>Ga0265780_10000741_pt1 | contig 49360 bp, 43 predicted proteins | sample P1T30metagenome_FD_192432 | JGI IMG/M metagenome (GOLD analysis project Ga0265780, IMG submission 192432) | Plant litter microbial communities from East Loma Ridge, Irvine, California - P1 T30 | ecosystem: Environmental > Terrestrial > Plant litter > Unclassified | place: USA: California... | reverse complement strand
AGCTCTCCCAGTCTCAATGGACGAACAACAACCGGAAAAGCTCCATGCACATCCGCCACAGCCTTGTAGAATTGGATCTGAAGACGAACGTCAGTACGAGATTGGGGTACGATTGTTCTGCATGGGCCATTCATACATTGACCTCTTGAGCATCCCGGACGCCATAGAAGGGTAGGAATCGACGCATTCCGTAGTACAGCAGTAGTTTCTCCGTGATCCTCTCGTATACTTCGGTTTCGCGTTCTTTTCGTCCTGGTCTGATCTGCGGACATGGTATCCGCATCGCGACAGTATCGTGTCCTTTCCTATCTATGCATATGAAGTAGCATTCCATCGTTTGCGACAAAGGCGACGGTGCTCTCGTGTCCGGTGGTGGAGCTGAGGTGGCAAGACTGCGTACGAACCTCTGTACGCGTTGATAAACTGAGGTTCTGACTTGCGCGGACGTGGGTCCTGTCAGCGGTGAATTGTTCTCAACATCGTGAACATGCCGTGTTTGACGGTTGCGAGCATCTTGATGGGATGTGACAGGCGGCTCCATGCTGCTCTTGCTGGAGATTAATTGTTCAAAATGAACCGCAAATGGTCATTCGCTCGCGTGTTGGTCTTGACTCAGTGTTCTGAATCGAAGACAAATGAGAGACGTCTGGAGAGACAGGTGTGGGTTCAAATGAAAATAAGTACTCGAGCAGCATTTACCAGCCCAATCCACACCCAAGGCTTACCAGTAGGCTGAGCCATACATACAACATAACGCAGCAGTGAGACACATGCAGTCGGTGGCCTGGGATGTGATATTTTGTCGGCGTCAAGCACTGTGATTGATTGTCCAAGCGAGCGGTGAGGCTCAGCGACCGCAGCTGAACAATCACCAAACCTGAGTTCTGCGCCACCGGGATGGAACCCCAGTAGATCTGCCTCTACACAGGAAGATACTACATTCTTCTTGATGTTGAGAGCCCGTAACCTGGCAACCTTTTGAGTGAGCAGACTATCGGTCTATACGCGTCTCCTTGTGCCTCCTCCCGGAAGAGCTGTCGTGGTGGTGAAGATGGTGTAACAAGTATACCGCTTGCAGATGATCAGACTGATCACCATGCTTCCCTTTGCATGACTCTCCTGGAGTGCGGTGTATGAGCAAGATTGAAGGTAGAAGGCCAGAGGTTAATTCACTGATTGATGTCCACGAGATTGCATGACGTGCAACTCCAAGGGTTCGACACGAGGGTTCGCTAGCGGGGAACCTCAGCCCACTTCCTGTTGTCTTCCTGCCACTTGCAGTCCAGTCCAGACGCTCCAAACAACTTCACTTCCCTCCGACACGCCATCTACCACCAAATAAACGATACATCGCCGTCCTAATTGTTCTCACCTACTTCTCCCACCTCACACCACCACTGCATTTCGCAGATACCGCAATCATGTCCGAAGAAGGAGCAGCAGTCCCGCCACAGTCCAAGGGCTCATGGTCGTCTTTCCTAAAGGTATAACAAACTACTGCATACAGTACCGATCCGCCAACCAGTCCACTAACAGCACTTGTAGTCGATCGCCTCGTTCAATGGCGACCTCTCCTCCATGACCGCACCCGCCTTCATTCTCTCCACCACCTCTCTTACCGAGTTCAGCGCCTACTGGGCTGAGATGCCCCGCCTCCTCGTGGCACCTGCCGCCGAGCCCGATCCCCAAAAGCGCGCCATGCTCGTCCTCAAGTGGTTCCTCAGCACATTGAAGCAACAATACGCCTCACGCAACGAGAAGTTGGGCAGCGAGAAGAAGCCTCTCAACCCTTTCCTCGGCGAGCTCTTCCTCGGCCGCTGGGAGGACGATGTGGGCGTCACCCAGCTTGTCAGTGAGCAAGTCTCGCACCACCCGCCTGTGACTGCCTACAGCATCTGGAACGAGAAGCACGGAGTCCGTCTGCAAGGTTACAACGCACAAAAGGCCTCGTTCTCCCGCACAATCAATGTTCGCCAGGTCGGCCACGCTGTCCTCCATCTCGACGCATACGACGAGGACTACCTCATCACACTCCCCAGTCTTCACATCGAAGGTCTCATCACCGGCAGCCCATACGTTGAGCTGAACAAGAGCACCTACATCGTCAGCTCGTCGGGATACACCAGCCGCATCGATTACAGTGGCAAGGGCTGGGTCTCTGGCACGAAGAACTCGCTCTCAGCTGTCGTATTCCCCCACGGCAAAGAGAAGAGCAAGCACGACGTTATTTACACCGCCGAGGGCTCATGGACCGACAAGTTTGTAATCAAGAACGCCAAGAAAGAAGTCGTGGAATCATACAACGCAAAAGCTGAGCCTAAGTCTGTGCTAAAGGTAGCAGACGTGGATCAACAAGACCCGCTCGAGTCGCGCCGCGCATGGCGCAAGGTTGCCGCTGCCATCCAAAAGGGCGACATGAACACCACTTCCGCAGAGAAGAGCGTTATCGAGGAATCTCAACGCGCCATCCGCAAGCAAGAAGCCGCACAGAACGTTGAGTGGGAGCGTAGATTCTTCACACGTGCCAAGACCGTTCCTGCGTTCGAGAAGCTCGTGAAAGAGGTTCCTTACGGCAGCTTGGAAATTGACCAGACGAACGGCGCGTGGGTGTTTGATCAGGCGAAGGCAAGCGCTGCGAAACCGCCTTTCAGCGCCCTCAGTGAGCAACTTCTGAAGGAGGGCAAATAGGGGAGAGGTGACAGTGAGACTGCATGAGGTTGTAAAGTGGTCTATGGCGGGGTTCTCGTGCCTTTTTTTTTTTCCAACCTTCGTTATTGTCTATGGGATGCGATGAGTTATGATCATGAACCCAACGATGGGCAGGTGCGAGTGGAAACCTCAGCGATACATGCATTTTGAGGGGAGTCCTGTGAGTTTCAACGTCTTGTTGGCAAACGTATATCGGTGTCTGTGGGTTACCGCGGAGTGCCATCGTACTATTCTTCGAAGAAAAATCGAAACACCTACCTTGCCTACCTGACATTTGAAACACGGGTCATCTGCATTGTCAACGCAACAGTTTCGTTCACAAGTCCTTCCCTCGTGATCATCGTCATCATTTGGTTCATTTCTCCTGCTGCATCGCCGCTATCTCGTCCAGCAGATACACCGTCTCGGCCGGGTTCGCAATCCACGCCGTCGTACTCGCCAACCTGGCTTTGAAATCGTTCGCGCCCGCTGACAGGAACTGATCTCCCACATGCAGTGATTTACCCCCTTCGATTCCGTCAAAGTATTGCTGGCACGCCATGACGCCCCAGGACTTGTCGCCGATGTCGACGAAGATGTCGTTGCCGCCTGTTAAGTGAGGTTGGTGATTAGTGGTGCCAACTGGAAGGGGAATGCGATGGATGGTATGCTTACCGTTGAATGCGCAGAAGGGAATGCGCTTGCCGGCTTCGGAGAGTTCCTGTTCGAAATGGTCAGGATCGTCGGATTCCGGGCTAATGTTGCGAGTTAGGTCTTACCAAGATCCGCTGCGTCACCAACACCGTCTCCTCCAACTGCTCTCGCGCAAGCTTGATTCCTTTGCTCGGGTAAATTCCTACGGCTCGCTCTTTGCGCAGCACCGACACAGGCAGCCTCATCGTGTGCACGCAGTCTTTCAGCGCGCGCTCCGCAACGTCCAGCAAAGCAGTCACGTTCTCTTCGGTCCAGCTCTGCATCTCCGGCAGCTGCCAGTCGGCTTTGGGCACGGATTGCAGCTTGCAGTCGACATCGGGCGTGTAAGTGAAGAGGAAATTCGCCTCGCCGCCCATCACGACGAGACGGTTGCGGGCTTGTTCTCGCAGGTCGTCGGAGGAAGCTACGGCGTCGAGTAGACCGTATAAGCGCTCGTAGTACTTGTGGGCTTCGAGGTAACCGGCGGCCGTGACGATTCCGATTCTGGTGCCGTTGCGTAGCAGGTCGAGGATGCGAGGGATCACCGGGTTGTCCGGGGTGAGGGACTCGCCATCGTCGTACAGCGTGACATCTCCGTCGAAAGTGACAAGTTCCAGTCTGCTTTTGCGCACGATCGACATGGCCTGGGCGGTGTTGAGCACGAGACGGATGTCGTTGAAACTGGGCGGCACGAAGCGGCGGGAGCTGATGCAGCGTTTGGCATCTTGGTAGTTAAAAGCGTCTTGCAGGGGGAGAGCCGTGAAAAAAGTCCCCACGGATGGGACGAGGAGTTTTAGTTTCGAGGCGTGTGCTGTGCCGGATTGCTGGTGGGCGATGTGGTCGACGATTAGTTCTTCGACGTCTTTCATGATTTGCGAGTAGCGGCCATGGGCATTGATTGCCATTGCTGCTACGTCGGGTTCTGAGGATTCATGGATCGCTGTTGGTTGGGAGAGCAGGACGAAGGGAACGGCGAGAAGACCTCGTTATCATCAGTCTCGTTGGTAGTTATCGGAATAAAAGTGATTTAGGTACCTTTCACCCATTCAATCAGCTGATCGCGACGGTGCGTCTGTACGATACCATGTTAGTGAGTACTTATATCGTCGTGAGTGTTCGATGTTGCCGCCGATTGGAAAGTACCTTCAAGGCATCTGTTTGTTTGCTGATCAGTAAAGGTGTCTTGATGCTTTCCGATTGTTGTTGCAACTCACATTCGACACGATATCTGGTAGTCATTTTAGCAAGAGCTCTTCCCAGTTCGTGTTTGAGATTTGTCAAGATCGCCACTTGGTATGTTCAGAGGAAGGTTGGCTGGCATTGGAAGAAGAAGAAGAGTGGGAAGGTGTTTGCGTTTAGTTACATGTGAAAGCGGAGTTGGCCGTGACACGAGCTTTGTTCCTGAACGCGCGCGCTTCTGGGCTGCAACTCCCCGCTACTGTAAATCAATCAACATCCAATGCGATAACGATTGTCAAACACTACATGTAATCGATCAGACTCGGAACAGCCATGTCGCCATTGTCCTTCCAACCCTGGCCGCAGGAGAAACCACAATCACCCGACATCATCCAAGTCCTCCAACGAGTCCAAATAGAACGAGGCCAATTATTCCGGAATGTCACAGAAGCCTCCCTCCAAGAGGAGATCGCCACAGATGGAGACCTGTCGCCAGAACAGAGTCTCTCCGAGGATGAGGAGAAAGAGGACGACGACAATGACAAGGAGTTCGGTAAACAGTCAAAAGACGGTCCACCCGTGTCGCGCGAGGACCTGCAGAGAGCGAAATTCGACATGATCCACCAAGTTGGAATCGCGCACAACGAGATCATGATGGCGGTAGACTTTGTCTCTCTGCTCGAGTCTGAGCACGCGAACCATGCGCAGCAGACCATGTCGGTCGCGCTCAAGGGAGCAGTGCCGAGCAAGGCTCTCGGGACGGACATTTGGGAGCATATGCCTGTGGACGAGGCAAGACTGGCGCAGGACAGGCTACTAGCGAGGAACGTAAAAATGAGGAGCTTGCAGCAGAGCGCCGACGATCTTCTCGGAGCGGCCAAGAGGTTGGAGGACAATGTACGGAAAGAGACGCAGTTTTGGGACCAGATGTTGTCTATCAGCAGCAAGGGCTGGAGTATATGTCGGCTACCTCAGACCAAAGGACTAGGAGTCCGCTACGGTTTCAGCGAAAGTTCGGCGGAATTTTCCAGGCGTGACATTGCGGCGCTGAACAGCAACGAAGATGGCAGTGTTTCGCTCGATCGAGGCTTTGGCACGAAGCCCACAGGACTGAAGGTGACCGTGTCCCGGAATGGTCAGGTGGTTGGCAAGTCATCTCTACCGTCGACATCTGACGATTCAGAGACGACCCTCGAGGCTAGGATCAGACACGCGAGAGACAGCATCTTCGATGAAGAGTTGTTCCGCGAGATGACGCGTGAGAGCAGGACAATGGCTTCGTTGGGCGTGGTAGTCAGAGGTCAGACTATCACGATTCCTGCTGCGTCGAGCGAGGATCCTGACTCGACGGAAATTCATATCGAACTCGCGCCTCTGGACAACGAGGCTGAATTCCACCACGGCTCAGCAAACCTAGACGATATAACTGCACAAGCTATAGCTCTAGGTGCGCGACTAATCCTCTCTCAAGCGCACAGAGACAAGCTCGCCAAGCGTTCCGAGATACCGGAGCCTATGGCAGAGCGCAGCGAAGAGAAGCCCGTCATGTCAATACTAAAACCTTTGGCTTCATTCCTCCTACACAAGTCCTCTCTCAAAGCAGTAAATTCGTACATCGCCAAAGCGACTTCGGTTCTCTCGCTGGCCGGAATTGCCGCAACAGCCTCTCGCGCAGTCTTCGAGCTACCAGAAAAGAACCAAATCACAAACACCACGGATCTCGTATCAATGCTCAAGTCTACTATGATCTCGACCGGATGCCTGAAATTGAAAACTCTAAGCAATACGGTCGACATCAACATCCAAATAGAGAGCTCGTTGGCACAAACGTACAACATGAATTCCAACTTCACCTTGACAGCTCCGGGCGACCCAACTCTGCGTCTCGACACTATCGAGGATGCGGCGCAGTCTGCGGACGCCGCAATCGCTTCAGCATTGGCTGCCGCGCTGGCTTCAAGAGCTGGCGGAGGTTGGGTGCAGGATGAAAGAGAAGCATTGCTGGTTCTTGACGAGGAAGGGATGGATGAGATGAAGTCTGTTTGGGTGGCGTTGGATTCTCAAAAGGGACGGTTGGTGTTGGGTTCTTTGCAGAAGGATCTGGTTTGGGGGGAGGGGAGGGATCCGCCTGAGGTCGGGCTTTGGGATGGCTGGTCGAAGATGATATGATCAATTGAATTGAACCCCGAGCGAATGGATCATTTCTCCAAGCATCACGATTCTGATGCATCAACAACTACCTGACATGTTGTTTTATACATTTCCGACTCCACGTGCGGCATCTTCACGTGCGAGACATGCTCCTCTAGCAGACTCTAATCTAATCTAACTGCCCCGCTACAGCCTTACAGTAAAAGTTAGTTAAGTCTGCTGTTGACGGAGCATCAGCAATCTTGTTCCTCCTCTTCCTGTAGGCCTTACTTCAGTACACGTTCATGATGAGGGGTTGACATTCCAGCTACGGAATCCCCAGTGGAGTTTAGGTTACCACTCCACTGCAACCGATGTAATGCCAGACCGCGTTTCTATTTACCATGGCATGACGTGTGTCGTGGTTATCTACTAGCGTGGGCCGCGGATTGCACCGAGTCTCCGGTGATCGAGATTGAATTGGTTAGCTCTGTAAATGTCTGTAGCAGTCGAAACAGGTGACATCTGGTACTGTTGTCAAGTGTAAAATGAATACTTGGTGAGTTGGCACAAATCACATCTGAAGGACCGGTAACAGGCCATTGAGCACAAGGCCACAGTGAAGTGAAGGAAATCAGATCGTCTATTGCATAGAAGTGAAAGTCGATCGTGCCCCATGCAAAACGACTCGACTCTGACGCAACGCGTGCTGAGCTTGGTGGGGCAGACCGGCGAAAAAGTGTATGTTGAGACATGGATCGTAGACCGTGCCCCCGTACAACCAGTGGGAAACAACACCCGTAGTCCTCGCTCCTTCCTCGAACCATTACACTCACTTCACTTCACTTCACTACACTCTAATCCTCCTCGTCCTCCACATCCCTCCTCCCCTCCGCCAATTGCGGCCTCTCCGCCTTGAGCAGTCAACCACCAATCCACCCCGCGTCCCATCTGCGGCGACGATCACCTACAGCTTCACCACGAAAAACACAACCTCACAAACTCACTCGCTCACCCAACATGGCCGAAATCAGCCTTACACCGCCTGCCATGCCGGATGGAAAGAAGAAGATCGCTGTCATGACCTCTGGTGGTGACGCGCCTGGCATGAACGGCGCCGTCAGAGCAGTTGTCAGACAGACCATTGCCTCTGGCTGCACATCGTTCGCTGTCTACGAGGGCTACCAGGGTCTCGTTGACGGTGGCGACATGATCAAGGAAATGAAGTGGGAGGATGTTAGAGGTTGGCTTTCCGAGGGCGGTACCTTGATCGGTACTGCTCGCTGCATGGCCTTCCACGAGCGCAAGGGTCGTCTTACGGCTGCGAACAACATGATTGAGAAGGGCATCGATGCTCTGATCATCTGCGGTGGTGACGGCTCTCTCACTGGTGCCGACAGATTCAGAGGCGAATGGCCCAGCCTCGTTGAAGAGCTCGTGTCTACCGGCATGAGGACTAATGAGGAAGTTAAGAAGTTCAGGCACCTGAACATTGTCGGCCTGGTCGGCAGCATCGACAACGACTTGAGCACCACCGACGCCACCATTGGATGCTACAGCTCGCTACAGCGTATTTGCCAGGCTATCGACTTCATCGACGCAACCGCCTTCTCTCACCAGCGTGCTTTCGTTATCGAGGTCATGGGCCGACACTGCGGTTGGCTCGCACTCATGGCTGGTGTCAGCACCGGTGCCGATTTCGTCTTCCTCCCCGAAAACCCGCCATCCGAGAACTGGCAAGATGAGATGTGCTCTATTGTCAGCAAGCACAGAGAGCTTGGAAAGAGAAAGACCATTGTCGTCGTCGCCGAGGGTGCTCACGACAGGGACCTCAACGCTATCTCTTCTGCCACGGTCAAGGACCTGCTTTCGAACAGGGTCGGTCTTGACACCAGAGTCACCACACTTGGCCATGTTCAGCGTGGAGGTACCGCCTGCGCATACGACAGAATGCTTTCCACCCTGCAAGGTGTCGAGGCCGTCAAGGCCGTGCTCGAGGCCACACCGGAAACCCCGTCGCCGGTCATCTGTATTGTTGAGAACAAGATCATCCGCAAAGATCTTATGGAGGCTGTCAAGCTCACCAAGGATGTCGCCAAGAAGATCGAGGCAAAGGACTTCAAGGGCGCGATGGCAGGCAGAGACGCAGAGTTCAGCGAATACTTCCAAGCGTTCAAGTTCATGACCGCCACCAACAAGGACGACCACAAGCTCCCCCAGAACAAGCGCATGCGTGTCGGTCTCATCCACGTCGGTGCACCCGCTGGTGGCATGAACGCCGCTACCAGGGCTGCTGTTGCATACTGTTTGACTCGCGGCCACACCCCGATCGCTATTCACAACGGTTTCCCCGGTCTGATCAGACACCACGACGACGAGATGAGCTCTGTCAGGGAAGTGCCTTGGCTGGATGCCGAGAACTGGGCATCAAAGGGTGGTTCGGAGATCGGTACCAACCGTGGTCTGCCCTCTGAGGATATGGAGACCGTCGCAAAGTGCTTCGAGAAGTACAAGATCGATGCGCTCTGGGTTGTCGGTGGTTTCGAGGCTTTCACCGCCGTCTCTGAGCTGCGCAAGGCTCGCTCGCAGTACGATTCCCTCAAGATCCCTACGGTGGTCATCCCCGCCACCGTGTCCAACAACGTCCCCGGTACCGAGTACTCGATCGGTTCTGACACTTGTCTCAACGCCCTCATCGACTACTGCGATGCCATCCGCCAGTCTGCATCCGCCTCTCGCCGCAGAGTCTTCGTCGTCGAGACTCAGGGTGGTGCTTCAGGGTACATCGCTACCGTCGCTGGCCTTTCGATCGGTGCCCTCGCCGTCTACACCCCCGAAGAGGGCATCCGCCTCCAGACTCTCGTCGAGGACATCAAGCTCCTCAAGGACCAGTTCGCCAAGGACCAAGGCCACACCCGCTCCGGAAAGATCATCCTCCGCAACGAGAAGGCCAGCAAGACCTACTCCACCGAGATCATCGCCAACATCATCAAGGAGGAGTCCGGCGGCAAGTTCGACTCCCGCTTCGCAGTCCCCGGTCACGTTCAGCAGGGTGGCACTCCATCGCCCATGGACCGCGTCCGCGCTGTCCGTTTCGGCATGAAGGCCCTGCAGCACCTAGAGGAGCAATTCGGCCAGAGCAAGGACGAGCTCATGGCCAACCCTCTCAGCAGCTCTGTCATTGGCGTCCGTGGCTCGCGCGTCAAGTTCAGCCCGATGGAGAAGATCGAGAACGAGGAGACCGACTGGAAGGACCGCAGGCCTAAGAACGAGTACTGGCTCAACCTCATCGAGACCGTCGACGTGCTTTCTGGCCGCAGCTCGCGACAGGTCGTCGGCAGCCCTGACGTTGCTGCTAATGGAAAGACTGAGATGCGATAGATGGTTTTCTCGGGAAGTCATGAAGGGTTTGGCATGAGATACATTTGACGGGTGTGTGGAGTTGGGTGGCTTTTTCTTTTTTATATTGTTGCTCTGGTGTAATGAGTAGATCCGTTGTGGTCTTGCTGCTATGACATGGAAATGAATCTTCTTTTACGTTCTACATGTATCGCTGTGTCTTTCCAACTTGATCTCCCCGTATTCACGAGATGTGTCCATTCAGCGCGTGATCTTGTTGCTGACCGGACCGGACTGGAAATGGACGGCTATGACAACCCAGCTCGACAAGATCGCAAATGCGGGAGCTGGTACATGTAATGTTGACTACGAAATGAGCAACACATGCCTTTCCTCATATGTGTATGGTATGCCGTGAAATTAACCCGAACTCTCGCCAAAACGCCTTCGCTCAAAAAAAGTCCCTTAAAATGTGTTTCCCTCTTTCTTCGCTTTGCCCTCATATTTCCCTGATTTGCGAATCGCTGCTCACAGGATGCCGTCATGTTCTCCAACGAGTCTCTTGACCCTTTTCTGCTCCCAGTTATCCAGATCCTTAGCAGCGAGTTTCTGCAGCAATCAAAAAGTCAGCAAACCGTCCAGTTTTGACTCTCCCCGCCCAAGAAAAGTGCCACGTGCCCCTCCCTTCCACCAAAACGTCTCGCCCTTCTCCTCCAGAAGGTGAGTGTTACACTCACGTAGTATTCTTCTTTCATGTCAATCCTCCGCCTGTCTTTCCCGATCCCCAATTTCTCGTCCTCTGACATCGTCTTCACTTTCCGGTCGTGTCGCTCGTAACGCAGCGCGGTCGCGGGTGTGAGGAAGAAACTGCCCAGCAGCATTGTGCCGACGAAGGGTAGGCCGAAGAGGGCGAATGGGTGTTTGGCTAGGGCGGCGCGGTAGCGAGCGGGGAGGCTGTTGTTGTAGGAGCTTGGGCGGAACTTCTTGGAGCCGAAGGTTGGCATTTTGAGAGGTTCTTTGGGTTGGTACCTAGTTGCTACAAAAGGTGTTGTTGCAAAAGGCGGTGGATGTTGCGATGCTCGTGAGGTTTGGATACTTTGGAGGCGATGTCCTCGCTCGTGGTTTGGAGGCGATCTCCAATTCCGGGGTTCTGGCGGTCGCGCATCTATGGTCAGCCGTGACTAGCGCGCGTCGGCGCGTTCACTTCCACTTACTTACGATTCACTTTGGCGAGGTCGACTCAAAAAGTACACCAACAACTCAAGTGCTGAGTTGACAATGTACACATCATGGCTCGCCATCCCTCTACACTCAGTAGGGCCAATACCGATGGTCCTGCCATGAGAGGCTCACGCCCCAACGGTACTCACACCAACGGCGAAGCGCCACCACCTTCAACGTTGGCAGCACAAATTGTACAGAATCAAACGACCACCAGAGCAAGCCAGCAGAGCGGCGAGAAGGCCACTTTTGCCGGGCTATTACATGAGATACTTCACAGCTCATCTGCAACGCCCGAAACTGATGTTGGCGTCAATGTGCAACTCATTAGCGTCGTGGTCGAAGCCGGCCTGTCCATTCTTGCTCGAGACGACCCTTTTGCGCAGCTGGATTTGTTACTGCCGCAAGCGAAAGACAGCCTTGCTGTCGTTCGGGCTACCATAGTAAGACAGCCAGAGGTGCTCTTTGCGCCCATTGGTCAGAACGGCCCACCGCTGGTAGTATGGCTGCTCGCTCGCCTGTTTCCATTATGTGGTCGCTCGAAATGTGATGGACTACCCATCGCTGGACTGATCAACTCAGCCATCAGCGTACTGGGCAGGTCTAAACTGTGGCGGTCTGCTGCTGATGTGCAGGGACTCATCAGGGAGTGTATCAATGGTATGTATTTCTTTCCTTCCAAGTTTTCGCGTTCTTGATATCTAATGATCTTGCAGATACTATCAGTGCTCTCGAAACCGGAGAGGTGCCTGCCAGAGAAGTATCTGTAGCACTACCTCCCGCTCGGTGGATCTCCAGGCTGTGGCCTGAATCACAAGATGCCATTGCTCTGCCTCACGATTGTCAGGCCCGCATACTTGATCCCGGACATGCTTTGAAGCTCATCCTTAATCTCGTCGATGTCGAATGTGCTGCGCCGAGATGGCTGCACGACGCGCAGCTGAAACTGCAGCGCATCGTCATGCGGATGCGGCCTTTCCTGCAAAAGACGGAAGCCTGGGACAGCAGTGCCATGAAATTGCTTTCTTGCCTGAGAAACGCACCGTTGCTCCAATTCCTGCGGTTTTTGCTGGCTGATTGTCAACAATCGAGGTATTCACGTCAACTGCAGCTCGCGATCGCGAACACTCTCCTAGATACATTGAGGCTTCATCAGGCTACTGCCAGATCCTTGTTGTCCTCTATTGTCAGGCTCGGCGAGAGCGAGCAAGTTGAAGGAATCGAGCCCGAACTCTCCATGGTTGCTGCCACTTGGCTCCTTCACCTTGACCATCCAAGAGATGAAGTTCCTGCCGCACTCCGGGCCATCGCGGAAACATTGATCTCGGATGACTTGATGGCTGACGACCCCATATCGACCGCTTGCCAGGCTTTGGTAAGAGCGAACGATACCAAGACGACACAAGACCGCTCGCACAAACGCCGCAAGTTGACTTCAGAGGACCGTGGTGAGAGGGAACAAGAACTCCAAACACACATTGGCAGATTATTGACAGGGACGAGCACCGATGATCTCACTTCCATGCCCCAGGTGGCAGCATCTTCATATGCTAAGCTCAACGTAGAGGACCAGGAAGCAGTGTGGACAGACATCGCCGAGCTCGCTGCTCTGGATTACGACAACATCCTGCTGATCACGACAATAACGCAGCTGGTAAACTCGGCGGAACTACAAAAAAGCAAGACATTGCGCGTCATATCTATGGGCGCCGTGCAAGCTTGTCTCGAGCGGGCCGCAGAGTCAACGAACGCCTTGAATCTTGGTAACTCTCCACTCGGGCAGTACTGCTTACGTTCTTTGCAAAGCTCTTTGCGAGAGCTTCGATTGGCTGCCGGTCGTTGTCTACCAGTCTTCTTGAGCAGTAAGCTACCCGAAGTTCAGCTGTCGCGCAACCGGCAAATTGCTTTCCAGTGCCTCCGCACGCTATCTGACCGCAATGTTGCAAGCGAACTGGAAACGCTCATCGCCGCCTGGGGTTCTGTAGCGGCTGTTAGCGAAGACAAAGAGCTCAATCTGGCACTTCTTCAACTGGTAGAGTTGCTCGGTCATACCAACCCGCTGGTATGCGGTCTCGCTTTCTCTGAGATCGAGAATGTGGCTCAGAGCAAAGGCGTTCCTGCTTTGAAGCTGTTCACACCATACTGGTCGTCGATCGCAGTGTCCGTTGTCCTCGACATTCACTCGCGCCCACAAAAGATCCAGCAGCTGTGCAGTATCCTAGGCATTGACGTCAACCAATTCTTGAGTATGACCGAAGGGAGCACCATTCCATCGCTCGTGTTACACCGAAAGAAAGAAATCTTGCAGCGGATCGCAAATGCAAGAGGTCCAGACGTCACTATCCACGACGTCTGTCTGCAGCCTAGAAGCAACATGGCAGCCATTCTCACCCTTCTCCTTTCACAACCAGGAGTCGACGTTGAAGAGACTGCGTTCCAGTGTTTGACAGAAGTGTCGTCGGGATTCCGCGCCGTTGATCTTGACACTCTGGTTAAGACTGAGCCTACCCAGCTTGCTTGCGAGTTGCTGAAGTTTATTGGCGAGCAACCACAGGACAAGAAGTCTAGAGCCTATCAAGCTTTCAACGTGTTCGTCAACCTGGCTGAACGTCCTCCTGGTAAGAGTAAAGCACACAGCAAGATCGCCAAAACTTTATCGGCCTTCTTTGGGATACACGTGCTAGGCATCATGACCAGCTTCTCATTCGTCCTCGCTTCGAACCAGGAAGTTTACAGGACGCTTGACAAAATGAGATGTATCTGGGGCATCTCAGAGATGGTACTTTTGGCCAAAGAACAGGTGACGATAGCTCTCCCTCAGATTCGCGCGTGTCTTCAATACGCCATTGAACAACCGGATTTGTGTGAGACGGCTTGGGTCGCTTGGCTGTCACTTCTGCCGAACCTGGAAAGCGAAGACATCGCCCTCATCGCTGACCAAACGTTTGCGCTGATCATCAAGCACTGGGACAGACTGTCTCTCAAATCGCAAGAACTTACCCATGCGCGCATCTCTGAAATGATCAAGACTCACAACACGACCATCGGTGAGATTGTGATGTTGCTCCCTTCGCTGTCGCACATACCTCTTCTGTCGAAGTTTGGAGCGGAGATCGAGCGTCTACAGGATCTGGAGACTGACGAGGGCAAGTTCAAGGCATTTGCCAAGCGATTGCAGGGAGAGAGTCCGATTGTTGTTGTCCAAGCTCTACACGAGCTCGTACCTTTCCTCGAAGCTCATCAAGGACTGGTTCACGATGCTGCTGTAAGTGAGCAACCAGAGCTGTGGCTTTCCGATCTTGTACGCTCGTTGCTCGACGCAACTGCAAGCATGGCTGGCCACAGTGACGAGGCTGCCGAGCTGTGTGGAAAATGCTTGGGACTTGTCGGATGCCTGGATCCCAACCGAGTTGACGCTTCAAAGCTTGCGAAGCCACTCATGGTCATGTCCAACTTTGAAAACGCTGACGAGACGGTGGAATGGGTTGTTGTTTTCCTTGAAAACGTCCTAGTCAAAGCGTTCAAATCTGTCAGCAATGCGCGAGCGCAAGGATTCCTCGCATATGTTATGCAGGAGCTACTTCGATTTTGCGGATTCAAGGATACCACTGCCCTGCGACCCAGAGGAACCCAGGGCACGACTATCGCGCAACGCTGGCAGGATATGCCTGAGCATGTCAGGACAACCCTCACCCCTTTTCTGACATCGAGATATGTGACTACCACCACGACATCCTTCACGACAGAGCGCGAGTACCCTGGGTTTTCTCGCGAGATTGACCACTCCTCGTGGCTGCGGTCCCTCGTGTACGATCTCACGGGAAAGGCCAAGGGAGACAATCCCAAGATGGTGTTTCCGTTGCTAGCCCGTATCGTCCGAGGCCATGACCTTTCCATTGCAATGTTCGTATTGCCATACGTGCTGACAAACGTGGTGCTGGGCGGAACAGTGGCCGAGACGAAGGGTCTTCAAGACGAGATCGCCGCCGTTCTCAAAGAACAGTCCACTAACACGGCAGAGACGGAAACGATCCGACTCTGCAGTGAAACTGTTTTCAACTGCTTGGACTATATGTGTATATGGCTGCGGGAGAAGAAGAAGGCCTTGGCCGACATACGTGCCAACGCCTATCGCACCGGCCAATCGCCCAATGATTTTAATGAGATCCAGGACCAGGGCCAGATCGAGACGATTGAGCAATTTCTTGCTACCATTCCCGCAAACTTGGTTGCTACGCGCGCTATGGAGTGCGGAACATATGCCAGGGCATTGTTCAACTGGGAGCAGTACATTCGGCAGTCACGCCCTCTGATTCCACTGGCTTCTAGTGATACCGTCAGCGATGAGATGAACGACCGCCTGATCGACATTTATGCCCAGATCGACGAACCTGACGGTCTGGAGGGCATCTCTGCTCACTTGACCATATTGACGGATCAGCAGCAAGCAACACTGCACGCAAGGGCTGGTAGGTGGACTGCTGCCCAGGCCTGGTATGAGCTACAGTTGGCAGGGCGCCCGAACGACGAAGAACTCCAGACTAGTCTGCTCCAGTGCTTGCGTGAGACTGGCCGCTACGCTCCCCTTTTGCGATATGCCGACAGCTTCTTGGCGATTGGGCCGTCTATCGAACAGTCCGAGTCTTCATTGGCGAATCTGCTTCCGTCAGCCATCGAGGCGTGTTGTATGATCAATGACGGTGCAAGTCTAACCAGACATCTGGCACTGACACCTGAAACGCTGGCCGATGACTACAATGTTGGCATCGGTTATGCTGTGCACGCGAACAACTCGAACGAACCCGATGTACTGATGAAGCACGTCAAGTCAATTCGGAAGACGATCACCACGAGTATGACTGCGGCAAATGGAAGCTCTCTTCACGGCTGTCATACTGAGCTACGTCGCCTTCATATTCTCAGTGAGATTGAGATGTTAAAAGATGGATGGCAGGAAACTCCAGAGTCAATGGCCATCATGTTCGAGAATTTCGAAAAACGCCTGAGCGCTGTTGGATCGTATATCTCCGACAAGCAGAGCATTCTTGGCATCCGGCGTGCCATGTTCAGTCACAATGAGCGGTACAGCGAGCCACAGATGGGTGCCTTGTGGCTCACGACTGCCCGGCTTGCTCGCAAGGCCGGCAACACGGAGGCTGCCTACAATGCTGTCTTGCGAGCGTACGAGTGTGGCGACAAAGCGGCAAAGCTTGAAGAAGCGCGTCTTCTGTGGCGTGATGGCCACGGCAGGCAAGCAATCTCGGCTCTCGAAGGCGCTATTAAGAACCAGGTCTTCGACGAGGAGAGTGACGGCGTCGACCCTAACAGCTTGCAGCTGAAAAGCGTCGTGGCACCTGTTGCTGGCGGCGAGAAACAAAACATGTTGCTAGCAAAAGCACACTTGTTGCTTGCGAAGTGGCTGGACGCTTCCGGTCAGACCCAGACCAAAGACATGACAGCCAAGTACCAGTACGCCGCAAAGACTTTCCAGCGGTGGGAGAAAGGCCATTACTATCTTGGCAAGCATTACAACAAGCTGCTTGAAGTCGAGAAGCTACAACCCAAATCGAAACAAAGCTCGCAATTACTCTGCGGTGAGCTCCCTCGTCTGGTTGTCGAGAACTTGCTGCGATCAATCCCGTTCGGAAACAAATACTGGCACGAGACCATCCCCAAGATTCTGACCTTGTGGCTCGATCTTGGACTGTCTACTCAGAAGAGGGACAGAAACGAACCTCAAGATATCTTCGACAAGAGAGCTAGAGCGTTGACGATGTGCAACAAGCAGATCAGAAAGTATTTCGACCGAGTGCCGCCTTACATCTTCTATCAGGCTCTGCCGCAGATGTTGTCCCGTATCAGTCATCCTCACCCAGAGGTCTGGAAGGAACTCTCCCAAGTCATCTCGAAGATTGCATCCACATATCCCAGCCAAGCATTGTGGAGCTTGCTCGCTGTATCCAAAGCGACAGACCGAGTGCGGCACGACAGAGCTGTCGAGGTCATCAACAAGCTCAGAGACCCGAAGCTGAAGTCCAAGAATGACAGTAGTGCGACTGATCTGAGGATGATGATCGCTTCCGGGCAGAGACTTTCCGACGGGCTTCTACTGGCGTCCGAGGCGCCTGTCGAGCCACGACAATCGCATGCAAGTCTCTCGCGTGACCTTGGTTTTAACCACAAGCTTGCTCCGTGCTCCCTTGTTGTTCCCCTGGAAACCACCCTGACTGCCAGCATGCCAGCGGGTGCAGACAGCGCCCGCATTCGAAGCTACGCCCAGAAAGCCTTTGCTCACGACAAGATCACGATCCAGTCCTTTGAGGATAGTGTCCTCGTTCTGAGCTCACTTCAGAGACCGAAAAAGGTCACAGTGAAGGGATCTGATGGCAAGCCGTATGGCCTCTTGTGCAAGCCCAAAGATGATTTACGAAAAGATCAACGTCTCATGGAATTCAACGGAGTCATCAACAGAGCACTCAAGCGCGATGCTGAGGCCAGCAAGCGTAGACTGTACATCAAGACATACGCTGTCACACCCTTGAGCGAGGAGTCTGGTATCCTTGAGTGGGTGGAGGGCATCAAGCCCGTCCGCGATATTCTACTGCAAATCTACTCGCGCAAGGGCATCAGGCCGAATTACGCTCAGATCAGGAACGACCTTAACGAGGCGTGCAAGAAATCCCCATCTGACGGCGGCAAGATGTTCCTGGAAAAGGTGCAGTCCCAGTTCCCAGCTTGCTTGCACGAATGGTTCACCGAAGTCTATCCCGAGCCCGACACCTGGTTCAACGCCCGGCTGCGCTACGCTCGCACAGCAGCCGTCATGTCCATGACAGGCCACGTCCTCGGCCTCGGCGACCGCCACGGCGAGAACATCTTGCTCCAAGAGAGCACGGGCGGCGTCTTCCACGTCGACTTCAACTGCCTGTTCGACAAAGGCAGCACCTTCGAGAAGCCCGAAGTCGTCCCCTTCCGCCTCACGCACAACATGGTCGATGCTATGGGTCCGTACGGCTACGAGGGACCCTTCCGCCGCTCTTCAGAGCTCACTCTAGGGTTGCTGCGGCAGAACAAAGACACGCTGAACACAATCCTCGAGACTTTCCTGTACGATCCGACGACGGACTTTGTCGGCAAGAAGAAGCGCCACACGGACGGCGTGCCCGAGACTCCGCAGGAGATTCTCGACAGTGTGGGATCGAAGCTGAAGGGTTACTACAAGAAGGAGATGGTGCCTTTGAGTGTTGAGGGGTATGCGGATGCGCTGATTCGCGATGCGGTCGATCCGTGGAACCTGTGTCAGATGTACATTGGGTGGTGCGCTTTCCTGTAGATGGATGAAGAAGGGGTGAGATCAATGGTGGCTGCAACCTGGTGTATGAGATTTGTGATCTTGCAGATGCACTTGTGTGGATGAGACAGTTCTTCCGATGTGAAGAAAGCCTGCAGTTTCGACAAGTCGGAACCAGTCCCGGAACATGGCCTCTGATGTGTGGCTTCAGGTTGTTTACCAGGCCTGAACTGAAAACCACTCGCGTGCATTCTCGCTTACCCCTTGCCTCGCCCATGCTTTGCCATGCCAATGCCATGATCGGATGCCTATGTGCCGAAGCCGTTGCAGGTCGCAAGGCTGACATGCGCCGCCGACGTCACATTACGAAAAAATGGTTCTGCAACGCGCGGACATGCAGAAAGGGATGTATCTGCGAATTCGAAAGTGACACGAGTGAAGGCGATGGAAGTAAGAGAAAACGAGACAGTCGTTTGGGAAGCTGAATTCGAGGTTAGACTTTACAACAGAATGTTGCCATTGTGCTCACATGGTATGGTAGAGTCGAAGTACGGTCTCTGCAAGCGCCAGGGTTTCCCCTGTCGATTGTCGACGATGAAACAAATTTAGAGGCGGGAGCGAACGGACCGATGATCGCCTTTGGGAAAAGCTAGCCGTCGATCGAATACCGAGGTTCTGTGAAGTTCTGGATCTGGGTTTTGGAAGCAACACAACGAAAAGGTTTTGCTATCTGCAAGCTTCTAGAATCCTATCTACCCGTCAGCCATTGATATATACATAACTCTTCCCATCTCCTAGTGATTGATACAACCTCAAACTGTACTCCAGAACCCAATCGTCTCGCCGCGACCGTATCGACATCACTCGCCTGACTCGTACTCCACCTGTTTGAACCCTGGCGTCAGTACGACACGTCAGTGCAGTAAACGCATGTTTCGCTCTGCAACCTTGCCTATTCTTCTCTCTTCCACTATTGTTCACTAGCTATTGTTTATGCCCATTGGCGTAAACGGCACTCTCATCACTTTTCCTTACCTGCAGGGCGATCGTTGCCAATGCCACTCTCGCCCAGAGAATCTGTTCACAAACGCTTTTCCCGGGAGCGCTACCAGACCATTCCTAACGACGGAACGAACGAAACCATGGCTCATCACCCGAACGATGCCACAATCGACATACCGCTCGAACAAGTGCCCTCCAGCGGGTATCCTCCAGGCGTTCGCAACGACAACCCGGCGTTTGCGCCTTTGAAAGATGAACAAAACACAGACCAGAGGCAGTCCCTGTTCCGTGGCCGCCGTCGTGGCCCGGCAGCATTGCAAAAGGGAGATGTGGGATACGACGGGGAGGAAGACACAATCACCACAATGGGCAGGATTTACAAAAAAATTCTCGACTTCAGCATCATCACTCGGTATATGCTGTATGTAGCACCTTTGGCGCTCATCCTCGCTGTTCCGATCATTGTTGGAGGCCCACCCATCACAGATAACCCGATGATTGGCAAAGTTCGACTCAGATGGTTCTTCGTTTGGGTGGAGATTGTCTGGTGCAGTCTCTGGGTGTCCAAGCTTGTGGCTCACTTCCTGCCGTTTATCTTCCAGATGCTGGTCGGAGTCGTCAACTCGGGAATCAGGAAGTATTCGTTGGTCATTCGATCTCTGCAAATCCCTCTTAGTCTAGTGGGATGGACCGTTACTTCTCTGGCTACTTTCCTACCCATCATGACCCGAAATCCGATCCGTCGCAAAATGCCCGCTCCGGAGGGAGTGACAGACTGGAACCCTACGAAGCCCGACGAGTGGGAGAACATTGTGCAGCAAGTCCTGGGAGCCTTCGTCGTGGCGTCTCTCATCTTCCTCGCCGAGAAGCTGATCATCCAGCTCATCTCTATCAATTACCACCGCAAGCAGTTCACTGCCCGCATCAAGGCTTCCAAGCACAACATCTATCTTCTCAGCTTACTCTACGACGCTTCCAGGCAGATGTTCCCCACATACTGCCACGAATTTGCTGAGGAAGATGCAACGATTGCCGATCAATTGAACTTGAACTTGGGCAACGGCAAGAAATCCCACGCCCGCTCTGGGTCGCAGACACCTATGCGTATGCTTCAAAGGAACGTCGGCCGCGTCGGTGATAAGATCAGCGCAGCTGTCGGCAACGTTGCCTCTGAGATCACCGGAAAGGAAGTCTTCAACTCTAACAGCGCGCACTCCATTGTCATTCAGGCACTGGAGAAAAAGCGTACTTCGGAAGCTCTGGCTCGCCGCATCTGGATGTCTTTCGTGGTTGAAGACCGCGACGCATTGGTTCAGGATGACTTCCTTGAGGTGCTTGGCAGCGCCAAACGGCAACAGGCTGAGGAGGCATTTGTTGCGATCGACACCGACGCCAATGGCGATATCTCTCTGGACGAAATGGTCATGGCTGTCGTTGAATTCAGCCGCGAACGGAAGTCGATTGCTTCCAGCATGCACGACGTTGACCAGGCCATTACCGTTCTGGACAGACTTTTGTGCACCGTGGTCCTAGTCGCGATCGTTTTCGTCTTCATCGCTTTCTTGAACCAGAGCTTTGTCACGACTCTTGCCACTGCAGGTACTGCTCTCTTGTCGCTATCGTTCGTGTTCGCCGCCACTACTCAGGAGCTTTTGGGCAGCTGTATCTTCCTGTTCGTCAAGCACCCTTACGACAACGGCGATCGCGTCGACATCGGCGTCGACCAATTTACCGTGGAGCACATCAGCTTGCTGTTCACTGTCTTCCGTCGTGCTAACGGTCACAAGGTCGGTGGCCTTGTTCAAATTCCTAACATTTCCCTGAACACTCTTTTCATCGAAAACCTGAGTCGCAGCGGCGCCATGATGGAGGAGTACTCAGTTTTCGTGTCCTTCGACACCACATTTGAAGACATCCAAATCCTAAGAGACGAGCTCAACAAGTTCGTCATGGACAAGGACAATAGTCGACATTTTCAACCTGACATGAACATCGAGATTTTGGGCACGACCGACATGGGCAAGCTCGAGATCCAAGTCCAGATCAAGCACAAGGGCAACTGGGCTAATGAAACGGTCAGAGCGAGCCGCCGTTCCCAGTTCATGTGTGCGCTTGTGGCAGCTCTGAAGGCCGTTCCAATTTACGGACCTGGCGGCGGTACCGACGCAGCGGGAAGCGCAGCCAACCCGGGCTACTCAGTCACCATAACCGACGCCGACGCCAAAGAAGCCGCAAAGGTCGCCGCGAAAGAAAGAGAACAAGCACGCCTCTACCCTCCCGTCAAAGACGACGACGCAGCCTCCAGCAACACAGCCTCCGACAACCGCGGCGCCGGCCTCACCAGCCAACAAGCCCGAATCATCAGCGACCTCAACTCCCGCAGCCCAACGGCCGATTTCGCCCGCGACAGAGCCTTCAGCACCGGCCGTCAAAGCGACGATGGTTCCGGCGCTAACCTCACCCAGATTCGCAGCCGTGATACGCACTCCATCGACGAGGTTCGCGGAGTCCTGCGGAGAGGCTCCTCGAGAGGCAAACGCAGAGCGGACAACACACACGCCGCTTGGGCCGGGCCTTCGATGCCAAATATCGCAGAGCCTACCGACGGCTACAGCGACCGTTCGATCCCTTACCAGCAGGCCGCCTACTCTTCCGCGCCGGATTACTCGTATAACGCGGCTCCTGCTTCACAGACTTATCCTTACGATGTTCAGACTTCTTATAGCAGCCCGGCAGTGCAGCAGACGACACCATCTCGTTTGCCGCAGGTCCAGCGCGCTGCTTCGCCTATTGAGATGGCGCAGTTGGGAGGTGCTGGGGAGTCGGGTAGCAATCCTTACCGAAGGGCTGGGAGTGGCTCTGTGCGGACCGGGCAGAGCTATCACCAGCCTCCTCCTGAGGCTGAAGACGATGAGGATGAAGGTAGGGCTGCGAAACCTTATTCTGGCGCGTAGGTTGATGTGACTGGAATCGAGTTTTGAGTGAAAGGGGAGAGAAAGAGCGTACTATGGTTGGATGTCTTTATTCGACTGCTTCACAGCGGTCTAGCGTTTTTTGTTTTGGAGAAAAAAAGTGGGCATTTGGTTCGATCGATTGAGCGTGATGCTCTCGGCGGCCTTGTTGTGGTTCTAGTTCTGGCTTTTGTAACACATTTCTGTATAGATGATAGGTGTGGGACGGACCCTCAGGTCATGCTAAAGTTTGTCGATCCAAGGTGGTATCAGCAACTTCCTAATGTCTAAGTCACTCCTATACCAGTGAGAGAGTGATCACCAAATGTCATCATCTCACTGGATCAGGCTTTCGCAGGTGGTAGTATCAGCAACTTCCTAATATCTAAGTCACTCTTATACCAGTGAGAGAGTGTTCACTAAATGTCATCATCTCACTGGATTATGCTTTCGCAGGCGGTAGTATCGGCAGGCTCAGTAACATGCTGGTGCCAGTGAGATTGTCCATTGGACAAGCTTTGGCATAGGCAGAGGACGCATGCATATGGAACCACATAGAGGAAGATGGATGGGAGTGAAAAGTTTAGTATGCTTGAGTTTAGTATGCTTGCGCTATTGTACATACTACTTGCGGTGAAAAAAACATCATAGAATCAGTCCATGCTCCATTTCGATGACCATTTCATGCCGCTCTCGCTCACCACCCTGCTAGCCCAGCCTGACGCAGCTGTTGCAGGACCACAACACGCCTTATGACATCTTCCCGACGCGCTTGCATGACTGCGCGCCACCCCTCATTTCCGCCGTGTGCGTTGATGAGTGCGGTAAAGACGTCCTGGGCTGCGGCTCGTACGTGGTTTTCTCCCAACCCGCCGAATTGCGGCAGAGCGTTCAAAATGCCGGCCGCTAGTTCATCTTCAACGTCGCCTCCATCCAAGTCGTGCCCCTCGTCTTCGTCAGGAATCGGGCCTTGGCCTGCAATGCCACCGTGCACCGCATCGATGTGCGCATACACGGCTCCCATGTTGGGGTAAATCTCGAGACAGTCCCAGCAGTAGTGGACCCTGCACACGGCACATTCGACGTGGTCGCAGCCGATCCATTTGACACTCGGCGTAGCGCACTGCGGGCAAAGCTTTCCACCAGAAGTAGCGAGGTAGCGGCGCAGAGTGTCGTCTCGCGGATCTCTGCGGGCTTTGCTGGCTTCGCAGGTTTCGTCGAAGTGGTATTGCGCCTTGCAGCTGGTGCAGTTGACGGTGAGGCAGGTAGGACAGATCACTTTGCTGCTTGACTTTTGACTGACTGCCAGATGCGTGGAGCAGTCCGTTCCTGCACATGGGACAAATCGGTCTGGGTTCTCCTTGCACTGGGCGGCGATCACGTCGGCGAAGAGTGATTTGTAGGCGGCTGGTGAGAGGTGCTCCTCTAGCCAGTGGATTGGCAGGAAAGTGCTGCAACCTGCCGCACTGAAGCAGCGGAGTGGAAGCTGCGCGGCGACGTCGGTGGTGCAGTATGTGTTTAGACACTCCACACAGCATGTGTGGCCACAGCCGGGAGTCTTGAGTAAGACGACGTCCCCTTCGGCGCAGATAGAGCATTCGCCCGTGTCGTCTCCGTTCGCAGGTTTCTCTTGAAACAGAATGGATTTGGCTTTGTCGAATTTGTCGTCGGTCGTTTCGATGGTGATGCAAGGTAGGTCAGGGTTGTCGTCGAACACCACAGCGCTTTCACCGCAGTACTTTTGGAGTCTCTCAATACCACCCTCGGTTGCTTGGTTGTACTGCTTTGTCAGGTTCAGTTGAATGACGTGTTGGTGTGGGACCCTGCCGGACTGGAGCTGCAGTCCGTGTGTTGTGTCGGCGAATATGCACTTGTCGATTTCTGCCTTGACCTTCAGAACAGCCGCCCTGCCGTTGCCTTTGACGGAGATGAGGTACATTGACTGCCGATACCTGAGGTCTCCATCGAAGATCTTGATGAGAATGTGGTGCTCGGACCATGCGCGGTTGCTGATACCTTTCAGGTTCTTGCTGCGACGCTCGTAGAGTGAACTGTCAATTGCGAGGTAAAGGTGCAGACGCTCAGTGAAGAAAACCTTCGTGTTGCCAAGCGCTGGTAGAACAGCTCCATCAAGGGCTTTTGCATGTTCGCTCAGGTTCAGGGCTTCGGCATTTAGCGTGATCTCTGCCTTCATCTTCGATCCGTTTTCGACGTCGATCAGTTTGCAGCTCTTGACGTGTTCTCCTATGCGTGCGCAGATTTTCTCAAGGATGGGTGGGCGCGCGTCCAAGCTGGCTGGGTAGTTGAGCGGACCGAAATTCTCGCTGTCTGGGTTTGCATCCGGTGGCAGAAGAGCCATGATGTCTGGCAGCTGTACTTGATCAGGCACACCTTGCAGCTGCGCGCTGAATGCGCTCTGTCGGTTCTCCTTCACAATGCATCGTACACGAAAACCGCCAATCTGCTTACCGTCTAAAGTGCGTTGGACCAGTTCGGCCTTGTCCTTGTCCGCGTATTGGAGCCAGATGGAGCGGTGCGGTTTGTACCAGACAACCTCGAATGCCGTGGTCAATGATGTGACCAAAGCTCTGGGTTTGAGGGTGTTGGGCAGTGAGAGGTTGTTCGCAGTGGCGCCATCTCCTAGTGTCGCCTTGGACAGTGAGTTGGTGATGCTTGTGATTCCTTCAGACGTTGCCATGTTGCTGGGTGCCACGTCGGGTGGCGTTCTTGCTGGCAGCCGGCGGAAAGGTGAGATTGAGTGTATCTTGCAAAAGAGTGGCTTTAAGTGAAGATGACTGTTTGTGTTCTGTACAGGCGCGACAAACGGAAGGCGCGCGTCCAAGCGTCCGGGAGTTGCCGTGGCACTTTCATTCATGGCTGGAAGGTGGGATGCGAATGAACGATGTGTGTCTCTCAACACTTTCATAGTGCTCCATCTTTGACTGTTGACTGCGGTCGACTCAAGTGTATGAGATGGTGTTGTAGGTTTCTGGTTCTGATGATGATATTCTTTCTGATATGGCAAGGCTCACCTTACGATGTTCCCGCATGCTTTGTTCGCAGTCAAGCTCAAGGCAAGCATGCCTGCGATCCCGAGTATCGTTTAAGTCAAAGAAGTGCGCATCGCTCAAAGGTGTTGGCTCACCAATATGAGAGCCGAGGATGTATCGCAATTGCGTACAAATTATGAAAACACCGCATTACCGTCAAAGCATCTTGTGGTTGTGCCAATCTTTGGATCTTGAAACCATGTTCTGCTGCATTGGCATTGCTTCGAACTTTTGGATCTGGTCACGTTGCCTGCGCTCCGTGCCATATCACATCTGGACACACGAGTGTCTCTAGACTCAAGTAGCGATGTCAGACCGCACGTATGATCAACCGCTCACCGGATGCATTTGGGTAGCCTGTATCGCCAGACAGCCAGGCACGGCTGTCCGTTTGACTGCAAAAGCATACCTAAGGTACCGGACAAGGCGATCATCGACTCGGGTGTTGGCAGCAACCCCGCCTCCCAAAGATTATTCTCATGTTGAGCATAGCCAGCATGTGTGATTAGTACGTATTATGAATGGAGGAACTCAATGTGGATGTATTGTATACATCAGATCATGACGAAGCCTGGCAAGTGGCGACAGTCTTGACTGGTGAACACTCGTGAACGACTGAGCGTTGCTGTCCAAATGCAGATACCGTCACATGACAGAATCCAAATAAACCACCATCATCAACAGTGACAGTGACAATGACATTAATTCCATGCATGTCTCGTGAAGTCAGGCGTTGTTGTTGTTGTTGTTTGCGACACAGCGAGGTCGCCACGGGCTGATATGCCAAGAGCCCCGCGCACGGCCTCCCTACAATTTTCGCACCCTGCGAAGTTGGGCAAGCGACGACGAGGCGTGACTACGCAGCTACCGCTCTCAGCACCCCGTAACCAGGCCAAAACGACATCTCCCACTTTCGCTGCCCACGACCGGCCCCGCAGCAAAGATGTCTCGCTTTTTCCACGCCGGCGACAGCGACTCGTCCAGCTCCGACGAGGAGGAGTTCGATATCAACGAGGAGGAGCAGTCTGAGGAGGAGACTTCGGAGGAATCTTCGGAGGAGGACTCGGACAGCGACGACGACTCCAGCGACAGCGACGACGATGGAAAGACCGGTGCCGCCCGCTTCTTGGTCGCGGCCTCAGACAGCGAGGACAGCGACGATGAAGACAAGGTCAAGGTGGTCAAGTCTGCAAAGGACAAGCGCTTTGACGAGCTCGAGGCCACCATCAAACTCATGGAGAACGCCGGAAGGATCTCTGACTGGAGCGTCATCAACGAGCAATACGACAAAATGAACCGCCAAGTACCCGTTCTCATGCGCAACCTGGATGGCAAGCCCCCCAAGGTCTTTGTCAAGGCCATCGCCGAACTGGAGACCAGCGTCGCCGAGGCGTTTGAGAAGCAAAAGGTCACGCCCAAGAAGATGAACCCCATCGCACAAAAGGGCCTGAACGCACTTCGCCAGAAGATCAAGAAGAACAACCGCGAGTTCCAGAGCGACATCACCAGCTTCCGCGAGAACCCCGACCAGTTCATGAAGGAAGAGGCCGAGGAGGTTGTTGTGCCCACAGCGAAGAAGGTCAAGCCCACAAAGCTGGTCGTTGACCCCGCTCAGGTCGAGGAGGGCGATGATGGTTTCACCATGGTCGGCGCAGGTGGCAAGGCCATGGTCTACACCCCGGAGAGCATCCTGAAGCACCTCCGCTCAATAGTCGAGTCTCGCGGCAGGAAGAACACCGACCGTCTTGAGCAGATCAAGATCATGGAGAAGCTGATCGATGTCTCTATCAGCGACTACCAGCGCATCCGTGTTCTCCTCACCCTTATTGCCACCCGTTTCGACCTCACATCTGGTAGCGGCTCGCAAATGTCGCAAGAGCACTGGAAGGCTGCCCAGCAGGAAATCTCCCGTCTCTTGGAGGTCCTTGAGAACAACAAGGAGATCATGGTCACCGAGAGCGCCGAGGAGTGGGAGGATGACGAGAAGCTTCCTACCATCACCCCTGGCGAGATCTTCAAGGTTCCTGGTAGCGTTTCCTCTTTCGTCGAGCGTCTCGACGATGAGCTTACCCGCGTGCTCCAGCACGTCGACCCGCACACTTCTGAGTACATCGAGAGGCTGACCGACGAGACCGCTCTCTACTCCAACCTTGTGCGTTCGCAGATTTACGCCGAACGCTGCAAGGCCACCACTGAGCTCAAGCTCGGTTCCGAGAACATCAACCGCATTGTCATCCGCCGCCTGGAACACGTCTACTTCAAGCCCACCCAGGTTGTCGCCATCCTCGAGGAGCAGACCTGGAACAGCCTCCCCGCAAAGCTCGACTCGACCGTTACCCCCAGAAGCAACAACAACGACATCACCACGCTCGTCCAAACGCTCTGCGGCTACCTCTTCAAGAACAGCGAGGGCATTATCCGCGCTCGCGCCATGCTTTGCCAGGTCTACCATCTCGCCCTTCACGACCAATACTACAAGGCTCGTGACATGATGCTCATGTCCCATTTGCAGGAGACCATCAGCCAGTTCGACATCAACTCCCAGATTCTCTACAACCGCACTCTCACCCAGGTCGGTCTGTGCGCTTTCCGCGCCGGTCTCATCTATGAGTGCCAGAACAGTTTGCAGGACATCTGCGGCAGCCAGCGCCAAAAGGAGCTGCTCGCCCAGGGTCTGCAGATGCAGCGTTACAGCCAGATTACTCCAGAGCAGGAACGCCTGGAGAGGCAAAGGCAGTTGCCCTTCCACATGCACATCAACCTTGAGCTCCTCGAGTGCGTCTACCTGACCTGCTCCATGCTTCTCGAGATCCCCCTCCTCGCACAGGTCGGTTCAAGCCCTGATGTCCGCAAGCGCGTCATCTCCAAGTCTTACCGCCGTATGCTCGAGTACCACGAGCGCCAGATCTTCACCGGCCCTCCCGAAAACACTCGCGACCACGTCATGCAGGCCTCCAAGGCACTTGCTGCTGGTGAGTGGAAGAAGGCCGCCGAGTTCATCACAACCATCAAGATCTGGGAGCTTCTGCCCAAGAAGGAGGAGATCAAGGCAATGCTCGAGGCTCAGATCCAGGAGGAGGGTCTCCGTACCTACCTCTTCACCTACGCACCCTTCTACGAGACTCTCGGTACCGACCAGCTGGCCGGTATGTTCGACCTCGAGCCACGCAAGGTCGCTGCCATTGTCAGCAAGATGATTCACCACGAGGAGCTTGCCGCCGCTCTTGATCAGGTTAACTCTGCTATCATCTTCCGCAAGGGTGTCGAGCTTAGCCGTCTCCAGAGCTTGTCGCTCTCACTCAGCGACAAGGCACAGCACCTTATCGAGTCGAACGAGCGCGTGCTGGAGCAGCGCACCCAGGGTACCGCCCACGCTTTCGAGAGACAGCCCCAGCGTGGCGGCCGTGGTGGTGGACGTGGTGGCCGTGGCCGTGGTGGTGGAGGACGTGGCGGCGGTGCGCCCAGAGGCGGCGGGTTCACCGGCGGTGCGCTCGGCAATGCCATCCGCGCTCAGTAAACGATTTCATGGTGAAGCGTTATTGTGGATGGGAATACATCGGCGGCGTTGGGGAAAAGTCGCATTGCATGATGCCACGTGGTTGCAATGCCTACCTACTTTTGGGTGAAAAGATAGCACGCGTATGTGAATTTGACATGTTTTCAATGAAAGTCTGTCCTCGAGTCCTCCATAAGATAATGTATTGTATTATTAGCTTAACAGCGGTGTCGCGATATCTTCATACCCTGCTTTTAATGTAGGATTCTTCAGGTGGCGTCGCGGTGAAGGAAAGCGGACTCGGGCGACTTCGCCGACAAGCGGCATACGGCGTCGGTCAGTTCGTTCGTTTCGTCTTGCTTCAACACCCACAACCTCCCATGCATCGCAATGTAATGTCACCAATGTCAGCCAGGCGTCTCGGCGCCTGCATAGACAATGCCACCAAATGCTACCAGGTCCGCCAGCTCACCACCTCGCGCAAATGGCAGCAGGCCGCGAGCGGCGACAGCCGCGAAGAAAAAGAGAGACTTGCAATCCTACAGGCAGAAGACCTTCGACTCATACAGCCGTTGAAAGCTAACATTAACGAATACCTTGCGACAGTGGGAAAAGCCAAAGAGATGCTAGAAAACATGCCGGCGACCCTTCAGCCCATTCTACCATCCAGGTCGGTCCACTCATTCGCTACACACCGCCTCATAATCTCTGAGGCGCTGGCCTCTGTCGAAAGACTGGAAGGGAAGGGCCTGCTGAACTTACTCGCACACTTGGAGGATCTTGAGGTTGAGGATTATCCAGAGCCTGGAAAGGACGAAACAGAGCTGCAATTCCTCGCAAGAATCAAGGACATGAAACCTGCGGAGAGGCAGACACTACTGGATACTGTGAATGGGCAGGTTGATACTATCACCAAGAAATTGCGACAGCGTGTACAGAATTGGACGCCGGAGGAAGAGGAAGATGAGAAGTCCGACATGGAGAGGCTACAAGCGCGCAATCCTCTTCCTGGCCCGAGTACAGAAGAGCAATTCGCGAATGTGATCTCTGAAGCTACTGCGAAAACAACTTTTGGATTGGGACGGCAGGAGGATGTTACGCAATGGAAGCCGCTTGAGGTGCCTGGGGGTACGCCGTCGACATCTGCAGCCCCTGAACCACAACCGGCAGCGACAGCGAAACCTGCTCAACAACCGATGGCCGACGCACCGAAGCCCAAGCCTAAGTCATCTGGGTTCGACCTCAATTCACTGCAGGCTAAGCTTGAGGCTTCGATCAAGAAGGTCGCAAAGCAATGATATACCTCAAGTCGAGCATGTCTTGAATCAGTCCTTGGACTCAGTCCAACCTTTAAATCCTTCGTAATGAACACGGCCAGCGAGTGCATTGTATGCGTGCAAGCATTCGTGCTCGCGAAATTGCTGTCGGTTTGATTTTTTGATTTTGCCTACACCTTACATGTAAAGTACGGCTCACATGTACTAGAAGCATCCAGCGAACGCGATTACCCTTTGAAACCAGCGACAACAACTGGAAACTCGACGCTAGCCGTGACGATTGCGGGTACAGTCCATTGAGCTGCCAAGCCTCATTCTATTGTAACGTTGATAAGGTTAACGTACAGTAAATTTCAACAGAATGCAGTGAATGGAGTTTTTCCACATCACCATGAACGATTGCAAAGTGTTCTCAAATTCCAAAATTATACCACTTCTCTTGATATCAATGACGCCTACGCCTAACACAAGACTTGTATCGCAAATAATACCGGTGCCTCGATTATCTAATCACCATCAATGGCGGTATCACCTCCCGATCTTCAGCTACTTCTTCGATCACGAACAGGAACAGAAGCGACTGCTGAGGACACCAGTTCCTCGCCTACACCAGTCGTATTCGCGGCAGAGTTGCTTTTGGTGGTCGCTCGCTTCACCGAAGACACCGAGGACCTGCAACGCCTGCGGCTCGTCAGCAGAGCATTCAGTCATGCCGCAACTACCGCTCTCCAAGATCGCTTCACGCGCATCTTCATCTTACCACTGCAATCATCAATGGCCAGATTCACCAAATTGACCAAGCACCCATTGATCGGACCCAGAATTCGACGCGTCGACGTGATATATGGACCACCTGTTGCCGCCTTCGGTGTTCCGCGCGCTTGCTTGGACATCGCCCTGCACTACGGAATGCGGCTGCAAGAGGTCAAGGACATTGTTTCGGAATACAACGAGAGGTATACCGATTCACGACTCGCTGTTAACAATTCAACGTCCAGGACTGTCGTTGACTCTGGCGAATTCGAACGAGTACTTGGGGAAGGCTTGTAGAGACTACCACAGCTAAGCAAAGTGCGCATGTGCTGGGACGCCCTTTGCTCACCCGGAGGTGATAGCCCGCTGCTCAACTTGCCCGAATTCCTGCAATTGGATACCAGAAGTAAGCGTGGTGGTGACAAGTTCGATGCTATACAGCATTTGACGGTCGCAGATTGTGTCAAGACCGAGATTCTTCACTATCTCTATGGGAATTCAATTGGTCAAGCCTCCCCAATAGAGATGCTGGGTGCATAGTCTCGATGGCCTGTTGTACCTGCAGGAAGAGACCAGGTTCTATCCATGTCCGTCCTGGGACTGAGCGTTGTCGATGAGACTACCTGGACCACAAGGCTTGCCCGAGAACCACGCTTAATCCATGACAGCATGGCCAACCTGACTTGTTTCGAACTATTGATCGACTGCCCAAGACCGCCTCAACAGCTCGCCGTCCAGCTAGACACATCCGGAGAAGAACACCCCGAACTAAGCCAAGGCCCACGATGGCTCACCCTCCTTCAGGCCGCCATGAATCTCAAAGTCTTGCGACTTCGGGACATCTCCGCCTGGTCCGCCGGCTTCGACAACCTTCTCCAACTCATCTTCGAATCAGCAACATGGCCAAACCTCATCGAGCTCTCCATCCGCCGTAAACAAAACATCGGCCTGCTTCCCTTCGCGCCTCACCTATTCGATCACTCACCCGGCTGGTACCTCTTCCTGCAAAAGGACCTAGACCGCTTCCTCGTCCGCCACAAGCATGCTTTGGAGAGAATGGTGCTTCGGAACATCGTGGGTTTGACCGAGCGCTTACCACCAGCACCTATCAGCTTGCAATGGCTTGCGCCAGGGTTCCCGCCCGACCCAAAGCCTTCGCTCGCGGCTTTCGAACGCAGTCTACAGTTGTGGAAGCGGGAGTTGAGGGGCCTTGCAGAGGCTGATGTTGCTATTGCGATTGACTTTTATGGCGGACAGCAGGCTGCGGTTGACAGGTGGCTTGAGGAGAGTGAGACCCAGGCTTTGGATTCGAGTATGGGTTTCCCTGTTCCTGTTGATGTTGATGTTGGTGTTGCAGGGGAGTGGGTTGCGGATCCGTGGGGGGGTACGGATGGTGTTGTGTTCTATTGGGGGGCTTGGGTCTTGGGTTTGGACTCCAAAGCTGTATAGGGGTGGGCCAGGGCACGCTGGACAGTGTGTGAAGCTTGCTTTCATGAGTATGGTATGTTTTCACTTTTTAGAGCTTTTCACCCCAACCCTAACCCTGTGCTTATACCTCGCATACTTCAGATGTCGTCCAATGCCCATTCTTTCTCCTGACGATTCCTCCAATCTCACGCTAGTATGGTTGGCGTATTGATTTTACGTGGAGAAAAGCAGAAGGTGTTAATTCTGCTGTTTCCCAAAGTGTTGTCTGAGATATCGAGCTCGATGAGAGATAGCAATCATGAACTAGCATAAGTTGGGCTTCTCGATGCCAGCCAAACATGTGAGGCAGATGGAAAAAATGTATAAAGATCTGCCAAGATCGCGCCATTCAATATCAATCGAAGCATTACCATCTCGTGACATATCACCATGGCGAATGTGTGTATATACTGCATTTGAACCAACCATGAAGTGAGGTAAACGGCCGATCGCTACCCTAACAGGTCGTTCTTTCTACCCCACGTGCACCGCGGGCCAATGACGTGGGGTTGGTGGGACTCCCGTTCACTGACCTGCCGCCTGCGCTGCGCCGATCTAGACTCCTACCTCTTTACATACATAGACACATGCATAACTAGTGAAACACCACAATCGCAATCATGTCTGGTCTCGAGAAAGCACTCTTCAACCTCAAGGTAAAACTAAGGAGATGTCCCGAATCAGAAGCATTCATAAGAGCTGACATGATCATCTCTCCCAGTTCACAGCAAAGCAACTCAACCGACAGGCAGCAAAGGCGGGCAAAGATGAGCAGACCGAGCGCGCAAAGCTGAAGAAAGTGCGTATAACTACACCTTATCTCAAAGCAACCATCCTGGCTATCTGGCTAGCCATGTCAAGACCAACATACTGATTGCGCCCACCTCATCACCAGGCAATCCAGCAAGGCCACGCCGACATCGCCAAAATCTACGCGCAGAATGCGATCCGCAAACAGAACGAGAAGGTCAACCTGCTACGGCTGGGCTCAAGACTAGACGCCGTGAGCTCGCGCGTGCAGACGGCTGTCACGATGCGGGCGGTGACGGGCAGCATGACGAATGTGGTCAAGGGTATGGATACCGCGATGAAGAGTATGGATTTGGAGAAGGTATGTTTGTCGGCGGATCTGCGGAAATAGGAGGGGTCACGAAGAAGAAAGCAGCAGGTGCTGACAAAGGGTTGCCACAGATCAGTGCCGTCATGGACCGCTTCGAGACGCAATTCGAGGACCTGGATGTCGCGACCGGATATTACGAGAATGCAACTTCGTCGGCTACCGCCGTTGCGACACCGCAAGATGAGGTGGACAAACTCATGGGCCAGGTCGCGGATGAGGCGGGCGTGGAATTGTCACAAGAGATGAACACGGCGACTCCGGCTAAGGGTATTGCTGCACAACCTGAGGAGGAGCGGGAAGACAAGCTTGGCGAGAGGCTGAGGGCTTTGAGGGCGAGTTGAGAGGCAGAGGCAGAATGGGGAGGTTTCTTGATGATATTTTGGGGTCGAGCAAGATCGAGGTGTATTGGCGTACTCGGTGTGTCTACAAGTCGGTCGGTGAAAGAGTACAGAGTTCTTATGAAATGAACCGCGCATCCACGATTGTATGCTCCGAAATGATGCCAGGCTAGATTTTGAGCTGCCAGACTGAGAATCGCGTTCAGCCCGGATCTGCTGTGATGCATGTCACTCTGCCTGTCTATGTTCATGTGATATGTTAGTAAATAAAGAGGCACTACGAAAGGCGCAACGGTCAGCCACATTTGTGACTGCGTAGATCTAATCACGCGCTCGCAAGTCGATGCGTATATGTCAGACGTCGAGCTTCAGGATTCACCCTATAGTCATTCATCGTTTCATCGTTTCATCGTTTCATCGTTTCATCGTTTCAACAAGTACCTTTGTACCTCTTTACCTTTTGGTAGAGACGGCATGGCGGTAAGTAGATGACGATGGTCGCGTGCTTGAGTATTTGGCACTTCCGAGGCATCGCCTTGATAATCTAAGTTATACAACATCATGTGAGTGTATTCCTAAAGCCAGCGAGATGCGCTAGCTCCAAACGTAGCCATGCAAACCAGACAAGGCACCGTGGCACCGTAGATTAGTTGGCACGCCAGGCACGGAAAGCGACGACTAACGAGGTTCCACGTAAGCATATCGATTCGCCGCGGATCTGCCAGGTGTTCGCATCCTTGTGAAGATACCAAGCGGTCAGGACTGCTCTTATCTCTCCAGAATAACAACATTGATAGGAACATTCGCGACAGGCCGTCGTATCGACGTGCCTTGCTTGCAGGGCAAGACTTGCTACCAAGTCTCTGCGGTCATCTTTCTGGTGGCACTCAAATGGCCTTGACTTAGGGTTTACTTTAGCTTCGAGAGATCCGGCGTCCGATGGTCCGAGTCCGAAAGACGCCACTTCCTCAGTTCATGCTAAAGTTTGTCTGTTGATGCGGTGGCATCGGCAACTCCTACCTGTCGTGCATCGAAATCATCCTAACACCAATGAGATGCTAGATAGGAATCACGAGTGGCTCACCGGAGTACGGTCACACAAGTAGTAATACCAGCAGCTCCAGGATGTTCTAAACATGTCAGTGCCGGTGAGATCGTGCGTGCGACAAACTTCTGCATACACGGAGGTTGCGGCTGACGGAAAGGAGAGGAGGGGACACGTGACAAGGCCCTTGCTTCCATGGTTCTTGTCAGTATCGCGTGTTTGTCACGCATTTAAGCTGCTACCATACAAACCCGACCACGCCACCTTATCCTTTACCATTGAGACATCACTCATTCATGCATGTAAATAATGTGTGAGTTCAATCATCTTTCTAGAAGCTCACCGATGATGATTGCACAGCCTCACGTTCGAGGCAAGACGCCACACAAAGACCGACGCGCCTTTGCTGATCGTCTCCACTCTGACGCATGCTAAGCCCTGCAAGCGTGGTCCAAGACCCGAGCTTATCAAACTCCAATTCCCATATAACCCCAGACGACTCCACGCGCCTAGAACCCTTCTTCCCTTCCTCACACACTCGGTCGCCGCCAGCAACCGCACGCCTATACTTCCATGGGAAAAGCCTCTGATCGTCTTTCAGATAAATTCCGTACTGTGGCCGGACACCAACGCCGCCACACCACCACCACACGCGACTCTGGCGGAGATACAGCACCGGGAGCCATCCTGCCTACCCACAACGCCACTCACGACGACAACAGCAATTCTGGCGGGTTGAACGAGAAAGATGGGGTTGCTTGGCCCTCAACAAGCACTAGCGACCGCAGCAATGGCAGCGTCGCAGGAGCAAGCGGTGCTCAGGCAGTCACAAACACAAACGCCCAGGGCGGTCCGCCCAAATCAGCACATCCTTCAGCTTCACCCAAGGTCAAGTCCGAAGCTGCGCGCGCTGGAGATTCCCCCGTAGAGTCTACTGATGGCGCTGAAACCGCCATGGCACCCAAACCTCCCATGACTACACGCACTATCCAGGCCAGCAAGCGCTTTGTGATCCACACTAAGAATGCTGTCTGCCACAGCTGGATCAACGTGCTGCTGATATTCGTACCCATCGGTATTGCGGCTGAAGCCGCGCATCTCAGCCCTACCATTGTCTTCGCTATGAACGCTGTCGCCATCGTCCCACTCGCTGGTCTGCTCAGTCACGCCACTGAGAGTGTTGCCAGCCGTCTTGGTGACACCCTCGGTGCACTCCTCAACGTCTCTTTCGGAAACGCTGTCGAGTTGATCATCTTCATCATTGCATTGGTTAAGAATGAGATCCGCATTGTACAAGCTTCGCTCCTTGGCTCCATCTTGGCCAATTTGCTTCTTATTCTTGGCATGGCTTTCCTTCTTGGAGGTCTTCGCTACAGGGAGCAGATCTACAACAGCACTGTCACTCAGATGAGCGCCTGCTTGCTGAGTTTGAGCGTCATGAGCCTGTTGCTTCCGGTAAGACTTCAATTACCTTCTATCTGAGACACGTCCCACTAACTTCTACCGCTTAGACTGCTTTCCACGCATCGTTCAGAACTGAAAAGGCTGAAGAGGCTCAAACTGCTGTGTTGGCTGTCAGCCGGGGTACAAGTGTGATCTTGCTTCTGGTCTATGGTCTTTACTTGCTCTTCCAGCTCAAGTCTCATGCCTACATGTACGAGAGCATGCCCCAGGAGATGATCGAGGCCGAATCCCACCCTGGTGTATTGCACGACATGATGGACTCGTCGTCTTCGTCAGACTCTTCGAGCAGCAGCTCAAGCTCCGACTCCGACGCTTCTGGCGACTCTGGATCTGTACGAAATGCAGGCAAGCGCATCAAACGCATGATCAAACATCGTCGCCACCGCAAGTCTAGCATGAGCATCGCTAGCGCTACTTCGCCAGCAGCATCAGACCCTCCCGCTTTGAACTCTGCGGCTACCACCACTGAACGCCAGGGCAACTACTGGGAGCATGCAATCACCAGCCAAGGGTCGTCTCGTCGCACATCAGCGCTCAGTCCGCTTGGCGCGGACAATGACAATCTTGACGCTGATGTCGAAACCGGTCACAACAACGGTCCTCGAGTACGCGACTTTGGTGATGAAAACGGTGGAGACGTCGCGACATCACTCAAGAAATCACGCAAGAAGAGCAAGAAGCACCACAAGAAGCGTCGCGCTGAAGATACTATCGAAATCAGCGAGAAGCCGCCTCTCGAGCAGATCGAGCCTGTGCGGACTAACAGTCGCCCACGTGTTGGCTTCGCGGAAGACATCAGTGTCGCTGAAAGTCAGCCTGTCACCGATGCCACGACTGTGAGACGTCCGTTTAACATGCGCGCTTTCTCTACCCGCTCGCCTGGTCTGACTAAGATGCTTTCCAACAATGTTTTCGCCACGCCGCCGCCTCCCGTTTCTTCTGCCAACACACCGGTTCCGACGTTCCGTGGTCGTCCTGTTATCCGCCGTACCAACTCCTTGCCTGACCGTCTCAACCAGCAGCAGCAACAGCAAAATGCCGTCCCTCACCCTTACTTGACATCGTCGGCCGTTCGCAGCGATGCTCCCGCCAGGGTTATCTCCGAAGAGGAGGGCACTGAGAACGTCGCCACCGAGGAAGACCATGGCATGTCCCGCACCGCAGCTGTTGTCATGCTTCTCCTTTCGACAGCACTGGTCGCCGTCTGCGCCGAATTCCTGGTCGAAGCCATCCCCGAAATGGTCAACAATTCCCCCGTCAGCGAAGCTTTCATCGGTCTCATCATCCTGCCCATTGTTGGAAATGCCGCCGAGCACGTCACAGCCGTGACCGTCGCTGCCAAGAATAAGATGGATCTTGCAATCGGTGTTGCAGTCGGTTCCAGCATCCAGATTGCTTTGTTCGTCACGCCGGTCGTTGTCCTGCTGGGCTGGATCCTGAACACCGAAATGAGCCTGTACTTCAACCTCTTCGAGACAGTCAGCTTGTTCGCTACGGCTTTCGTCATCAACTTTTTGATTCTCGACGGAAGGAGCAATTACCTTGAGGGTAGTCTGTTGATTGCCGCTTATGTGATCATCGCCGTCGGCGCTTTCTACTATCCCGACTCGGATTCGCAGAGTGTGATTGGTGGTGGTAACAGCGATTGATTTGGCTGTTGATCGAAGGAGGAGATGATGTTGAAGTCGAGAGACTTGAGATGGGAAGGGCGGGCTGTTGCTTTCATGACTTTCACGGCTCCTCATCAGGGCCAGGTTGGGTGGATTTTCTACACTCGAAACCTAAGTACACACATTGGAAAAGTCTGCCGACTTTGGTATTAGTTATCACAATAGAACAGAATGATCAGAGGCAACAATTGATCACAACACGCTTCCAATGTCTTGAAGCCCTGAAATTTCCACGTTCTGTGTACGAATTGGCGCTCCGCTCTGAACGAACGACATTCCATTCACCGCTCCAGGGTCATTTGAGTCGTTGTATTGATCACAAGTCACGAATAGTGTTTGTAGAGTATGTACATACATCTCAATCGACAAGCAACACTCTTGTGTTACTCGCTTCTAATTTCCGTAAGCAACCCTCCTGTGTTACTCGCTTCCACTTCCACCTATCCACCACCGAGCATTACCTGTACTCACTCCTCATCACTGTCTCCAAACATGTCCTCGGCTCGCATGCGCCTCTTAGGCGCAGCGGTAGAGGTAGTGGCGGAACCTCCCCTGACACCGTTTTTGAGCGAGAAGTTTCCTCGAGAAGCTGGTGCTGCTGGTCGTGGTGGTTGTTGTGGTTGATGTGCTTGAGAATTGGAAGCGGATGCGGTTGAAGGCTGCGCCGAGGAACCGGCGCCCGTGTCTTTGGGTTGCCCATTGCTGGAAGAAGTGGCGGGCGCAGAAGATGCGGCAGCAGCAGCAGGACGCGACTCAACCTTCTTGAACCGACTCATCCAGCCTCCAGCCGGCGCCTCCTCAGCTTTCTTCCCTTCTTCCTGCTCCTCGCGCCTCCTAGCAGCAGCAGCCTCCTCAGCAAGCACCTCCTCCCCCCTAACCTCCGCCTCGCTCTTCGGCGGCTCCAAGAAATCCCTCTTGAGCCCGTCCAGCACGCCCTGCGAAAACACACTCCACCCCTCCCACACGCCCAGCACGACGCCGACTTTGCGCTTCCACTGCTCGGCCTTCATGCGGCCCCACCCTAGCTCTCTGTCCAGCCGGCCCAGGCGTTGGAAAGTCTTTTGCTGCGTGAAGGCCGCCTCGAAGAGGGTGCGGTACTTCCAGGCGTTGCGGGCGCCCGCGGTGGAGGAGGCGGAGAGGATGTCGGAGATGGTGTAGAGGGCGATTAGTTTGGGGTTGGAGGGGTCTTCGGTAGTGGGTGGGGCGGGGTTGGGGATGGTGGTGGGGAGGGTGTCGGCGGGTTCGTAGTCGTCTTCTTCTTCTTCTTCTTCTCTCGGTTCATGTCCTGGGTCTCGACCGTTCGATGTTGGGAGGGGTTGTTCGGCGTCCGAGTCGTAGTCGGAGTCGTATTTTGCTGCTGCTAGAGTTGTAGAGAAGGGCTTCTCGACGTTCAGGAGGAGCAAATCGACAAATTCCTCAGCACCTCCTCCGGCGTGGTTCACGACATAGTTGGAAACGCGCGTGATGTCGCCTTGTCGGAGTTTGGCGATGGTCGTAGGCATCCGTGCTAGCAGACGCGTGAACCGGGCGCGTTGGAGGGGTGAGAGGCGGGACTTCTCTGCCGCTGCCCGACCAACGTCTGGTTCGCCTGCAGGGCCACGGTTGAGCTTCCTCTCATCGCCTTCGTCGTCTGCTTCGTCTTCGCTCGTGTCGTAGTCGATGTGGTCTGTTGCGTCCGCCAGACTTTTCAGGTCGAGGAAGGGCGTTTCCTTGTGCGGCGGGAGCCAGTCCGTGTCTATGTCCCTGAAGATACGCTCGGGTCCTTTTGCATTTCGCTTCTGGTCTTCGACGCTGTCCGGTCCCCAGAGGCAGAAGCGGTAGTATACGCCTGCGGGCGACTTGCTGTCGTAGAGGAAGGCGAAGCGCTCATCTTTCTGCACTTCTGGGAGCGTCATCAACAGAGCTTCCATCTCGAGGGCTCGATTGGCATCTTTTTGTGCCAAGATCTTGCCGGAGATGGTGTGGATTGCGCGAACTGTGGCAATGTCGAGAGGTGGGTGTACTTCGACTTGCGTTCCGGCAGCTCTTGTTGCGGGCCCTTGCTGATCATAGAATTCAGGAGGTGCAAAGCCTCGATTCATCTGCGGTGGAGGAGCGTTGCGCATGGAATGGCGAGGATTCGAGCTACGGGTCTTTTGCGCACCGAATGGTTCCGAAGAGGTTGATCCACCCTTTGCTCCGACGCCCTGGAATTGTGCAGCCGAAGACAGGTGGCGAGAGAGCGAGAGATAGAAACCGCAGCCCATGTAGCGATCGCGCAAGGCGCTGACTGCCTTGTCAATCTGCGCAGCCGAAGTGCCCGAGTCCAGCGTGGCGATGGCGGTCAACGACTTCCTTCCATGCACCGGACCCGCAGGCGGCGTGAAGCGAACGGAATGCACCTTGACTAGGCTCGCAAGGAGGGCTTTGATTTCTTCTACGCTCGTGCCGGGTGGTATGGAGGAAAGTTGCATTGTAGGCTTTGGGGTCACATCGTCTCTATCATCTTCCTGAGCCGCAGCTGGTGACAAGCCCTGCTGATAATCCTCTGCATCGTCGTACCCGAGCTCTGCCCTTCTTGCTTCTGCAGCCTCGCGAGCTTCCTCTAGTTCTCTCTTTCGCTTGAGGCTCATGGGTGGTCCGGGCAGACTTCCTGGCCCACTCCGCGGTGCTTGATATCTCGCTCCTCCTCCAAGACCACCTGGTCCTCCTCTCAGTCCGCTCGAGGGTCCTCTGCCACCACGCCCATCCATTGTTCGGGAGAGCCTGTCACCATCATCTTCATCTTGTGCGAACGATTCTTCAAACTCCCTCAAAGCGGCCGCATTCTCCTCTTCTTCCTTGCGGCGCTTCGCATCTGCATCTTTTTTCTCTTGTTCGAATTTGGAGAGTTTCTTTGGTGCAGATAGCTTCTGCACGACGTCAGGAAACTGCTCGACTCTTTCCTCATCGGCCATGTCGTGTGCTGCGGTATTGAGAGTTATAGGCGCATTGGCGTGGGTTGTCGCATGTGGAATGAAGTCGAGGCCGAGAAGCGGCTTATATAAGCGCGCACGACGATCACATGGAAGCCGGAAGCCAGCAGCCATAAACCGACCCCTCGACCCTGGCTTCCTTTAGACACCTGTACCTTCATTCGCATTGGACGCCGACCTATACAGACTCTCTTTAATTATACACTCCTCTCACAATAACGATTGAAACTTCACAGCCCAAGAACAAGTCAACACAGACGCCCAACATGGCAGTCCGCAACAAATACTCCGTCCTACTCCCCACCTACAACGAACGCCGTAACCTGCCCATCATCGTCTGGCTCCTCGAGCAGACCTTCAAAAAAGAGTACGTGCTCTTCACCCCTCCAAACCCCCACGGACAACACCGCTAACCCAATCCCTCCACAGAAACCTCGACTGGGAAGTAATCATCGTCGACGACGGCTCCCCCGACGGCACCCAAGAAATCGCCAAACAACTCATCTCCGCCATCGGACCCCTGCACATCAAACTGCACCCGCGCGCCGGCAAACTCGGCCTGGGAACAGCCTACGTCCACGGCCTGCAGCACGCGACCGGCAACTATGTCATCATCATGGACGCCGACTTCTCGCATCACCCCAAATTCCTACCGCAAATGATCGCCCTGCAAAAAGAGGGCAACTACGACATCGTGACCGGCACGCGCTACGCCGGCGATGGAGGAGTCTTTGGCTGGGATCTGAAGAGGAAGTTGGTTTCGCGGGGTGCGAACTTGTTTGCGGATACGGTTCTGGCGCCTGGGGTTAGCGATTTGACGGGCTCTTTCAGGCTGTATAAGAAGGAGGTGTTGCAGGAGGTCATCAACAGGACGGAGAGTAAGGGGTATACTTTCCAGATGGAGATGATGGTGAGGGCTAAAGGAATGGGGTTCACGGTTGCCGAGGTGCCGATTTCGTTCGTGGATCGCCTTTATGGCGAGAGCAAGTTGGGTGGGGATGAGATTGTGGAGTATGCGAAGGGTGTCATGAGTTTGTGGGCAAAGGTTTGAGTAGGTGAGGGAGTGTTTGTTCTTGTTCGGGGCTCATCGACAGGATCGAGCTAAGGGAAAGCTTAGAGTAAGGCGTACCAGGCGATGCGGCGTTCGAGATTTGGGGTGCGTTTCGTTCATCTGGGGTTGCATGGGAAGCAGATACCATTCTACTGAATCAACAGGTTTACTTTGTCGAAAATTGGTGGGTTGGCGGTGGAGATCAATGCTCTTCTTCTACATAATAATTCTGTATGCGAGTGATGTGAAGTGAAGTCGACTCTTCTCTTTCAGCTCGATGTATAGTAGTTTGTAATCAAGATCGATTTGCCAGAGATGCCTTGCCAGCGTGCTTGGTTTGATGAGATGAGATCGACAATGCAAACATAAGCGCAATGTAAAGCGAAGTTCAATCAGCAAACTTTTGGCGATATTGGGATCTATATAGATCATTCAGAATGCTCCGAAGTGAGAACCATCGTATCATCCACGTCCAGTTCGCACCAAGCAACTAAACAACAATGAACCCGATAGACCCAGCAGCCGCCGAGCACCTCCAGCAGAATTATTGGAACCAAGATTATTATGGCGTCAATCCGTGGCAGGACATGGGCCCCCGCCGCCGTTTTCCAGCAGAGCACCCTTTCATCCAGTACTTTCCCGGCTACGGCTGGCACCAAGGTGACCGCAAGCTCCGCCACTTCAAGCCCAAGTACTACTGGACGCGTCCGCACGACGGCAAGCGTCCCGGCGCTTGGGGTAGGCTCAAAGATGGATTGACCGGCGAGGGCCCGGATGTCTTCGTCACCATAAACGGCGACAAACGCACTCTCATGCGCGACCGCCCGCAGAAGTGGCAGTGGTCGCGCTGGGGTCGTACCCAGGACGAAATCGACGATCAGCGTCATTTCGACCGAGACGCCATCGAGGCGGAGTTCATGGATCCGTTCGAGTCCACCTGGACAAACAAGAGCTCGCGCGCAGGCGCTCACTACAATTTCAAAAACAGGAAGTATGAGACGCTGCAGCCTTCGTGGTCGGGCTCGCCGTTTGGGTATGGGGCGAGCAATCGGGTTTGGAGGGACGCGCAGTGGCGACCGGGCGCGAAGAGGTCGGATACGAATCCGTACAGTTACCAGACTCCGGATTTGCAGTGGTGGAATCGCGTGCCGTACAACTCTGGGGATTTCCCGGGTGGGAGGCCGAGGCCGCGCTAGTGATTGATCGGTGCAGGCGCGAGTGCAACGGGACCGGAAATCTTTGGTTGACAATTGTGGTCGGGATGTAATTGTCGAAACCGAGAGGAGCGCGGCGTGTCGAAGCAAAATCAGGGTATCATCTCGCGCGCGTTAGGAATTGAAAATCATGTCACAACAAACAGAAAGCATTTGCCCCATCAGCTCTCCGTCTTCGCCATCTCAGCCCAGCCAAAAGCCGCGACTTCTTGAGCTTTGCTCAGATCTCGGTCTTTTTGCTCGCTTGCCTGAGCTTTGGTGAAGATTTGCTGCGTTTGCTCAGAGTTCCAGTCATCGCGGAAAGCTGTGAGCTGGCAGGTGGAGGTGACTGCGGTTTTCTTGACCTCGGCAAACATGTGTCCTTTGGTAGTTTGAGGCTTGATGAGAGGTGAGACCAGATTTGGGATTGTGGAGCGCAAAGTGTCGAGCTATATGAAGGTCAGTGGATTGTTGGAGTTGATGTTAATGGTAGGGGTAATGCGGTGGCGCACCTGGGTTTGGAGCTTCTCAAGGCGGGCGAGGGAGTCTTCGAGAGATTGTACCGTATCAGCCATGGCTATTAGCGTTAGCAGATAGGTGTGTGATGACTCGTTTGGTGTTCAGGTTGTTGTCGTGTATTAGTTGGCGGTATGGGGAAGGGAAGATGGAGTGTCTCGTCGCTAGCGTGACGTCTTAGTAAGCCCCACTTTGGGTAAGGTCAGGTGCTCAGATCTTGCATGCACACAACAGGTACTGCTTTCCCTTGTGGATGCATACGATACGATGCGATATACCTCACCTCGGAACTCGCGACCACGTATCAGACTTCCATTCATCGTCATCGTGATTGCCATGACATACATATCACATCGACATATACACGTGCGCCAGCGTCGGTGTGATACCGCTGCAGGGTACGGTACTCCGAGGCCCTGCATTCCGGCCAATACACCAGTAATTCTGAGGTAAAGGTGCACTTTATAGTGTCACGTCTCCTGCAGATGGCAATGACTCGGTGAAACATTTCCCTGAGCATGCTACCTACAGATCTGTCGGAAGTCAGCCCATCAAGATCGGACTATAACATACCGATCGGGTCTCTAGCTGTCTGATAGTGGTGTTCCATAACTATTTTATGACACCGGAAAGAGGATGTGCGGCTTCGAAATATCCGCACAAGGCAGGAACATATCTCTGCTATCGACGATGGGGTTCCATCTTCTCTATCCAGCCGCCCAATTATTGATTCGCTAGTTCGGGCTTTCGCGTGGCAGTCCGGTTCAAGGTCACGCTACGCGAGCCATGTGGAGAGCTGCACGATCGGGAACTTTGCCCTGGTTTCAAATGTTTACCGTTGAGAGGGCTACCATGGAGTGTCGTACTGTATGTAGGTAGTTAGCATCTCTGGGAACCATGGGAGAACATGGACACGACACTTCTTCACGACAGCGTGAGAAAATTGGTACGCGCCCAACTGTGCCTGACTCTTTGCGGCTGAATACCCTACCTAACCTTGTAGCTATGGAAAGTATGGAAGCACCACAGCAAAGTCAATCACCCGATTGGCCGTGTAAATGGCGAGGATAGCGAGGACCTGCAGTAGTAGTGCTTTGATGCATGCAACTTAATGCAGCCCTTGAATCGACGGGCACGCCGCCGCGTCGCTTTCGTATGGGCTATTAGACGACCAAGCGAGTATTTGTCTCTAGACTCCTGCTTCCTGCTTCTTCACGCTCCGCATTCTGACCCTCTGCTCTCTTCATCCATCCATCCATCCCGCCCATAGCCGCACCACGGGGTCTGTCTGTCGTGCAACTACATCCTTCTCAATACTCTACCTTACTTGTACCTGCCTCTCTTGCAATCTCACTCACTACCGTAGCACAGACGTCACTTAGCTTGCAACACCGCATCCTTGACCCCTGTACCCGGCCAGCGCCAGGTAACGCCCAAGTCAAATGGCGACCGCAAGAGAGTTCTCCAAGCGCAAGTCCTACCTCAGTCTCACGCCAGTCGACTTTTCCTTGACCGCCGGCACAAACATTCCTGCTCCGCCAGACACACCACCTGCTGAATCCTCCTCTCGATCACCCTCCCCGCTCGTCTCAGCTCGTCCACCTACTGCAGGCGGCGGTCCGTTATCGTCACATCCCACATCCGCCGAAGACATCCACAGCAGCTTCTTCCCACCCACACCAGACCTCGAAACCAACACGTTGGCAAAGATGTCCACCTCCACCTCTTCCAACCACGACACAGACCGTGCCGACAGCTTCCGCACACCAGCTTCGCCGTCAAGTCCCGGCCAAAAGCGCTCCAAGGGCGAGCAGCAGAAGCATGGCCAGTCCGTTCGTAAACTCTTCTCTCTGAACAACCTCCGCAACTCCTTCAGCAGCTCGCGCACCTCTCTGCAAAATCAGAACTCTGCGGTAGAGACCTCGCCTCGGCAGCCTCGAGTCGACCCTACCAGCCGTCCCTCTTCTCGTCAGACCATCACTCCACAGATGCGCCCGCGTGCCAAATCAGGCAGCTGGTTCAGGCGCAAGAGCGGCATGTTCTTGATGAAAGAGGAAGAGTTCGGTATGGATCCCGTTGTCGAGGACAAGCCGGCGGTTCAAGAAAGGCCAGCGTCGAGAAACAGCATCGAGCAGACGAAAGTAGACCACAGCCCAGCACCGTTGCTTCCCGAAATCGGCAACTTGGGAAGCGGCACCACAACCGGCGGAGATCTTGGCTGGGACGAAGGCATGTTTAAGAGATCATGAACGACAGTACATGATGTGCTCGACCGAAAGTCCGGTCCGACACGGACGGACACACACAAGTGAGACATGGCAAGCACAACGGCTGGCCGTTCGCCGATCTTTCCTCACGCAACGCACGAACATGGGCAGCGACTTGCCACAAAAAACGTGACGGCACCTTCCTGATCTTCATAGGGAATGGGATCTCTCTTACAGCTCTGGGTCTTTTTTCCTTTCTCGTTTGTTGCTTTCTTTCGTACCCGGCGTTTGAGCGACCATACCCCTTCTGCGGCTTTTTCTTTACGGCCGCTCGGCAGCTTGTGTCAGTATGAAGTGTACTACTGGAGACATGAATATATCGGCATTGGACGCACGAGCTTCAACCTTTCTTCACATCATATGCTACATGTCTGCACCCGCGTCTCATAGAATGGCGATAGCTGGCTGCCGCGCATCAGGGACACAAGGATACAAGTCACATTCCTCATTCAAACCATGCCCTCACTAATTCACCCACTTTTGCTCGCCGCCGCCGCCGCCACCATCGCTGCAGCCCTAGCCCTCGCTGGTTCCTTTCCGGTCAGACTGTTCACAAATGTGGACCTCTTTAGTGCTATCCGCAACAGATTCTCACTGAGACGCTGGCGATCATTCCTTGCTAATCTAGCTGCTTTGCGGACGAATCTGCGTGAGCGGCGAGCGGCGATCTGATTTTGAAGCATGCCTGTAAGACACATGTTGATATGTCAGGGGTTGGAGCCGGGCTGTTGGTGTTCGTGAATAGAAAGTGGTAGTTGGGGATAGAGTTGGTGGGCGAAGTCTGGGGTTTGGGGAGATTGAAATGGCGAACGAAGGGGGATGGTGAATGGTGAATGGTTAGTGAATGAATGGTCAATGGATGATAAACGGATTAGAAAATGTATGTTCAAGACGATGGTGAAAGTACCATTGTCGCTCACTGGATCTGCTAGTCAATGGTTACCGTTTCTCGGTATGCTATTCGGTTTCCCAGTAGATATCGAGCCTGACTGTCTGACATGGACGCCAAAAACCAAAAACGACTAAAGGTACGTGGTGTACAGGAAGAGTGTGCATGTTCCGAAAGGTCCGTGATATGTATGTTTGGCGACACTAAACCCAAGTCAGGGATCCGTGCTTTACCAACGCATCGGTCAAATCTTGCCAATTCGACAATGGCGTTCTTTCCGCGGTTTATGACCCATACAGTGGAGGATGTGCTTGGACTTCCACGAAAGTGCAAGCGCTGGTTACATGTATCTTTCGTGTGTAATTGACTGTATTCATCAATTACTTTATGAGCATTCAAGTGCATTGATGGCCCAAAAGTGCCACTCCAGACGTCTTACGGCAGTCTGTAGTCCAGACAATAATAGACACGATACTGCCGTTCATTCCTGGTGGGCGTGGTAATTCCTGAGAAAGAGACTCATAGGGAAGCGAGCAAGTGAGGTCGGTACCTACGCGCCTCGCGCGTAAAGGCGTAAAGCTCCGGCGTCCGCTTCCGCCAGGCCGACGAGGCCAACTTCCAACGTCATCGTGCAGCGAGCCTATCGCGCTGCTCTTCAATGTCTAGAGCTCTCTCATCTCGAAACCCTTAGCGAAAGATTTCTTGCATCAAGGTTTTAGATACAGCAAAATGCTCCCTTCACGACTGGCCTATCGCGCAGGCGCAACGACCTTGCGCCAATCTCGCACCATCTCCCCAATCACCCTCGGAACTCAGCAGTCCCGTTCGGTCTCGGTCTACGGCTACGAACAAGCGAAATGCCTCACATTCCCCGACTACGGCGAGCCTAAAGATGTGCTCAAGCTCCATGGTCACTCTATCAGCCCGCCTCACCGCGATCTCGTCACGATGAGGTTCCTAGCATCCCCAATCAACCCGGCAGACATCAACCAGATCCAGGGCGTATATCCTTCGAAGCCGACCTTCACCACAAACATGAGCAGCGCCGAGCCTCTGGCTGTAGGAGGCAACGAGGGTGTCGCGGAAATCATGGCCGTTGGCTCGGGCGTGAAGGGCCTCCAGAAGGGTGACTGGGTCATCCAGAAAGCACCCGGGTTCGGAACATGGAGGACACACGCTCAGACGACTGCGGACCCGCTGTTGAAGATCGAGAACCACGAAGGTCTCACTCCGGAGCAGGTCGGCACAGTCAGCATCAACCCGTGCACAGCATACCGTATGCTCAAGGACTTCGTGTCATTGCAGCCCGGTGACTGGTTCATGCAAAACGGTGCCAACTCCGGCGTTGGACGTGCAGCCATTCAATTGGGAAAGCTCTGGGGCTACAAGAGCATCAACATCGTGCGTAAGCGCGAGACCGGCTTTGAGGAGATGAAAAAAGATCTGGAGTCCCTCGGCGCCGACATCGTTGTCACCGACGAGGAGATGGCCGACAGGTCAATGAGAGAGAAGATTATGGAGATCACCAACGGCGGCCGTGAACAGATTAAGCTCGGTCTCAACTGCGTTGGTGGCAAGCTCGTGAACAACATGGCTAAGCAGCTTTCGGAGGGCGCACACATTGTCACCTATGGAGCTATGTCAAAACAGCCCGTAACTCTTCCCACACCGCTGCTAATCTTCAAGAACATCAGCTTCGACGGTTTCTGGGTCAGCAAGTGGAGCAAGAATAACCCCGAAGAGAAGAAGAAGTGCGTTGACGAAGTCCTTGATCTGACAAGGCAAGGAAAGTTCCACGATACGCCGATGCAACCCGTGCACTGGAACATCGGAACTAAGCAGCAAGAGCTTGTGGATGCTGTTCAGGGTACGCTTGAAGGCTACAGGAGCGGCAAAGGAATCTTCGTTTTTGGCGAAACGTAAATGACCGCCGCAATGTGTATAATGGCAATCTGTACATCATATATGGGCTAATGGAGCAGGATTGCGACAAAATGGACAGCGGTCCCATGACTCAACGTCGTAGCACACTTTACAAGACCATATCTTGAGAAGAGTGGCCGCTAGCTGTGTCACCTCCACCGATGCGCGCTTTCGCCAGCAAGCTCGCTAATTCCTACCTCGCTTACTAATGAAAATGTTGAAGTCGGGAGATGCGTTTTAATGCAAGGATTCCGCGAGAAGCCCACGCTACACGTCACAGTTCACTTCTGACGACAGATTACAGAACCTGAAACGAACACCCCTGCTCTGCGCGTGTGTACTTGGCAGCCAACATCTTCAAGCTTGAAGGCTTGCAGCGCCTTCCTACAAGCC
>Ga0265780_10000740_pt1 | contig 49364 bp, 57 predicted proteins | sample P1T30metagenome_FD_192432 | JGI IMG/M metagenome (GOLD analysis project Ga0265780, IMG submission 192432) | Plant litter microbial communities from East Loma Ridge, Irvine, California - P1 T30 | ecosystem: Environmental > Terrestrial > Plant litter > Unclassified | place: USA: California... | reverse complement strand
CTGCCGGGCGGTTGTTGTGGGGGAATCTGGGCCGGTTTGCAAAGTTGGCGTTTTTCAGGGTGAAGAGGGAGGAGGGACAGCAGCCGCAGTGAAGTGGAAGGGTGATTTTTATGAATCGGTATGATTATGTATGTACGCGGTGTAGTTTGTGTGCATACCCGAATCTTACTTCCAAGGAGTAGGGTGGCTTTTGATTGATACTTTGGTAACATACTCCACATGTGCAGGATCATTAAATTCTTCCATTCCGCATTGTGGCCCTACGCTTTCCTATCCATTAAAAAAATATCAACTTCCTGCGCAAAGGACGTTTTTCGTAGCGGTCAACAGCCAGGAGGCGTCCGCCCTCGACCAAAGCGGCTTAGCGACCCCAGCATCCAGCCTGCAACGTATCAGCCGGATACGTCATGCGTTCCCGACCTTGACCACGCGACCGCGATCATCACTTCCTTGTTGTCGGTATCTCGTGATAAGGTACACTTCTAAATCACCATGTCGCAAGTCCCTTTCCCACTATCCACACCTCTCAGCTATGAACGACCCCGGCCTCCATGAGTCGGCCAACGAGGCGGCGCAGGATGTAGAAAAGAACGGGCATGAGGGGGATGGGCAGGCGGAGCGGGATGAACAGGAGTTTTTGGACCCGAGGTGTGTATGTTGGCTGAGATATCATGACCGGGTGTGAGGCTAAGTGGTATAGTTTGTGGTGGTTTGCTTCAACCGCATGTCCCCTGATTGCAGGTACCTTCGGCCCCATGGCCAACGCGTTCAGTATATGCGCGCTCGTCGAGACGTGGCGAGTGCACATACCCCCAGGATCCGACGAAGGGCATGGCGATAGAGTCGAGGACCCCAAGTGGCTGATCGCAGTCAATTCGATATCCCTTGTCTTCGCCTTAATCGCGAACATGTCACTTTTACTTAATATGGCGCGTAGACTCTCCTTCGCAATCGCGCAGCCGATTACTATCCTTGGGTGGTATCTTTCGTCAGCGCTGTTGATTGCGCTGGTGGTGGTGGCTTCGCTGCCTGTGTTCGAGATTCAACCGAAGCAGGAGCATGCTTTGAGTCAGGCGTACTATTATGGAATCATTGCGGCGGCGCTGTATTTCATTGTGGCGAGTCTGATGGCGTTCACGGCATATGGTGCTTGGAGGGGACATTACTCCAAAGACTTCCAGTTGACGCCAAGTCAAAGAACTCTGATGTTACAGACCATCGGCTTCATGGTGTATCTGTTACTAGGCGCGCTGGTGTTCTGCAAAGTGGAAGGCTGGCAGTTCCTCGATGCTGTGTTTTGGGCAGACTTTACACTGCTGACCGTGGGTATTGGTGGCGAATTCGTACCAAAGACACACACAGGCCGCTCTTTACTCTTCCCATACGCTATTGGGGGTTTGATCATGGTCGGTCTGGTCATTGGCTCAGTCAGGAGCTTGATCCTTGAGCACGGGAAGCAGAAGATGTCCGCTCGATTCGTCGAGCTCAAACGACAAAAAGTGCTATCAAGCATTGACGAAGACGAGAGAACGATCACGCTTGGCTGGTTCGAGAAGATCAAGTTCTCTCAAAAAGGCCTATCCGAGCTCCAGCGAAGAGAACAGGAATTCCACGTGATGCGACGAGTACATGAGCTTTCCGAGCGCAAAAGGAGGTATGCCGCGCTCGCCACATCAACTACTGCAGCCATGGTTCTATGGCTTGTCGGCGCCGTGGTCTTCATGCAGGCCGAGAAGCCTCAGGGATTTTCTTACTTTGCGTGGTTGTATTTTTCCTACACTTCGCTTTTGACGATTGGATATGGGGATCTTGTGCCGTTCTCAAATTCTGGAAAAGCATTCTTCGTGTTCTGGAGTCTCCTGGCTGTACCGACGCTCACTGTTCTCATTAGCAACATGGGAGATACCATCATTCAAGGGTTCAAGGACTTCACTATATGGATTGGTTCTTTAACCGTCCTACCCGATGAGAACGGCCTGGCCTCGGCACTCAAGGTCGGTGTGAAGAGAATGAAGACTGGAAAGGGGCTAAAAGAGAAGGACATTGGTCGTAAGGGGGATACTGGCGCAGGAGAACAGCGCAGCCTGGACCGTGTTGCCGAACACATCGAAGAGGAGGAACTCGACGAGGCAGAAGAAGCTGGAGAGCATGGCGACTTTCTCGAACGCGACATCCACTTCTATCACTTTGTGCTTGCGAAAGAGATTCGAAAAATGCTGAGCGATATGAATGCTTCGCCGCCCAAACAGTATTCCTACGATGAATGGACTTACTACCTAAAGCTAATTGGCCAAGATGAGGGCGATGCGTCTAGTCACAGGAAACCAAAAGAGCAGTTCCAGCGTAAAGAAGGCGATGCACCGGATATTGGAACCGCGAACGATGGAGGGGAGGTGAACTGGAGCTGGCTCGGCATCCGTAGCCCGTTGATGGGTAACACCAATGAGTCTGAGTGGCTGCTGCAGCGTTTGACTGCCAGGCTTGAAGCAGAGATGCGTAGAATGAGTTCACCTAGCAAGAATGAGCGGAAGCGGAAACCACCCATCTCGATGGCAAATGACCAGAAGAAGAACGACGGTGGGAGTGAGGAGGAAGTTGGAAAGTCACAGAAAGGCGCAAACAGTGCTGAGGTCCGCCTTCAGGAGCACACTTCGTAAGCAGTGAAGTGTGGCTACAAACGAGAGTCCATGTTCGTCAGCGAAAACGACGGATGTTTGCCAATAGTGTTGGCAACGTCTCTTCACATAAAACCATCCCTTCAGTTGCCCATGCTTAATGTGCGTACTTCTTACACCAAAATCCAGACGTGTTTACAGCCTGCATCTAATGACGTCCCTCACCCTTCAGATGACGGCGACAGGCTCGTCTCTACCAACCGCATGGCTTGCGCCGCCACCAGGTCTGCTGCCCACAACCCAGAAGATCAAGGTCACGCCAGTGCCCATCGCCATCAGCGCTACAATAGCCCTGTTCATCGGCGCCCTTGTCATGCTCCTCTTCAGCCGCAAGCACAAGGACGTGTATCTCCCAGACAAGCCCGCCGAGATCCCGCATCACTCAGCGCCCGCCGCCCCAGCCGAAGACAATCCTCTACACATCAGCTCACCAGTCGAAGTCCGCGTCCCCTTGACCGTCCAGCGCGCTCTATCACATTCAAAATCACCTATATACCAGGGCCCCTACCGCGTCCCAGTCCCTCCACCCACCTTCTCACGCACACATCAACCCCAAACACGCGTCCGCGACTGGCACCCCTCAGGCCAGAAACTCGACGCCATGCTCGGCGTCGATGCTCGCGACTGGCAGCATGACGGACAAACGTTGCCGCGCCGGACTTCGCACGCCACTCCTGGTGCACCACGCAGAGCTTACGACATCGACACCGACGACGACGAGACGCTCAAGGACGACGAGAAGAACTCAGCCTACGTGCCGTTCAACGCGAGTGAGTTCGACTTTGAGCCGGAGAAGAGCGCACATGGGGGACTTGACAGCTCGCACATCTCTGAAGAGGATACATCGGTAGACTCCGTGGAGGAGTATGGGAAGAGACAGAGACGGTTTGCTCGGAAGTTTCAGTTGGGGGATCCTTATTGAGGGGGTGGTGTGATTCTGGTCAGCGATAGAGAGCATCTGCCGGCGAGGTCTAATTGGGAGAACGTCATTGAGCATGTGGTCTGACGATGTGGAAGCATGCAGCAGAAGGCATATGATGCCAAGTCTGGATAGGACATGTCGCATGGGGTGATTATTCTGCCATGGTAGAACATAGTCATTTATTGGGAACGTTTTTCTGTTTCATGATGGGGTGGTGGACGAGTTGGCAGCGAGTCTTATCTCTTGGTAATTAACTCGCTATCTTGCTTCCAAGACTAGCATATACACGTTGTTCGGCTCTTGAGACGCGCTTCCTGCATGATTAAGTCGATCTTGTATACATATGCGGTGAAGGGGTTGTGCTGAGCATCAATACTCCGCACTTGCTGGTCTTAGGCGACGAAATGTACCCTGTATCGTTGCCATGGGTCTTCGGCGAGGTTTCAATGTCATCGCCACTGGATGCGCATATACGGTGGAATGCCATGACACGCGGGCCAACGTCTCTCAAGCCTGTACATCTCGCGCAGCCGGCAAGTCATTGGTGGAATAGTTTGCTGCGATCTGTTTCGCCTCAATCTTGGGTGCTGTATTTGCGAAGACTAGAACCCATCGTCGTGAACCTCTCGTGAGCACTAAGTGCATACACAGTCTTGCCCTTCGCCTAGGCACCTGGGCATGTAACCAGATCCCCAGGCACCAAGGAGATGCCTTGTCACTGTGAGAACTCGCATCAGCAGTTCGCTTTGACTCGATCCGAATACACCTCTTTTGCAGTAAGCACTACGATCTGTGTATTGCCAAGTGATGCAGCATTCTGTGAAAATGTTGTTGTCGGTTGGCTCCGACCAATGGGCTCCCAGCCACTTTCTCGTACAACAGGGGGGTCACGTGTGGTTCTCGGACCCCAGACAATCAAAGAGCGCTTCCCGAGGGCTGTCCGCCTCCAAGATTATATAATCTTTAGGGCTGGATCATATGCACGAGACTCTGAAGACTGACCAAGCAACGAGGGCGCTAAAGCGCCCGGATACCGATGGCCACCCATGTATTAACCCCCCACAGGGGATCTTGATGCTCATGGTCAAGGGCAAGGCGCTGGGTTGTTCGCTTTAGATTCCCGGAATGGATTAAGATCTTCTCGAATATTTGGCCGAGCGGAAGGGAAGCCGCGAACCATTGAGCAGACACCGAACATCGTAGAGCACGCGAGGGCAATAGACTGAAACAGAAGGGACCCTAGTACACCTAGTACATGAACAACACAATATGGAAACTCTACGCAGACGAGCAACAGCCAAGCAAAAATTGTACTCGTGGCCTGGCGTCGGGGGGTCCGAAGCAATGGTACGTCAAGTCTGCATGTAGGCTGACAAGCGGTAAGCTGTGGTGAAGCTCAAGGGTCCTTCCCGCCGCCTGCAGGCATCGAAAAAGCTCCTACGGGTTACAACTCCGTCAAGAGTTTCATCCAATCGATAACGAGTTCAAAAAAAGCCATCGAGGACCCTGGGCCGGGGTCATCGCTGTTAGCCACACCAGCTTACGTGTCGATCCAGAGCATGCTTACCAAGACATGAATCGACACTGGGCATTCCATCATTCGACATTCGACATGATGCTTGCCGGGATGAACAACACGCGTCCCGCCCGTGGTGCATGGATTGCGAGCATGGGAGAACGAGGTAAAAGATGCGCTCAGACAAAGCCTCATTTTCTACCATCGCTGAGCACAGATGCTAAACCCAACGGTTCGACAAGCAAAACCCACCGAGAGAGATACCGAGAGCTAATTTAACCGTTGCGGGAAGCGCGTGCAGTCTGCGACAAGAAACGGGAGATGATGCATGCAGTGATGCCCAAAGATCGATGTTGGTGAACACGAGCGAATAAAACACGCTGCCGCGCATTTCTTTCTCCTATGTTCGAGCTTTGGTGAAGGTGTGGTTCTAGGTCACTGGCTGAGGTAAGGGACATTGGTCTGCTCATCTCTTTTCTGCAATGCAGCAGGTGGACGCGAAGGTCCGCTCCTGCAGCCGCCAATGCCGCAGTCACTAGGTTGTGTTCCATGTTGGAAGCTGGGTGCGTTCTTGTGGCGCGAATTATGGAAGTCGCCGTGGCCTGGATGTCCATGCTGTATCATCAAGAATCCAGTCTCTGGATTCGCGTAAGCTACACGTCTCTCGAAATGAGTATTCTTGGCTGATTCATAAGGTTCTGCCCAGGAGTTCGTCCGGATGTCTTGACAACCACTGACACCGCGCCACTTGGAATAACTAGAACGACGGCTATTGGCGAGACTATTGCTGCAAGCACTCGCTAGTGCGGAGGCTGGCATTCCGCGGTAGCCTGCGGACGAGTTCGTAGAAAAGTCATGGACAGAAGGCTAAGCCACAGCTTCCGAAAGTTATCAGGCGCAAAAAGTAGCTCATGTTGCAAACGAAACCGGGAAGTTGTACTGCCGGCATCAACTGCCATGGTGTGATCGGATGCTGATGCTGGTGCGCCTGCCGACCAGCCTTGCTCTAATTTGTCTTAGCCGTCATGTGGCAGTGACAAGCTATTGAAGCAGAGTATCCAATGGTTTGGGTCAGCATACTTGGGTGCTTCTGCTTCACGCTCAGTTAGTGTGAAATGTATGTGTGCTCGTACGTGATACGTGCATAGGAAAAGTGAAGTTTGCAATAAGTGGTGACCAGATCTGTACCACCCGCAGTCACATGTATGACGCGGGCCACAATGTTTTGTAGTTGCACCAATCGTCATTCGAGTCTGTCTCGGTATGTTCCGATGACTGTACATTCAGTAAGCATCATGCATATCCCGCAGAGGCGGATCCATACGACCATGCTATGTATGTCAAATAGGACCCTGAACTGGGTCCGACAGTTGGGAAGGGAAACTAACTCCACGTTGAGACTGGGTTCAGCAGTCGCCGACGTAGGAGACAGCGGCCGGCGACTGAATTGAGCAATGACGGGCGGTTGAAGTTGGCAGCAATCGGACCGAGGACGAACGACGTTGCGACGATTTGCTGCAGGGTAGCGACAAGGTCCATACCATGAATCAAGGCCAAAAAAGCGCACGTGTTGAGCCTCACAGCTTTGCACGCAACACTAGCGAGGCGATTAGGATTAAAGACGCAGTTTGAGCGCCAGTATTGGTGCTTCAGCAATCTTGTGGTGCGGGGATTAGCTGCAGAGACGCGACAAGTCATTCGTTTGGACCAAGCTTCGTGAGTGTTGTCTTAGGAACGGTGAAAGTCCCCGCATCATTTGATTCGTCCACGGCAGCCTCAACCGCAGTCAGATCACTTCAGGAACATAGCGCATCGTTCCAGGAATGGCTCGATGTTTGCAACTTAGAGCCGTACAGTAGGATGTACCCTGCTCAACACTAGCATGGGGGATCCGAGCTTGTCAGCCTCGACACGTGGGGAGCTGATCGCGAAGGCCGGGAGTTGTTCAAACTGGGTGCATCCTGGTCCGAAGTGCAGCTGTCAGTGACCCGTGGTGCGCCTTGGAGGCAAGTTTTGCGAACGGTTGTGTAACGTTGATGCCGTGAAGCTTAGCGGCGTCATCAACAAGAAGCGTAGTCTGCTATTCTGAAACGCCTTCCTGAGACTGAGCATGAAGGAGCCTCTTTGGCTGGTTGGTCGAAATACGCACGTTAGGACTGGTCGGATGAGATGCATAATTTTTGGGTACATTTCGCTGTTTGATTATGCAAATAGAGTTGTATTTACTGACCCTTGCATAGCTCTCAGTAACATGTCCTTTGTGAACGTTGTATGTATGTGTATGCGTCGGATGGCCCATGTCAAATCTGATAAAGTTCGTAACTTTGGTCTGACCGTCCGCTGCACCAGCTTGGTCCATCAGCCCCAAATTCCAGTCTGTAATCCCAGTTCTTGGCCTATGTTCAATATCGAATGTCGACCCATCCTCCGCCTTGTCTGAGGCTCTGCGTTTGCGAGTCATAAGCCAGGTTCTCGCGGGAACCGTTGGGATCTACACAGCCTTCCCATGGCGTGCATGAGTGACATCCTGAGGCCTTCGGCTTCATTCCGGAACCTGGGGTGGATGATCGTGATCGCTAGGTACTTCATTGCATCTTTCTAGTCCACGTGCACGGTTTCTCCAAGGCCGTTCCGAGGTGTTCGCTGACCAAGGCAAATTCCGGCCTTCGCCTCGTCTTCCAAAACTTGAAAAAGGTCTGTGCCTTGGGTTGAGGACGTTGAGCGCTGAGAGGACTAACTTGAAATGGTCTGACAAGGTGTAATCCATGATGCAGAAAACGTCCCGTGCACCCTGGCCATCATCGCGCTTCAGATCCATGATGGACCGGCGCCATGACAGCGGAGGAATGCTACCGATTTGCCTGGTCCGAAAAGGCTCCGACGTCGCTTTCGCATCACATATTCGATTTCATCCAAGAAATATTGTCAATAAGTTGATAGACTCTAGAAATCTGATCCCGTGCGCCAAGCGATGCATACGTGTAAAACGAAGGAGCTCCTTCAGTGAAATGAATGGACGTCCGGTAAATGACGCTAAGCAGCTGGTCTATACCAAATGACCGTTGCTATCCTGGGCAACCCTTAAACTCTTTCATTGCTTGAACATCATAGATGGGTCTACGGGATACCCTTGGAGGCTGAATCTAGGGTCGTAAGCAGTCTGGGCGACTGAAATGTGGTGCGATTGCATATGGCTGTGTTGGGGGTGCGAGGTTGGTAGCTGCACGGACTGATGAGAGAGAATTTGGGAACTCCGTTGTGACATGGAAGACTCGTATGGTCCGGGTGTGGTGGAATTACTCCTTGGCGCCGATGAGGAAGAATGCGATGCGCTGTGACTGTGTGCGGTGTCGTATAGGGACAGATCCTCGACGTGACTCGAAGGAGCCTGGATCATAGATTGCTGTGATGTACCAAACGGCAATTGCGCACCTGTCTGAGCAGCAAGCCGGCGGATCAGTTCGGAAGACGGGTACGATGGGGACGATGTGGTTGGCATTGCCGAGAAATCATCCGTGATGTTGGAGGGGACCGTCCCAGTGCCTGACATGCTGATCGTTGAAGCAGGGAGTGTCTGGGGCAGGTTGAGAGACCTGGGCAGGGGTAGGTTGGGCAGAACCTCAGAAAGCTTGGCAAGGAGCAGCGGAAGATACCGGGAATGTCCGCCACGCAGGGTAGAGATCAGCGTCAAGAAACGCGACACGTAATCGCGGGGTCCGAGTGCGAACGCGTCTGGCGAGAAGGACGTGACGGCTACGACGTCGGCTAAGCAGCAAGCAATGTCGAAAAGTTTCTCAATCTGCAGGCATGTCAGCAAGCGGTCTAGATTGAGCTAAACGTTGCGGAGAATGTAACGCGCCACGAAATTGGAGAAGAGAGAGTTTGGTGGGGCTGCAGTCTCCAAATGACAAGGATTACAAGATCGAAGAATCTAGGAATGCAGATCCCAAATCAAACATCGCAGAACTTGCTCCAGATGGCAGGGAGAGGAAAGCATGGACTTACCAATTCTGCACCGTGGACCTCCATCGCCTGTTGAGAAAATTGGTGGGTCATGGTCAGGAGGTCCCTTGAGATTTCAATGGGGTACTTGAAAGTCATGCAGTTGTCGTTGGTCACACTGCTTACGAGGCCTTGGCCAACGCACAGCTGCCAGGCCATGGCCTTGAGCCATTGCTGCGTAATTCGAATCTCTACGCCTTGAGCTTCGGTGCATTCCAGATAGGCGGGGACGGCTTCGGAAAGCTGCGTGTGCAATTGCGAAAACCAGGCAGGATTCGTGTGTGTGTGAACTCGGTTCCAAAGGCTGATGAATGTGTCGTCGATATTTTTGTACAAGGTAATCAGCAGCTCTAATCCCACTGCAATTGGACGGTCAGAGGGCACTTCGTCCAAAGATGGTGGATGTATCGTGGGGTAAAGAGAAATTGGGCGATGTTTGTGCAATGCAAATTGCCTGTTTCCATATTAGCTGGGCGTTCTGAGCTGCATGCGCAGAAACATGCGCTTGTGGATGGTCTACCTTTCCCCAATGAATAGAACCCAATACAATACGCGTTTTCGAGAAATGTCGAGCGGATCATGTTTGTATGTCTCTTCATCATGCATTCCCAGTAATTGCGCTTGTGTTGTAGCTTCGCGCAAGTAACCCCAGGCCGTGTTTTCTCGTGCTAATCCAAAGTAGCTACCCGAGAAGAACCATGATGTGAGGACGGTGATATGTGTTGGGTTTTCCCGGAAATCATAACCATTGCGTACCCGCACTGACTCTTCCAAAAGGGCGTGTCCCAGGGTCATGTTCGACATCTGCGCAACTTCTGGCCGAGAGAACATGTTGGATGGGACCTTCATGTTTGCGTGAATCATAACGTACGCGCATAAGGAGACGATGAGACAGTAGGCCTCTGTCGATCGTTCCATGTTCAAAGCCAATTCTTGCGCTTTTTGCCTATGCAGAACCGGAGTAGTGGGATAGACGTTGGCGAAGAAGAAATCGAGGCAAGTGTCCACGAGTCCATTGGGAAGGAGACCCTGAGCGCGAGCGAATGTGGTTGAAAGCGTACGACCATCGTAGCCTACATCTGGAGGAAAGCCGGCGGCCAGTTGTGCGTTGCGTTGGTTTTCGCGAAGTTCAGAGAGCACTTTTGCCCTGCTTCCTTTGGGTCCTTTCTTCTGTGGGATGGCATTGTATGTACAGGCTAGGCCGGCGGAGAGACAATTCTTGCATGGGTTTGTTCCTTCGCCAATACACTTGACCTTTCTTCTATGGCAGCTGTGTATCGCAATGTTAGCCTTTGTACACGGGACGTCGTGGTGGTGGACCAACCTATCGCATGCTCGCTTAACGGGAGCGGATGTGGTACTGCTGGACGACATGATGAGGAGTAATGAGCGATTGGACGGAGCGTTTGTCCTCGCGTGGGGATGAGGGGAATCGCCGAGCGGGTCCCAGAGGTACTAATAAGACAATTGACATGTTGCGCCTGCGCTCAGGGAGATTCTTTAGATGTCCCTTGTGTCATTGTGCTGGAAAGAGAACGCCCATGGCACCTGGTAGACCTGGTCGATTGAGCAACCAAGCGTGGACGCTGCATATTAGATTCTACTAGTATGTTCCGCTTGTTCAACCAGGATGGTAGGCGAAAGACACGGGCCCAATAGCACGGTGCGGAGAGGTGCCCGTCGTCCCATGTCCAACGGCTCAAGGAGGAAAAGCTGCAGGGGAGCGCGCTGGAAGCTGGTCAGACGCTGGGGCTTGGGCGGTCTGCTAGGACCAGGCAGTGTGTGACCCATGCTGTCGACGCCCGGGCATGAATAAGTCGATACGGGGGACTCGAGCGGGAGCTTGAAGCTAGGCGCCGAAGTCAAACCGACTGCGACGTTTGGCACCAGCGGGAGGATCAGCACGAGGCCCGAGGCGGCAAGTGTAGCGCTGTGACGTTTCCGACCTCGCTGACCGCCAGGACAGAGTTTGGTTGAAACGACTCTGCAGCTGCCCAACACCCTGGCATCACTGGAACCATTTCACCGACGTTGCTGTGCTGAGCCTTCTCGCGGTATGATCCGCCGATTCGCGTCAGTGGGCGACAGTGTCGTCATACCAACTGCCCGGGCGCCCTGGACATTCCTCGCCAGACCCATGCTGCAGAGAGGGAATAGACTGTATCTGCGCCCGGTATTGCTGGGTATCTTCCGGGTCGTCGTCGTGACCGCGAGGCGCAGCGATGTGAGATGCTCGGATGTTGTTTTCGGTAAAGCGTGGCGAGCCGTCGAAGTGTCACGAGGCTTGGAGACGATGTTGCATCTCCGACACCATATACAATCGATGCCCCCTCGTCTGCGCAGCGATGTCCTGACGTTTAAATCCTTCTTTTTCCAAAGGCCCTTTTGCGGGCTCAACCGCAGGAACACGCACGAAGGCCTCCGAGATCCTGCCGACAGCGACCAAAGACGCGGTCGACGACGTCGAGGCTGCGAATGAGCGTCCGTGGAAGCCGTTCCTAGAGGCAGTGTACTACCACACACTTCCCTTCCGCCCCATCTGCGGGCGATCGACCAACGGTGAGTAGTCATGCCAAGCTCCGAATGAAGGGCCTCGAATTGTATGGAAGCATCATAGAATAAACTGAGCGGCGGCGTGTGCTAAACTTTGAGGACACGACCGTGGGGAAAGGCGATCCATCTAGCCAAGCTTTCGTGATGCAAATTAGGTAGGGCTGAGGCTTGCGCTAACAACAACACCCCAGCCTCCGCGGAGGATAACGTCTGGTCATATAGCGAGACGTCTGCTTAGAGTAAGATTCTGTAGGAGTGTCCTTTACAACGTCACACAAAGTTTGGGGGCCAAAAGTTTCAAACGACCGAGCGCCAAATGCTACTAATTTGTACATAGACTCGCAAGCAATATATATATCTACTGAAGGGATGCGACACAAGTCGCATTATTTCCATCCAACCCCATCTTTCGCGCAGCGCCATAAAATGCAAAACCTACCAAGTGACCAAAATCGCTCCACGCTGCAAGTTCGGACAGATCATTCGTTGCCTATCATCATGAAAACTCAACTCGGCTACCACCAGACCGCGCGGCTTTTGCCTGCGCTCTCTCTGCTCTTCGTCTTCGCCTGTTCGAGTCGTAGGCACTGACATCAGTCTCAGTACCATACACATGAGTCCCAGGTGGACTGCTCAGCACAGTTGGTGATGTGATGGGCATCGGAGGAGGCGGTGGCAGCGGTATGTTTCCTTGCGCTCCGAAAGTTGGGGGTGGGCCTGGAGGCGGAGGTGGAATAGTCGGCTCTGGCATGCGCAGAGGAGCGCCTGGCATGGGTGGAGGAGGCGGTATCGAAGATTGTCCCATTTGCTGAGCCTGCTGCGCCTCCAAAGCTTCCGTCCGGCGCCAACGGTCACCGCCCAACTCACCAAGCGAACTTCGGCTTCCATCTCGGTTCTTCCGTTGCCTTTCTTTTCTTCTCGCCTCTCGCTCGGCCGCAGCTTCCTCTTCGTTCAGTCTCCTCAGTGTGACATGTCTGCCATCGTTGTGCATCTTGACTTTGACAGAGACGGGAGGCGAGGCTACACCACTTTCACGGCTGTTGCGGCGCTGTCCATGGCCTTTCCGTGACGGTGAGCCATTTGAAACAGCAGAAGCAGCAGCTCCGCCAGCAAGCGCAGGTCCTAGGAGGCTAGCATCCTGGTGGCGACGATGTGGACGACCGTGTGGACGACCGCTCGGCGAGTTGTACAATTCAGAGCCTGTGTCAGATAGAACATCGGCATGCGGTGGAGGTCGAATAGGTGCAGTCGAGGGCCCAATGGTTGATTCCACTGGTGGTCTATTACCAGGTCGCGCCAAGGATGGTGTTATTCCAGTGATGTCGCTTTCAGAATAATCTGTCGACAAAGGTCGGGTTCGATGGGGACGAGTACCATCGCCGGTATACTTGCGACGGTTACTGTTTGCCCGAGCAATACGCTCTTCTTCGAGATCATGCTGTCTGAGGGAATCCGCACGCGCGTCTTCTCTTTTGGTCTTCCGCCTTGATAACGAATGTTTCAGAAAACCAAAAACTCCAAGAGTAGCCACCCCTTCTTTGAGTCCGTACGATCTTTCAGGCAGTCTTGAATCAAGATCATCGTTGAAGCTAGTCCGACTGTCGAAGGAATCCATTGATCCTCCACTTCTTGGTGGGCGATTGGCTTGGCGCAGTGGACTTCCTGCCATGGCTGCTGCTTGGGCAGCCTCTCTCTCTTCCACACGGCGCCAGTCGTCTCGATTTGCTGGTGATGCTGGCGCTCTCCCTTCCTCGAGTCGGCTGATGTCGGTTTGCGTAACTTCGGAAGGTCCTAATGGACGGGTGTAGCTGATGTCGCTTCCGGTTTCCGTTGGTGCGTGATGCTTCTTGTTGCGATTGAACAGGGATTTGACTGCAAATATGCCTCCAACAGCAGCACTAGCACCGAGTAAACGCTCTTTCCAGGTACCGGTCTTCTTGTTCCCGGCACGATACTTTTCTTCGCTCATGTACGAGTCTGTGAATTGGGATTCGACACGGGACCGCGAATCGTTGCGCCTACTGCGGCTGTGGCTGCGGGATCGGTTTCTCAACGCCGCCAGACCGGCCCCTGCTGCTCCAGCTGTTGCTATAGCTCCTAGCCCACTTCTGCTGTATCCGGTTCTTCTGCTGCGAGTGCTTCCAGTTCTTCCAGTTCTTTCTGTGATGTAGGTGGTACCGTCATCGAACCCCATTTCAGGTTGATTAATGTAAGAGAGGATGAAGTATAGAACCAAGAGCATAAAAGACCACACAGCATAGAGTATGAACAGAACTTTTGGTGATCCATATAGGGTCAAGCCGAGCGGGACCTGTACAATGCCTAGCACTGCGATCAGCCGTCCTAGCCATTGATGAATCTGTATCTGTTAGCTTCAGATAGAAATATTGAACAACTTCATGTACCATCAGTTTGAGTGGAATCTTGAATCGCTCCTTGTTCTGCTCCCATCGGTGAATCACAGAGCCACCAATGGCTTGGATTAGCACCAGGGTATACAGGGCGACACCGATACCATGATGCGGGTTGGTCAGCGATCGTTGTAGTCCAACGGCTTGGAATCCCAGTACGAAGGCGGCAGTCGAAAGAAGGACAGCTAGTATTTGTAGCCAAATGTGAAATCGCAATGCGGTCCGCGGATTCCGGTGATAGAATCGGGCCATGAAGATTGCTGCTGGTATAACAAAAAGGAACGTTATGCCCGCGAGAATGGCGTGCGCAGTGACGTATGTCTTGTAATTGATCATGTTGCGAAAGCGATTGCCCATGCCTGGATAATCAGTTGGGTCAAATTCCTCAGGATTGCTGTGGCTTACCATTGTAGCGCATAGTCTCAAAATTCAAGCCTTGCAGGTTCGGCAGCAGGAATGTGTTGCGCTGCGAATCCCAAGTGCCATCGCCGACATACATGGAGTCGGCGTTGTACACGCTGGTCCCAGGGGCCGATAACCCTTGATTAGACATGGTGATGGTGGTTGCTGCGATGTCTCTTCGCAGGAATGGAGCCGGAGAAGTGGATGCGTTATTCGTGGGTTCGAGCTAAACAAATGTCTGACGCTGTGAAAAAAAGATGAAGCAGCACTCAAACGAACGCAGAAGCGCGGAAACAAAAGTCGTAAAGTCGTGACAAGCGTAATGATAGGAAGAATGGTCTCCTGTAGTCAGGTGTGTTGACCTCGGTGGGTGCTCAGCGTCCCTGAGCTTGTCCGACGTAGCGGACAGCTCGGCGTAGGAACGGCAGTCGTATCGCTGGCTTGTTCGGCAGCGCTCCAAGCAGTAGGGTTCCGAGATCTCAAAGTGCGCGATGGTGTTGGAATGTGGTTCAGATTTCCTCGGACGTCAGAGTGTGCAGTGGCTACCGGTGACCAGCTCATCTAGCTTGGAAGGACCCACTACGGGCCAGTTGTGTTTACCCACGCGTTGGAAAGGCAACCACAATCGATAAGCCGTGCGGCGGTGAGGCCTCGTCTGCCCAATCACAGCCCAACACGCCCATGCCTTCAGCTGGCATGTCGTCGAGTCGCCGCGCAACCTGGTTTTCCTCTCTCCACCAGCCGCGGGAGCATCCATGTAGCGTCATGCATGCTGAGGAGGCCAAAGTGAACTTCGCGTCACACCGACATGTTGCAGCCTCACGATGCGAATTTCGAAAAGTCACACAGGTCGAATTCCAGATTAATCAATTTGGAAACGTCAAAACAAGCAGTGGTATCTCAGGAATCAATCAATCCCAGCCAGAACGCCGGATGCATCATGTCCATCGTCCCTAGACGTCTAGCATCTCCTTCAGGGCCTTCTCGGAAGCCTGAAGCCATCGGCCCCTCTCCTCCAGCTCATCCCCAATACCGCCGCCTTCCTCTTTCCTCCGCCGTGCCTCTTTAGCTGCCGCAACAGTGCCATTCTTCTGCGTCTCGAGCGGCTTCAGCTCGCGCCCCAACTTCTCCAGTTCCCGCGCTCGGCTCGGCATGGACGATTGCAAGCTAGCTATCTGCGCGTTGAGTGCTTCCAGTTCAGCCTCGCGCTCACTGAGGATCTTGCTCGTTTCTGGTAACGGAAGCGAGAGCTCCGGATTTGCAGACGCTGGTGTCTGCTCTTGTTTCAACCGCTCGATGCTGGCCTCCAGGCCTTCCATCTCAACGGGCAGCGACTCCAACTGTTGTGTCCGTAGTTGCAGCCCCTCATATCGCAGGGAAAGCTCCTTGCCCTTCTCCTCGAGCTGTTTGAGTATCTCGGCCACTTCGAGCTTGCGCTCCTTCAGACTCGCTTTGAGGGCTAATATCTCCTGCTCCTTCTCGTCATTCTCGGGAGCCTCGACTAAGCGTGGGGGATTCTCGGTGATGCTGCGTAGGAACTTTTCCTTCGTGACTTGTTCGACATAACTAAAGCGGAGTTTACTGAACAGCTCCTGGCTTTCAAGTCAGTACAGTACATACGCGCGACTGCATGCCACGAACCTTGTAATGCACCAAGTCGGCTTCAAGGGCAGCAGGATGAGTGTCGCCGTTCTGTTCGCTATCTTCAGATACAACTGAGCTGCGCTTCTTCGCAGACTGTGGAAGGTCTTTGGGCGATAATGTTTCGGCGATGGCTAGGAGCTTGAGTGACTGGGACTTGCGCAACTGCTCAAGTGCACTTTCCGGTGTAGGCGGAGCCGACTTTCGCTTTGGCGCCATGTTCGAATGGTTGATGTTCAACAAGCACGAAGAATGCGTGATGTGGAGGGGTGTTTGTTGTTAATCGAACGCGCCTGTCCGCGGTAGTTACCAATATTGGACTAGCGTCCGCAGTGCCCTATGAAACCACTCATCAACGCTCCACCATTACTCGGTGCTCTTCTGTAGCCTCTGCCCACACTATGGCTGGAACTGTTGATGACGACGAGTATGTTGCGAGCCTGTTGAAGCAGGACGCCCAAAATGCGAAGAAGAAATACGAGCTAGTCGGCATCGATGCCTTCCATCCGAGGAGGTGCGTTGAAAGCCTCATAGGCGCTTCCCGTCGCAGTTGTTCTATGGGATAAAGTACACATTGCGCATCATGCTTATATAGCAGTCGTCTGACTGACCACAGATCGAAATCTGGCGCGCCGAAACCAAACACAAACTTCTTACGACACATCATCCGCCAGACTGATAGTCACAACTCTGCATTGCTCGCCAGAGAGGCCGAAGAGTCAAGCGCGCGTCTGAAGCGCATGAACCGAGAGAGATTGCGGGCGCAAAAGAACGAGGAGATCAAGAAAGAGAGGAGAGCAGACGGGCGCTTGACACCTGTTCTGAGTGATGAGGAGGAGCCACATCCCGGACCGTCTAAACGCCGTACAGACGATAGGGGGCGCAGGGACAGGCATGAGAATGGACACAAACATAGAGGCCGGTCGCTAGACTCCCGCGATCGAAGGCATCGCAGCAGAAGCAGGGACCACGGCCGCGATAAACGGAAGCGGGAGGAAAGCGGGGACAGGTCATCTCGACGGTCAGGACCCTCTGAGTCCCATCGCGAAAGGGACCGTCGGCGCCGACACGACACCGAAAGTGACAGCGAAAAAAGCCGATCGCAAAGAAAGTACAAGTCAAGCCAAAGTCGCAAGCGACGCCGATCTTCCTCCTCCCGCTCCCGCTCCAGGTCATCGCATTCAATCCGGACCGACAAGAAGCGCAGACATCGGTCGCGATCACGATCTCCGCGCCGAGCCCACCGCAAAAATGAAGACCGCAAACCTTCAGGCAAAGCAAGGCGACGCTCCCCAACACCTCGTTCGGACTCTGACCCCCTCGAAGCTATCGTCGGACCCCTCCCGCCAAACGTAGAACCCTCCGTACGCTCCCGTGGCCGCGGCGCACACAAAGCAAACTCAATGGGCATGGACTCACGCTTCTCCTCCGCCTACGACCCGACTGTCGACGTCAGACCTCCTTCTGATGCCGAAGACGAGTGGGGCGATGCGGTTGAGTCGTTCCGTGACCGTCAGCGCTTCAAGCAGCAAGGCGCGGATAGACTCAGGGCAGCTGGATTCACGGACGAGCAAGTGCGGAAGTGGGAGAAGGGCGATGTCAGGGACGAAGAGGATGTTACGTGGACGAAGCGCGGACAGGCGAGGGAGTGGGACAGAGGAAAGGTTGTCGACGAAGACGGAGATGTGGAGGTGAAAGCTGACTGGGGGCGATTGAAGTGAAGTAACATGGGCATCAACTTGTAAATGTACAAGACTGCATACTCCCAAGGAAATAAATGACCACACACCACAAACTCTCACTTCGTCACATCACTCATCAACACAGCCTTTTGAAATTGTTTCCTTTCTTATCTTCGAATATCAACAATGACGCTGCACCAATCTCAAGTAATGCAATAGTGCGATGCAAGCCAAGTGGGCAGTTTTCCGTGCCGCTGAACATATGTGGTGCGCCTCAGCGCCCGTGTATACAAAAAAAAACCGGGCGTGATTGACGCGATTTCCTTCCAGACTCATACAAAATGGAGATGCGAGGACGGGTGTTTTTGGAGAGGAATAGCTGATTGGGGGAGGGTGTGGGGGGGCATATGCACATCCACCCATGAAACGGGGAATTATACAGGGTACGGGTCCAGCCTGGATGAAGAGAGAGCTATTCGGTAGAGATGGCGGATATGTGAGGATGTGATTGGAGGGAGGGGTTTATGCTGGGGTACTATTGTCGCTGTTAGGATAATGCAGGCTGGAGGAGGATGCAAGGGGCACTTACGTTGCGTCCTTGGCTTTTTGGCCGTTTGTGACGACGACTGCGACCGCGACCGCAATGATGATGAGGATGATGATGCAGATGAGCAAGCACCACCACTTCTTCCTGTTACGTGAGCGCGCGCTGACGATCGCTGTGCTAATCTCCTCGTTGCCCTTGGTCATGTTCTCGCGCACCTCCTCGCCCTTCTGTTCGATGTCGGCGACGAGAGGTTCCTGCTGTTGCACCATGGTGTCCAGGTCCTGGAACAGCTGGGCGAGCTCAACCATCTGGCGCTCGATGTTCTGAATCGCTTCGTGACGCTCCTTGACGTTGCGCAGAGTGGAGCTAGCCTGGCCGCGGCGGTCGGAGCTGAGAAGCTGAAGAATGTTAGCAAGAATCCTAGGAAAAGAAAGTCAAGTTTCCAGGTACGTACAGCTTGCTGGAAGATAGGCGCATCGGGGTCAGCGACTGCTTCCCTGACCTCTGCTTCTGTCGCATCAGGACGCACGATTCGGTACTGACGTTCAGCAGCTGCTTGGGACTGGTTCCTGAAGTCCGACTCGAGAGTCTGGTACCTGTGGATTGTCGCCTTAAGCCTGCGGTCGATCTTCCCTACTTGTGGTGCGTTCCTAGGTTCGCCAGATGCAGGCTTCGACTTCATATTCTTGACGCGGCTGACGAGCCCGCGGTAGCTTGTCATAATGTCCGAGCTGAGCCTGTCGATCTCGCCCGAGGGCATATCAGGGCGTGCCAGCGATCTCCTGAAGACGCCATCGAGGTTGTTCAGGTCTTGGTCGAGCTGGTCGAGGGCGCGATCGACTTCGCGGCACTCATCGAGGATGGCATTGGGGTTGTTTCGGCGCTCGTCATAGCGGTCCATCTCGTGTTCTTGAAGATGTCAGAGGATGATAGAAAGCAGGTCTGGCTAGAAGACATACCTTCGCCGTTATATGGAGCGCGATCGTTGAAGGGATTAGTGCGCTCGTCGACGCGGTTGTAACCACCGTTGTTAACGTACTGATCGTTCATTTCGTTAGTAAGGAGAATTGAAGGGCGATGCGAATTGGTGTGAAGAGAGAGGACGCGGTCAAACGCAATGTTGGTTGGAGAAGGTAAGGTGACCTACACTCATGCTGAAACCGGCCCTGTGTGGTATGGGTGACTGAGATCTCTCCTGAGACAACGGTGTGCCGGCGTGTGCAACTGGTAATCGATCGGCCAAACGCACTACTAGAAGAACAATGCGGATTAATGTGAAACAGCTAGAACGCAATGCAGAATTTGAATGGTTACGGAGCGAAGAGACAAGAAGAACTAAAGAATCAGCAGAGTCGTCGTGGCCATTGGGGCTGAATGTTCGGATTCCATCTCATGTACGATTGGCGCTGCAGAGTGGATCGCGCTAACTCGCGAGGCTAATGGCGGGTTCAGTGGCTCGCCGCCTGTCTCTAAATTTGGCACTTGCGCCTTCCTGCTGAGTGGCCATCGTTGCTTGTCTACCTGCTCTGGAGTACATCCTGTAAGCTTCGAGGTCCATGTTGTACAGGTGAGTGATGATTTGCGAGGAGAGAGCCATATTCGTGAACTCCTACTGCATCGAGTTTCATGGCTTATGAAAGTCTCCATGTTCTTTGGATGTGCCTAGGTGATCCAAAGCTCCCCGCTCACGATCCTTCAGCAACTCGGGGTCCGACGCTAGACTCAGCCTTGCAGATGGCATTTCAGCCCGCGAAAGCCTATATTTCGTTGGGTGGGTATCTTTTGTCCTAACGCATCATCCAGGGTATATGTACATGCACAGTCAAGACAGACTGTCTCCGTGCTCATGGGATGTCTCTTCCCTACTTCGCAGCTGGCTGGCCAGAGCTGGCCCATCTTGTTTTCTCGTCACCGCCAGCCCATGCCTTCTCAGTGTAGCCAAGCCGGCGCTTCACGTCATCCACGGTTGCCTTATCACCCGTGTTCTTGCCGATGTTGTCGCTGATCTTGACCGCGTGGCGGCCCGATGCCGAGGCGATCTTGATGACGATGTTCAAGGGCACCGACTTCTTACCTGTCGACTTCTCTACGAAATCATCTGCCATTGTCAGCTGTTGGAGTACCGTGTCCATTTTTGGGGAATCCACGTACTAGTCAGGAACGTTCCGACACCAAACGTAGGCTGGAAGCCTTGTGCTTCGGCTGCTGCCTTGTACTTGAAGCATAATTCGATGTTCAGAGAGTCAGAGAAGACGATCGTCTTCTTGTCTTTGATGCCTTCTCTATCATAAAACTCACGCATCATCTTGATGAAGTCGAGAGGGTCTCCAGAGTCTTGGCGAACTCCGACGAAGGTTTGCGCATACGTCTTCCGTGATTCCACAATTTCATGAACTGGAGCTTCAATCGGCGGCTTGGTGGAAGCCATTGTTTGCACAGAACCAGGGTTTGTTGTAGCCGCGGCAGATGGCATTGTAGTGGCGCCCACTGGTATGACTGTTGTGACCGCTGGAATCTGCTTCTTGAATGCCCTCAAGAATGTCGGTGTGCCAAAAGTATCTGTAAGCGCAATGCTCAAAACCCCTTCGCCAAAGGTGGCCGTCCAGTACTCCAGCGCAGTCTGATTTGCATTCTCGTAGTCGTTTGTGATAGCAGCGACGCCCATGAACCACTCGTGTGCAACCGTTCCGATGGGGAGAAGATCGTGCTTCATGGCAAAGTGGACATTGCTCGAGCCCGTCAGCTTGCCTGGCCAATCAGCCTTCTGACCCTCATCTGCCGCCCGACGAAGACCCTGCAATACCAGATCTTGAGTGTGGTAGTCGCGCCGTCTTCGCGATCCGAACTCGGAAACGATGCAACCGCCTTCCAGCAATGTGCGTCCTTTCTGGTATGCCTTTTCCACCTGGCCTTGGTAGTTCCAATCGGTTTCAACGAATTTGAAATATGCTTCACTAACAAGGGCGAGCAGTGGGATCTCGTAGAGTATGGTGTCAAGCCACAGGCCTTCAGTGTGTATGCGGAAGTCGCCCAGGTCGCTATCGGCGCCGGTATCGTCGGTAGCATTGAACTCTAATTTCAGCTGCTTCGAGGGCTGGAGTTTAAACGTCGACAGAAAATGTAGGTATTGCGCGTTCAGGTATGGGCAGGTCTTCTTCAGAAAGCTGAGCTCCTCGTCGGTAACACGTATATTCTCGAGCTCTGTCTGATATTAGCCAGGAGCACAAGATACAGCATGTGTTTACGCACTCGCAACCTGTGCTTGGAGCCACTTGAAAGCTGCGCGGTTGAGCTTCTTCTCTGGCGTGCGGTTGGTAAAGCCATAAGTGACTGAGACGTCTGGGAAAAATTTGAGAATGCAGCATTGCATAGTCAGCTTGTAGAGATCCGTATCCAAGAGCGACGACACGCCTTCAGGCACGTTGGCAAGATTGTCCGCCATATTTTTGTTGTGCTCTGTCTGCGCGTCCAAACAGTTGAAGTCGTAGGCGGAAGCTTCCAATCAAGGTAGATGGAGGGGTGGTGGGGGCAAGCGCGACCTTTATGATGGTAGGAACTTCAGCCCCATGGACCACAAAGTGTATTACATCAGGGCCCGGCCGCGGCTGGCAGTGGAAACTTCACGGCGCAAACTCGAAAAGAAAATCTCATTCACCGCCGAGACTTGAGGCTCACCCTGTCTTTGGATCGCATGGTGACGGCATGCAGCGTGTGAGGTCATTATCGCTATGGTGCCTCAGCCCTACAGCATGCCGGCAAGGGTCTTGTAAGCTATGGGCGTCTGGATTTCGGTGCCGACACCAGACTACGATATCGCTCAGGGTCCGCCTCTCCTCCCCTCCTTCTTCACACTGAGAAATGATATTTGCGGTCTCCATACTCGCCATATCGCTGTCGTTCCTGATCTACCACCACCCACCGTCAACATGGCCCGCACTGTATGCCCAAGCGAAAGATGGTGCGGCGGGCTCGCGGCTGGACAAGTCGCAGAGCGGCGAAACGGAGCACAAAGCCCCAGATGAACAGCGACACGTCGAGTTGCAGGATCGCACCACACGCGACACGGCAAACAAAGCTTCCTTGGAAAACTCACCACAAACCACACCCAAAGCCGCGCCGCAAGAGCCGCCAAATGTACCTGCAGTTCCTACCTTCATGCTCGACTCGCATCAGAGTTCAGATGAGAGCGACAATGACGAAGAAGACAACCTGCCACCGCCCTCATTTCCTGCCCTTAACTCGGCACAAAGGGCTGGTGGACAGGCTCCCACCTTCGCCATGGCCCCGCCACCAACGCCGAACCTCATGGCCCCGCCCATGAAACCCGCAGCTTCGTCCCTCATGCCACCCCCGCGAGTCGCGCCTTCCCACTTACGCGCGCTGCCCACCATGCGCGTACCCACCACAGGTTCTCTACCGAATCGCGGCCCGCTACCGAACCGCGGGCCACCAGGAACTGGCAGCAGTCTGGGCCTGCCTGCCTCTGGTCGCCCCACGGCGAACACACCCAATGCGCGCGGCAAAGTGCTTCTATCACCAGGCCACTCGCCGCTCGACTGGGCACATCTCCAGAAGTCGGGCAAGAACCTGTCGGGCGTCGACACCTTGATGCGCGTAACTCCCACTATGCTGAAGGAGAAGAACGGCCGGAAGTCCAAGCCGGCATGGTCGGCCTACCAGGGCAAGGTCTACAACATTTCGCCATATCTGCCATTCCACCCGGGTGGCGAAGGCGAGCTCAGACGAGCTGCAGGTAAGGACGGTACAAAACTCTTCATGGAAGTCCATCCATGGGTCAACTGGGAGAATATGCTGGGTGAGTGCATGGTCGGCATCATGGTCAGTGAGGAGTCAACACCGACCATCGTTGGAGAAAGTCTGGAAGACATGGATTAGCAATGATACCCCCTAGAGGTTATTTTCAATTTCACACGGCAATATCAGTACCCACGACAGGTAACAAGTTCGCCGAGCGACTGTGCCTCCTGAACGTCCTGAGGCTGCATTCTCTCCCGCAAATCAACGTTCTTCCTGCACCATGTCACACGTACCACTCGGCGTTTACTTCTGCAGGCCACACTGGCTTGGGCAACGCTCATTAGCAGGCAAGCGAGGGCGCCAATATCCCTGCCACTGCAGTCATCCCACCTGCTTTCAACTGGAATCATATCAACATGCCGTCATCAATCCCCGCACCTGTATGTCTCATGTGCAAACACAATGCGACTTCTCAAGTGCAGCAGCACAGGAGAGTTTAGTCTTACCGATAATCGTATTGATGAAGAGCAAATCCCGCCTTATGCCATACTCTCCCACACCTGGCAGCATGGCAAAGAGGTCACCTTTGATGATCTCGCAGGGAGTGCAGTGAATGGGTCAAAAAGCAAGAGTAAGGAAGGCTACGACAAAATCCGTTTCTGCGTGCAGCAAGCGCAACGCGATGGCTTACACCATGTCTGGGTGGATACATGCTGTATCAACAAGAATGACGGCACTGAACTTCAACACGCGATCAATTCCATGTTTCATTGGTACCGGGCTGCGGAGCAATGCTACGTTTATCTATGGGACGTTTCGACCGATGATATGTGCATGGTCGACGAATGGGAACCTGCTTTCAGAAAGAGTCTATGGTTCACTCGAGGCTGGGTAAGTTTTCCCCGCCAATAAAGTTATTCGTCGTTCCTTGAATCGGTTCAAGTAAAAGCTCAAGTGGCATAGCTATACGCGTATTCTCATACATTGCTGCTGCTACTCAAGTTTCTAATCGCTATCAATCATGATCGAAACGCACTGACTTGTCACAGTACGTTCATTCATTTGGCAACCCTCCCTATGGAATCAAAAACCGGATTTTACGCATCAATTGCAAAAGTTGTCCACTGTATATTGTTCCTATACACAGCTAATGTTGAAACTGACGTACAGGACTCTACAAGAGTTGCTGGCCCCCCGAAGTGTCAAATTCTTTTCCCGAGAAGGCAAGCAGCTGGGTGATAGGCAAAGCCTCGAGCGACAGATTCATGAAATTACGGGCATTGCGGCAGCTGCTTTGAGAGCAACACCGCTCGGTAATTTCAGTGTCCGGGAACGGTTGTCATGGATGGAAGGCCGCAACACGACATACGAAGAAGACAAAGTTTATTCACTGCTTGGTATGTTCGGCATCCACATGATAACCATCTATGGTGAAGGACAAAAATATGCGATGAGTCGCTTGCTAAGAGAGATCGACGCCTCTGCGAAGGATCGATTGCGGCAGCAAGGATTGGTTCGTGCAAGTGACACGAATGCAGACACACTCGCAGGTGCAGTCGAACATGCGCAAGGTTCGTGTCATATGTTAGCTGCGCCGCATATGGAGCCTCATGCTGATGCTATTTCAGCTCCCTACCTCGTACCATTACAGAGGCCGCGGTTTTTCTCAGGTAGAGAATCACATCTCGATTACCTTCGCAATTTCATCAACTCCGAAGGTGGTCAGCGACTTGCCATATACGGCCTCGGTGGCTGTGGGAAGACAGCCCTTGCTCTAGAAAGCATATACTGGACGAAAGAGCTGCAACCAACTCGCGCAATTTTCTGGATTTCGGCTCTTTCCCGTGATAGTTTCGAACAGTCATATTTCAACGTTGCAAAAGTGCTGGGTATTTCCGGAATCGAGGATGACACCGTTGATGTCAAACAACTCGTCAAGGCCAGGTTCAGTAGCGACGCTATGGAACATTGGCTGATGGTAGTTGACAACGCAGACAACGCAAGCGTTCTTTTCGGTGATATCGGGACAGATGAACCAGAGGACAATCTCTTGGATTTTCTACCTCGCAGCCGCAGAGGCACTATCATATTCACCACGCGGACCCGTGCAGCAGCGATTAAACTGGCTGAGAGTAACATCTTGGCATTGGGAGGATTAGACAGGGTTGAAGCTATCGAGCTACTACGCAAACGGCTGGGCGCAAAGCACCATCGGCAGCTGGAAGATCACGAAAAACTACTCCAGCTGCTTTCCTTCCACGCTCTCGCCATCGTCCAAGCAACTGCTTTTATCAACAGAAATGATATTACCCTTCAGGACTACACTGCATTATACGAAAGCGGTGAAGACGATGCCATCGAACTCCTCAGTGAAGACTTCGAAGACCAAAATCGGTACCGCGAAGCGACTAATGCAGTGGCCAAAACATGGTATATCTCATTCGATCAGATCCAGAAACAGGATCCTGTAGCAGCAGAGCATTTGTTCTTTATGGCCTGCACGGCCAGTAACGACGTTGGCGCAAATATGTTTCTGCCTTACTATACCAAGACAGAGCACGTGAAAGCCATTGGGACGTTGAAAGCTTACGCCTTCGTCAACGAGCGGAACACTGAAAATGAAGCTCCAAGAAAAGATCCCCAGACCTACAAGAGGTTCGATGTCCATCCACTGGTTCACTTAGCAATTCGTGCTTGGCTCAAAGCGCACCAACAATGGACGGTCTGGCTGGAAAAAGCACTGGCACGATTAGTGGAAATTAGGCTAGGTGGGAGCTATAGCGATCGGGAGCATTGGCTGGCATACTTGAATCATGGTATGCATATGGCGAACTTCCCAGAAGCTAGGAATATGGAGAATAGAATCAGATTGTTGGAGCATTTAGGTTCGTGCGAGGTAGACCTAGGTCGGTATCGAGCTTCTGAGCATAGCTTCCGGCGGGCCTATGAGCAGACGAGAGAAACGTTTGGCGAAGGAGATCTGAAGACGCTGATAACGAGAGGAAACCTGGCAAGAGCGATGGACTTCCGAGGGAGATGGCCAGAAGCCGAGAAGATACTTCGAGAAGTCGTGTCACTATTAAAGAAGGAGGTAGGTGAGAAGTCTCCACATACGCTGACCTTCATGATCACCCTGGTGGGGAATGTCCTGCGACAGAAGAGACTGGACGAAGCAGAGAGGATGGTCAGAGAATGCCTCCCATTGTACAGAGATGTGTTTGGAGAGTCCAACGATCGGACACTCACAGCCATGAACCAGTTAGGTTCAATATTGCGTGACCGGGGGTGCCTCGAAGATTCTGAAAAGATCCTGCGAGAGACACTAGCATTGTCTTCTACAGCATTTGGCGAGGAGGACGCGCTGACTCTCAGCACTCTTCACCAATTAGGCGCAACCTTGGAACACCAGGAGAAGTTTGCACAAGCACAAGCCATCTATAGACAAGTGCTAGCTGGAAAAAGAAAGGTGTTTGGAGAAGATCACCCGGTGACAACAGTGAGCATGAACAACCTGAGTGCATCACTGCGTCGCGGAAACACTGAACCTGCCAAGCTGGCGGAAGCAGAGGAACTGCAGAGAAAGGCACTATCACTTGCTGTACAAGAAGCTGGAGCCGAGAGTCGATTTACATTGATGCAGAAATCTGCGCTGGCCGACACCTTGCGCGCGCAACTCAAGTACACCGAGTCGGTACACATGCATCAAGAGGCGCTCGCATCGAAGGAGAAAGTACTGGGCAAAGACGATCCCGCTACCATCAGTAGCGTATTCAGCCTAGCTTCACTGGCCTTTGATCAGATGCAGTATGAAGAAGCTCTGCCTCTGTTTGAACGCGCCTATACGTGGTATTTGGATAGGTATGGAGCCGAGCATCCAATGACAAAAACTTGTACGACAGAGCTGGCTTGGATCCGGAGGGTGATGGAGGAGGATAGAGTGGCGGCAGCAGAGAAGGCGAAAATGGGAGGTTTGGGTCTTGACACGGTAGAACTGTCCCAAGATGTGAGCAAGGCGGGAAGGAAAGACAGCATGAAGTTCAATGGTTGGCGGAGAAGGCTTCAGGATATGGTGAAGAAGTCTTGAGGATTGAGGAGATATAGATTTGTTGGGATTTCTACAAGATAGGATGGATTACAGCAGCGAAGTGTGTTGTTTCTACAGCCCACCGGCTTTTTTACCATGCCGCTGGTCACGCACTGCAGCATGTTTTATGTCAATATCGAGTTTTACATACTAGGCAAACTATCGTTGCCATTGACTCGGTCCGGATCCCAAAAGCGAGGCTGGGTGCTGCATGCATGTACATGCACGCCGCAGGGGTTGACATGTCAGCGAACGTGCTAGAGCGCATAGCTCGTATGCGATGATGCATGATGATGCTCAGTCATTTTTTGGAAGCAGGAAGTCTCTTCGCTGTAGATACTGGCAATCTGCTTGAACAGAACTGAGGGTGACGTGTGCAGCTCTCTCAAATGGAGCGCCCGCGCACCGGGCCGTCCTACGGGAGCCGGGACGAGGAGGCGGTTGTTTGAGGCAAAGCAGGTTGCGAGCTGTGATTGGCGAGAGCCTGGGGAGCTCGATGAGGTAACGGCGAGCTCTGGGAGGAAAGAGCTGTCGACGGCATCAAAGGACAGCTCCTTCCCTATCTTTGCGTCCGATGCATCTCCAGATAGGGCGCCTTGTTCGGCTTGACAGCGCCTCAAGCACGGCGCTGGAGGCTGCTTCTCGCTCGCTATGCCTGGGCCCCCGTCTAGGCTTAGTCGCGCCAGCTCATCGCTGGCATCGTGGACTCCCCATCCACGACGCATCGCATCCGGATCGCTGGTCTAATCTGAACTGACGCCAGTCCATGTCGCGTATGCACGTCTGCACGTCTGCTCCTGGTCAATGCATCTCCCCACCGCCCGAAATTCGTCGTCGTTCGTTGGGGGAACTTGGACCGTGTCTTTCAGCGTCAGCGACCACTCCGGCGCGACTTGAGCAGGCGCGCACCTCAGACAGCGCCAATTGACACACTTGACACACAGGCGTCCACCGTGTCTTTCGTCTATTCGAGTCGTACCTCCGACGAGGCGCGGCGGCCGTGCGCTGTGGGCGGAGGAAGCCCTCGCTTCACTGCTGACCTCGGTGGTGACGTTGCTGGCCAGCACGCAGCACGCAGCAGCAGCATCACGGCGAGTTGGACGCCCGCGAACAACGCAGCACCTCCAATAGCACGAATCGCGCGTGCATCCAGGGCGCATCTGGGCTGGCCGTCTATAAGTGTCGGTGAAGCTGTACGTGAGTCTATGGAGCTCTCCAACCCCCCCAGCCACTTCACCAACCACCTCACCAAATCTGCGCGCGACTCCCTTGGGAGCACAGCAGACATGGCACCGCTGCTAACCTGCCCACCGCCTCTGTATCTAACGCACCCGCCAGCCATTGCCTTACTCTACGCGCATTCCGATAAAACCAGCGCTCCCCAACACGCCTCCTCTCCCGGCCGCTACGCGCCGACATCTGCCTCCAGCCAGGGAGGATTGCGCCCGCGGGTGCGATTTTCTTGAGAGCACACGTTTCACTTCGCCGTGACGTCGTCGAGCAGCCCACCACCAGAGTTTTTCAACCTGCTGCCCTCCCGCGACACGCGTAACGAGACCCACGACTCCCCAGCTCCAGAGCCACCTTACCAAACATCACTACAGCTACGCCAGGTACGCCCCACCTTGCCATTGTGACCTTCACCGTAGTAACAAACCGCAGCAGCAGGCTGCAGAATTCTATCGGACCCAGCACAACCACTCGCGAGCCTCGAGTTCCTCTGGTAGTGCTGCATACAGCCTCCGACGCATACCAAACTTCGAGCGCGCACCGTCAGTCGACCCGGCACAGCAGCAGCAGCGACTTGTCCGTTTCGCGGACAATCCCTCATCGAGCTATCGTCCACGTGCACGATCGCTTTCTCGCAACCCCGAATACTTCGAGCCACACCCCGCCCTTTGCATCTCGCGGCGCACAGCCTCTGCCATCAGATTTGCTCTCGAAGAGGCAATCCGCGTTCCGTACTCGTTCACACCCGATCTGATCGAGGAGAACGCGCACATGAGTGATCTGACTGGCGGACGCGCTGCCAATGGCGGTGCACGCGGAGGCCCCGTTCCAGTTACACAGCCAGACCGCTCCGGCATTCGCACCCCGCAGATGATCATGAACGCACGACGACAACGGCAACAGGAAGCGGAGGCAGAACAGCAGCGGAAGGCCGAAGAGGAGCGTCGAAGAAGCGCCGAAAGAAGAGCCCAAGCTGCTGGCGTAGCTGGCACCACCACCGCCGAGCCTGGAGCTCAGAGACTGCCCCAATCAGCTGCCCCAAGACCCGGCGAGCAATTCGTACAATACCCACCACCAGGCGTACCGCGCCAGCCAGAACGCGTAGTCCCCCAAGCTGGTCCTCCTCAAGACACGACCGCTGGCCATTCGAGAACGAGGACAAACTCGCAATCGCAACAGCCACCTCGACCTGCTCAGGCAAATCAATCGGCAACCATGCCAAGCGCAGAGTCGAGAAGGCCGCCCCCTGTGCAACACGCTCGACGACCGTCCGCGGCGTCAGGCCCGTCACAAGCAGGACCCTCGTCGACTGCACCCCCACCAGGGTCAACGAGCGGATTGCCACGAGACTCGACAACATCCTCATTCCCACATGCATTTGAGCGTTGGGAAACGCTCTCATCACACTGGGAGGGTCTCACATCCTATTGGATACGGCGACTCGAAGCCAATACCGATGAGAATCGCAGGGAGCCATTGGCACAACAGCTGTCTCGGCAGATAACAGATCTTTCAGCTGCAGGGGCTAACCTGTTCCATGCTGTTGTTGAGCTACAGCGCCTGCGTGCTTCTTCAGAGCGAAAGTTCCAGAGATGGTTCTATGACCATCGTCAAGAACAGGAGCGTGCCCAGGAGCGAGAGGCTCAATTGGTCAAGTCATTGGAGACAGAGCGCGAAGCGCGTAAAGAGGCTGAGGCGAATGTGGAGCGCATGGCCACCGAGAAGAAGAATGCAGAGCGGGCAGTAGTTGAGATGAAGCGCGAGCTGCAAATCTCAAAGGAAGAAGCTCGACGAGCGTGGGAAGAACTGGGACGTAGAGAACAAGAAGAACGCGACCGTACGTTTTCCCTCCGTGAAGGCCAACCAACTTGGGTCGGCGGTGTACAAGTAGTCCCCCGGGAGCCAAATATGGGTCGAGGTGGAAGGGCTTCAGAAGATGCATATGCCGGTGCACAGAGCGGAGGATCAGGCATCGAACAACACTACTCATATGAGGAAGGCCAGTCACCGACAGATACCGACCCGTTCACCGAGAGCGCTCGTCACGGTCGTCGAGAACCTGATGCACCATCGCTAGCCCAGGGCTCCTATGTGCCAGCGGGAGCTACATCTGCTTCCGCACGGCCTGGTGCCTACAGTACCGCTGCTGATCAATCGCAAATCCCTGCCCCCATCCAGGTCCAGCCGCGGGTAACCCATGCCCAGCAGCCGCCCAGTCAACAAGCAATGTCGCAACCCGAAGCTTTCTACCAACAGCCGGGGTCGTATCTGCATGAAGATCCTGAAGGGGGCATACCAGAAGATGAGATGTCGTATGTGACATCGCACGGCGAGACATCAGAGGGTGAGGAGGAAGACTACCCAGCAGACGCCCGAGGTGGCTATGTGGTGAATGATGCGGGCCACCGCGTACCCTACAACTCAGTCCGGTCACCTGTCTCAGACGAGTACGATGTGCAAGAAGATCGCCGTCGCGAGTTGGAGCATCTGCAGCGCTATGGCACTGCCGCCTCTTCGTCGGGCGGATATGCCACAACCTCCAGCGCTGAGCCATCGCCTGGGGGCGCATTCGCGACAGCCGGCCAGGCTGACTACAGCGGAGATGGCTATGGGGATGAGTGGGTAGGCATGAGGCACCACCATCCTACACGACTCAGCGATGTTCCCGAGGAGGACGAGCGAAGTCGAACAAGTCCCAGTAGGGCGAGTCAAGCAAGCAGAGGAAGGTTGTACTAGTTGAACCTTCACAACCACCCCACATCCTGCAGTACATTTTGTGTCAAAAGAGGCATATTATCGCAATTATCAGTATCGCCTTTGTCGATTTTCTACCTTTCTTAGAGCTCTTGTGAGTTCCTAGACATCCCATGGTTGTCTCTTGTCACCGGCGATTTCAATTGCATGGTCGTTCTGTGTATTAGTAGTTTTGTTTTGTCATTGCAAGCATGGTGTTAGCGGAAGGGCATCTAGCATAGGGCGTGGATATAATGTGGGAGACGAGGAGTTAATAGGTGCATATGTGCGAGTTGTCAGAGAGCAGCTGTTTGGCCGCTTCTTCTGAGCCCAGAATGAACAGATCTTGTGCATCTTATCGCTTTGGCCCCATTTGAGTGTATCGCGCTGACATGTGAAAGCGCCATGTTTGATCACTGCGCCCGGATGACTTGGGCCTCTCATCCAACGTGTCGTGCAGGTGTGCCTCATGACTAGAGAGCCTGACGAAGAAATCGAAGATGCGCTTCCAAATGGGCAGGGATAGGCTGCGCGCACCCCACATTCTCCAGACATTGCAGGCACACTGCGCGGGATCACCAAGTCCTTTGCATGCCATGAATCATCCTCGATTACTTCAAATCATGTGCTGAAAAATCTTCCGCATGCATAGCGTGCAAGACCTGCTTTTTGGGCTCCGCGGGAGCTCTCCAGAATTGAAATTGTCTGGAAAAGGCTTTGTCGCGGCGAGGAGATGGATCTGTAACGGCGAGGCCACAGTTGCGTAGTGTACCAAAGAATGCTGCAGGTCCCATGGCAAAGGTCTGGTGCTGGCTGCTGAATGGAGGGGAAGTTTGGGCCTGCAATCGATACGAAGCGGGCAAGCCCCTGCCGTCTTTGTCTAGGTGCATGCCTAGCGATGACGATGGTCGAGGCTCATGTGCCAGCATTCATTCATCCTTGCCTTGCCTTTTTGGCTGACTGCGCCTGGCCACGTACCATACTTAGATCTGATGTCTGCCCTTTTGCACGAGCAGCTTCTCGACTGCTGCCCTCTTCGACGACTCTCCCTTGGACGACTTTGGACCGGAATCGAGCGGCGCACCTTCCGCGACACACTGAGACAAGGGCACATGACCGCGATTGACGTAGCCTAGGTACTCTACACCGCGACTTGGGGTACGCACTACCATTCACTACCACGAGCCGTTGCTGCATATACCCGAGCCATCCGGCTAGCTACATCACTACCTCACATCTGCCTTCACGCGAGCGACCCTACCTCTCCTGGCTCCCTCGACCGCCGGTCAAGCCCATCATCACCGCGGTCGCGCATGGCTTGCTCTCGCTCTCTATGTCCCTTCTTACCGACGCCATTTTCACGGGAGGCAGCACGCGACTGCACACCAAGGGCAAGAAGAATGGCTTGAAAAGCATTAGGAAAAGCAAGAGCCATGGCGGGCTGCTTGCACCCCTCGTACGACTGGTGCAGAATCCCATTGCCACGCTGGACAATGCTCTCAGCAGCCACATGAGCGTGCCTGAGAAAGAGACGTGTGCGCCGGAATCAGATAGCAGGAGACAGATCCTGTACCTGCGCATGAACAACGTGGGTGCCACGTATTGGGTGCAGCTCGCTTTCACATGCTAATGCGCACGTGCAGGCCGAGACGTACGACGAATGGCATGCTGCCGCAACCGAGCTTGATGCCCTGGAAGGAAACGACCCCTGGAAAGAGGACGACGACTCGCCCGAGTACGATGTTGCCCTTGTGAAAGCCCGTCTGAAAGAGCTGGACGATGCCCGTCTAAGTTGTGACGTCAGGAAGATCCAATTTCTGCTCCGCACCGCCCTCACACGCAATCTGGGTGGAATGGGCGGCGTAAAGCTGTACAAACATTCGCATGTGGGCACTAAGAAGCTCATCGAGCGATATATCGAATCGGCCCAGAAGACTCTGGCTGCTTTCATAGACGTTTCGGCCAAACAGGGCGACGACTGTCCCTTGACGCCCGACCAACTCGTCGAGCAAATGACCATCACCCGAGCATCATTCGGACGAAGCGCATTGCTGTTGTCAGGAGGCGGAACTTTTGGAATGAACCACATTGGCGTCGTCAAAACTCTGTGGGACCAGCGCCTGCTCCCACGCATTATATCAGGCGCATCGGCAGGGAGCATTGTTTCCGCGGTCCTATGCAGCAAAACTGATGAAGAGATGCCCGCGGTGATGCATGAATTTTGCCATGGTGATCTAGATGTGTTCGAAAAGGCCGGAGAGACTGACAGTTATCTAACGAAGCTCGGGCGCATGCTCAGGAAAGGTAGCCTCTTCGACATCAAGCATCTGCAAAGAGTCATGGACAATCTACTCGGAGAATTGACTTTCCAAGAAGCATACAATCGAACGCGACGCGTACTCAACATTCCGGTTTCTAGTTCGTCGCATTTTGAGCTCCCCCGGTTGTTGAACTTCATGACTGCACCTAATGTTTTAATCGCGTCAGCAGTTTGCACCTCATGCTCTGTTCCATTCGTGTATTCCCAATCTCAGCTCTGGGCGAAGAATCTGAAGACAGGCGATGTGCAGCACTGGAACCCGGACACGGATGCGACCTGGATCGATGGCTCAGTAGACAACGATCTGCCAATGACTCGACTTGCGGAGATGTTCAATGTCAATCACTTCATTGTATCTCAAGTAAATCCGCACGTAGTTCCCTTCCTGGTCAAGGACGAGGAGCTGGTGGCCACCGACCGGCCCCAATTTCCTATGGCAACAGCTGAACCAGGATGGCTCCTCAACAGCCTTGACATGGCCCGAGGTGAAGCCGTGCACCGTATGCAGATGTTGAGCGAGATGGGAATTATGCCAAGTACCATGACCAAGCTTAGCTCTATCCTCAGCCAACGGTATTCTGGCGACATCAATATCTATCCAGCGGTCTCGTTAGCCGACCTGCCCTTGGTGCTCACTAATCCAACGCCAGAGTACATGGCCGGGTGTATGCTGACTGGCCAGCGCGCGACATGGCCGAAGCTTTCGCGGATACAGAACCATATCGCAATGGAGTTGGCCCTGGACGACGCAGTCAAACTGCTAAGTGCCCGCGCAGTGCTGAGACACGGAGAAAGGGAGCACGCCACAAGCATGAGCAGACCAGTATCCGCCGGCAATGATGGACCGGGCATGAAACGATCAAAGTCGTCATATAAGATTACACGATTTGGGACTGCGCCACCTAGTCCTCGCCCTCTTGGGAAATCGGCGCCGACCAGCCCACACCTCTCTCGCGCCTCTCTAAAATTACCAGCACGGTTCGATAGCTCGCCGATTGAACGAACCCATGCCAACTCTTCGAGAAAGCGGATTGATTCGCAAAATATCAACCAGAAAGATTCACCTGCCTTGCAGATCCTCTCGCCCTCCACCAACGAGGAAGGCTCATCGGACCGGGACTATTTCGCTGAAGACGACTCGGACACTACAGACGTACTCTCCACTCCTCCTGCTGCATCGTCATACTCCCGACCACCGCCCACGTGGTCGACTGCACCAAGTTATAGCCCATTCCAGTCTCCTTCCCGACCTACAACACCTCATGCACCGAATCCCGCCCCAACACCTACATCAACATCCTCCGATCGCCGGAGCGGCATATTACTAAACCTCAGCATGACACCCGCTATCCCAGTACCTGCTCCTACGGTGTCGGCGCCAAGCTCTGCAGAGCTACGATACAAGAGTCTCTTTCATCCTCAAGTCCCGGTTCCTCTCGATACACGCCCAGTGGACCGAGAGCGTTTGAGCACACCGAGCAGCAGGCGTGGCAGCATTCATAGTTTGGTCCGGACCCCAAGCTTCGACAACTCTGGCACTAGGGGTATGCTAATTAGAAAGAAGAGCATTGGGCAGATGACGCCCGAAGCTATGGAGGATTGATTGACATCGTTTATACCCAGCCCACGACCTACATTCAATTCCCTTTGTACGAGACAAGACATGGCGTTAGACCCAGCATATTGCATATCATTGGCGTCTGCATCATTACTATTCCTACACCCAGCAACACCTTTTATTCCTCCACGCGCCCTCGGCGCCGGATATACATGTCCGTAAACGTAGACCAAACAAGTCATCAATACAATACAATACAATAATCATACAATCAAACAACCCCCACCCAATCCCTTTTCACTCACTCCCGCCCTTCCCTCTCCACAAACTTCCGTTGCACCTCCCCCCTCCACCGCCCATACAACTCCCACCCAAACACCAGTATAATCGGCACCCCAACGATAATCGCAGTCACCCGCCGCGCCGCCGGCTTGTACTTGGGCGGCAGCCGTACATCAGGCGTCGGCTCGATGATGCGGCCTCTGGGCCGCGAAGTAGCAGGCGCTGTGGGTGCACGCGCCGCCGCCGCTGCTACTGCAGGTATCGCGGGGGATTGTTTGGGCGAGGGGGCGTGCAAGGGCGCACGCGGGAGGGGGATTGTAGATGTGTGGTGCGAGGGGCGGAGGAGGAAGGGTTGTTTTGCCAGAGCGGGGTTCGCGTGTTGCAGGGGAGCGGTTTTTGGTAGCGTAATCGTTTGAGAAGGCGGAGGTTGAGGTTGAGGTGCAGATTGAGGTGCAGATTGAGGTGGAGATGGAGGTGTGGCTTTTAGTGTGCCTGTTGCGCCGACTTGGGTGAGGATTTTACTTGCTGAGGGGGATGCGGGCGTTGGTGATGCTGCTGCTGCTGCTGCTGCTGGTGGTGCGATTTCAGCGGGTTTCGCAGGTTCTGGGATTGGGCTTTTCATAGGTTCTGGGATTGGGCTTTGCGCAGGTTTTGGCGCATCTTTCTTCGCGGGGGGTTTTGTTGCGCGCGCGGGCGCTTTCTTGTCTTTCTCCTTGTCTTTCTCCTTGACTGCGGCGCGTTTTGTGGGCGCGCTTCGGGCGCTGGGTTTTGTGTTCGCGTCTGCGGGCGCATTTGTCTTCGTGTCGTCGGCTGCGGGTTTCTTTGCTGGGCGGCCGCGCTTCTTGACGGCGGGTGGGGGTGGGGGTGGTGTAGACATCGCTGGGAGGGCAATTGGTCGCTAGGATGTAGGAGTATTGCAATTGTTGGCGTAGGAGGCGAGAGAGGAGGAAAATGGTGTGTAATAACGCCAGAGGAGTCGTGAGATATGTGTTGGAACTTTTTTGGCGCAAGGGCGGGCGTGACAGGGATGCTGCGGTTATCGATAGGAGATGTATTGAAGTGAGGAGATGACCATGTGTGACCGTCTTGATTCTTCCAATAGTCTTCCCGATAAAGATGACATTTGATCCATTACTTCGTTTGTCTTGCGGGATCTTGTCTGCCCGTGCTCCAACTTACCTGTGCCGCATGAGGACCTACCTACATTGTCTCGTCGCCTCATGCAGTTTCCTTAGCGATTGACATGAACACTTCAGAAGTCGAGCACACCGTAAAGTACTTGACAATCTCACATAAGCAGTAGTGTCGGTCATCAACATGTCGCCCTGGACCTCGAAGGTCACGCTTCCGTACGCGCTCTGTCTTCATGCCGCCATTCTTGGAGTCACCGCATCTAAACAACGGGCGCAGGCTTCATGGCTAAAATGGACATTTTGCTATGGATCATCACGATTTTCCGAAACATTGTGAGATGTGTAGGACCGCTTTTGGGTGCAGGTGGCGGTCGAAGCTAAATCGCGGTAGCCACGACGAGCTGTGAGCTCGAGGCAGTCTCATGTAAAGACGGTAAAGTCCTTGTCGGCACATGGAACTCGGTGATCGGTCGCCCGATTCACATAAGATTTACTCCGTCATCGCTTTCAATCTGCGCATGCGTGACTAGAGCTCATGATGGAGAAATGCAATTGCTAAAACTAACGCCGTTGGCAAGGGGTATCATGTTCCCATATCCGAAATTCGAAGATGCTGTCACGCATATGCCTTGCGTAAATGCTCCTTTGCCGCTGCGCGAATCATCCTTTTTACTCTGTCCACGAGCTTTTCACAGCGAACGCCGAACCTGTCCACCAAAGCCACCGCGCTATCAATAGCCTTGTCAACGCTCATTCGCAAGATCTGGCTCTTTTCCATCCCGGCGCACGACTCTGTACCAGCCACGATACCATGTCTCATGATCGGTGGTTCCAAGAAAGACCCTCTCAAGATTGGGAAGGTAGGTGAGTATGTTCGCGCCGGGCAGCTCGTCCCAAATGAGGAGCTTGGTAAGAGCGTGGCGCTGCTGGCGAGTGAGACGCTGCTCAGTGACGAGGAAGTAGAACATGGTAATGTGCTTCTCGAAGGCGATCATGTTGAGCTTGAAAGGGAGCGGGCCGGTCTCGAGGTAGAGCTGCCTGCAGACATGGTTGAGCAGAGGGAAGCCAGTAGAGGTCTTGACACCGGGCAGCTCGCAGAGTCTGTAGGGATCGACCTGCTTGTCGAAGACTGTGCAATGGTACTTGAACACAGGTACGACCTTAGAGAGCGCGTACCTCTTGTAGTCCGGGCGGTAGGTCTCGTATCCGATCCGGATGGTGTTTCCTCCAAGGACGTGCTCAAAGATCCGGTTGCGGACTTCTCCTGGCAGTCGCAGCAACGGCGAGTCGCGCTGGTTGTCAGACCATCTGGCATTGTTAGTGTATGTTCTATCATGTCTTCGGCTTGTATTTACAGCTGCGATTCTTTCGACTTGCTAGACAGGCGATCACCGCAGATGTTCCTATGGGGCGCGCTAGACTTGTCGGCGATGTACTGCTTCGGGACGTATGGCTGCTTCGGCTCGTCTGGCTTGATGGCCTTCTCGGGCGTAATGACTTCCTCGAGAGGCGGCGTGATAGCTTGCTTGCGCGACCATGCCGTCTTGGTAACCTGCGATGGTTTGGTAACCTGCTTTGCCAGGCTCGCAGCTCTTTGTATACCCGGAAAGAACTTGCTCGCCCGCTGGCCTTGCTGCCTCTGGACCTCTGTGGGCGGCGTGGGAAGCTGGCGTACCGCCTGCTTGCTGCCCTTCACGAAGTCCTGGTCGTTCATGGTGGCCTCAAATTCCTTCCGACTGCCGTGGATGCTGTGGTTTCGCGTGGGTTTGACCGGCTTGAGCTTGCCACCTAGGGCCCTGTCAAACACGTCCGAACGCTTGTTGTTCGCTGGTGCGGTGTCGGAGTTGTCGCTGTCCGGATGCGTGTCAAAAGATACGGGTCCGCGAAAGCTCCCGAGAAGTGAGGATGACTGTGAAAGACGGGCTCGAGGAGTTGGCAAGCGCAGTTCATCGTCTTCCTCGCTCTTGCAACGCTTTCGGCGCGCTGCTTCGCGCAATTTTGTAGATTGGGAGTAAGTTCGTTTGACCATTGTGGATCCTTGCCAAGGCTGATGTAAATCTAGCGGTGGTGATGCGGAGCTACCCCAAGAGGTGGACTGGCGGAGTTGAGCGGCCGCAAGGCGTGGAGAGAAGTAACGAAGTGCGTGCGTTTGGCAGCGCGGGCGTACGTTCAGTTGCGCACGAGCCTATCCACGGAGGGTTTCTATATAGCAAGGCTTTCACGATGACGCGCAAGTCTAGGTGAGTTTCCGTCCTTTCACCTCCGAGGTGCCTGCAGTTCGTCTAACGCCAGCTGTGCGACTGGTATGTAGCCTAGGTAGGCAGCGGCGCAGTAGCACCACACAGCTAGAACTACAGAGTGCGACAGTGACTGTCGCAAATGGGGCATGACATTCGCGATGGAAGCCAACTTGGAGAATCTGGGTGCTGTGTATGTACGGATCTTCGGACGTTATCTAGGTAGGTCGCAATTGTTACACGCGCTCACATGATCCATTGCCCAAAGCGGCTAGCGTCCTTCACCGTCAACCGCGGGCGTGCTAGTCAAGCTGGAGGGGACGCGGACTTCAACACCATCATTACAAATCGTGGCGGAGAATGCATAGTCCCAATGAGATGACATTTGAGTCTGCGTCTCATGACATGTATGTGGTAGCAGACATAATCGCGCATGCCCATCGAGGCGTCCATGTGTACCAGAAGAGCTCCACGCAGCTATAAAAGACTTCGGGAGAATCGAGTTCGCGTTGCATTTCAAGTGAGAGATGAGTAACTCCTGCCGTATGCAAGGTACGGCTGGAGCGTTCCTAGCTTCACTTCCCTCTTGCGCCTGGCCAGCTCCTTTCTCCACGTCCTCTCATCGTCTCACTTTCATCGCCGTGCTTCGCGGCCAAGCACGAGATGATCCGCTCGATTGTATTATCTTGTGAGTCTCTAGGTTCTTATTTGATCTTTTTCTGGTCTTTTTGAAGAGCAACTCAGGTGTTTGTGCCTTCGTCGTGGTCACCCACCAAACAACGCGTGCTGCAGCCGGCGAGCAAGTCGCCTTCACCTTAACGACCCGACCCGACCCGACTATAAGTTTCGCAGTTTCGATCGACTAGTGCTCTCTACTTGCTCCCCCACCACACCCCAAGTTCAACCACGCCCGCTACTTCTTGTAGCACGCTGTCAGCATGCCAATGATCAGGAACCCAGGTATGTCCCTTTGAAACACCGGTGAATACCTTTGAATCATGTTGCTGTCACGTGGTATGATCTATTATTGACTGTACGCAGCCGCTCAAGCGCTCGATTGGAGTAGCTTTCCCGCACCCCCACCGGAGGCCAAGGACTGGGAGCCAAACCCAGACTCGATTCCGAGGACAGGCACGCTTCCAGATCCACGTTTCGGTAAAGACAAGTGGGAGGAATCCAAGTAAGTGACTCTACCTGTGCACAAGTTTTCAAGGTCACACACACTGATCTCGTAGGCTTCGAAATGCACGAAAACAGTTCGGCTATCAACTTCACCACAGCTCCGAAGCGGGAAAAATGACCCCACCTCCCTCAGCCTCATCACCCAGTGCTGCGCAGTCCAATCGTCCACCGGTTGGAAATTTGCCGCAGCAAGCGCCGCGACAAGTCTTCCAAGATCATACATCAGTCGCAACAGCGCACGAGTTCGCCAGCATGAACCTTCAAGCAGCACCTAGAACCACGCCCATGGCATCGTCTCTCGCAGACACAAAGACAGAGACTATCAGTGCAGCTCCTGCAGTTCAGCTTCCATCTTCTAAGACTACCAAAGGCACCATGGAAACTACGGCCACGATGCCGATGCCTGCCACGCTACTTACAGAGAAGACCACTTTGCCTCTATGGGCGGGAGCAATCGAGAAGGCGCTCGCAGAGGACACGTCAAGGACATCGTCTCTACCCAGCCTGATGCCTTCCAAGTCTGTCCCGCCGCATCTGCGAAAGAAGCTAGACAGCAAGAGCCCGTCGCCGCAGCAGAAGCTTCCGATGGCATCCGAGGAACAGACTGTCAGTCTTGACGAACAGTTCCATACAGTCATGGAAGCAAGCCTTCATGTTTCGAGCTCCTTGAAAGCCGATACAGAGACGGATGAACAGGTAATTTCATGGCTCTTTTTCCCTACCTCCAGCTAATTTCCATCAGATCTCTATGAGCCCGAGTACCGTTATTGAGACTCCTACTAGCTCCACGAATGCAAGCTACAGAGACCATGGCCACTACATGAAGATTCGATTGGTGCTTATGATGGAGATGGATCTCCTCAAGCAGGAGCTGATGCAGCTGAGTGACACAGATCTGGAAAAGCGCATGATGAGCCTCTCCTCAATCCACCGAGAGTGGTTTGAGGCTCATCATGATGTGGAGGAACCCAACTGAGGCCCTCACTGTGGACGCTAGGTAAGATGGTCACAGAAACTTGAGCACTGACTCAATTGTTAACAAGAAGCACATTTTGTAACGGCGCAAACTTGACGGTTGTGGGCCAATATGTGAAAAGGCAAATTGGTCATCTAGTATGAAGTTTCATGAGAACAAGGGCGTGCTACTGAGCTCAATGGTTTAACACTGGCCTGCCCCTTATGGATATGCGCTTGCTTCGGAATTGAACTGTTACGTTCCCGCAGCCGCGAAAATTAAGCAAATAGCTCTAAACATTTGGAATTGAAGTCAGTCATTGCAAATTCGTGCATTTCCTTGGTCACTTCTGAGCTGTCGTATGTCGTAGCAACAAACGCGCGTTGGCTTAGCTCAAGCAAACCACTAAGAATGATAGATGCGAGACAATACCCTCTTTCACAGTCAGCTTGTAAGTTGATGTAATATCCGTTTGTGCCATGTATATAATAGCGGTGTCCAACGTCTGGTTTTAACACATCCCCATCGCGAAGTCCGCACTTCACCGTACAGTAGAAGCCATGACCGCACACGAGAAACCCCCATACGATCTGCCGCATCGACACAAGATCGTGGAATCCAGCAAATCCAGTGAAATCGAAACGAAGTTGCGTACCGAGCCGTTCAACTCAACAACCTTACAACACCAAGGTATCAGCAAGTTGCAACACAGCCACAGCGCATACTTCGACGACCCAACCGGTCCCACCAAGGTACTGCACCAGGGCAAAGACGACATGCCAGCCATCACACTCACAGCTTACAAGGACGGCGCGTTCCCACGACAGTCCTTACTCCAGCTGCATATGAAAGTGGTTCCAGCACACGACAAAGATAGCGTGAAGCGTCTGGAAGAACTCGTTACAGACAGGCCTGCGCAGCTCGATGATCAGGACGAAGATCTCGTCCGCGACTTGGGCGTCCATTTTGAGGCGTTGAAGAGCGAGTTTGAGGAGACGACGGGCAGGGCTTGGATGCCGTTGCGTGCGTGGGGGAGGGAGGATGGGGAGTGGGATTTGGTGGGCGAGGAGGAGGGGGGTGGTGATTAGGCGTAACGAGTGTTATTAGAGGTAGTGATTGGTTGTGATGGGTGATATGGGAGGGTAGGATGTGGTTGTGGGTTGTAAGTGGGCAGTGTTGGACCTGTGCCATCTTCGCTGCAATCGTGCTCCGTAGCCGGTGTGATTCCGTAGCGCGAATTGTAAACCTTTGAAGCTATCCGGCGTGCGTTTTGCGCATGTGACCTTCGTGCGTATTGGAATGGAGCTAGATGTTGGAATGTGCGCATGAGCGCTGGTCACATGCTCAACACTCGCTGGTCGAAGGAGGCACTTCGAAAACGGCCGGTTCGTCGACCAAATGCATGCACCACTTTGCTTCTTTACCCCTCCTGATTGTCCGAAGCCTAGACCAAAGTGAGTCCGAGATTATTTTGCGGTCCTATCGGATTCCGTGATCTGTTTTGGTGTACCAGGAAAGCATTGGCGGGCCGTTCGGGATACCGTCGCGTACCACGGTTTGGAGAACTAAGGTTATCGGAGCGGTTGAGCCGGAATTTTTGATGGTAATCCTGATTATCTGTGATATATAAGATATTGTCAATCCCCGCATTTGCAGTGTCTTATCTTCTCCGCAAACGTCTCTTGTGACACTGGCGAGTTTCCCTATATTCTCTTATCAACCTCAACAAACACCATCCTGCAACGTAAGTAGCGAGGACATGCAAGGTAGTCTTGTATATTTGTGATCATATACTCACCCCTTTTGCTAGAACTCGCCTATCATGGCAGAACTTAGGCATCCCAGCGATGCAACCGTCGACTCCAACGGGCCTGGTGCGAAGGAGGCCAGCTCTTCTGCCTTCGAGGCAAACCACCTGGGGCAAAGCTCTACCGCGTCGACGACGACGCCAGGCCCGTTGGTCCTCAACGAGGCCAATGCCATCGAGCACACGGCCTACCAATGGTCGTCCCACAAGAAGTGGGCCGTGCTCACCGTCGTGGCCCTGTGCCAGACGAGTATGAGTAAGTACTCATCGACGCGACAAACTTCAGATGACACCAGTGACTGACCGCTAGTAGATTACAACGCGGCCGTATACTCGAACGCGATCGGCCCTCTCAACGAGGAATACAACCTCGGTGAGAACCACTTCACCAATGCCAGAGCCGGCATGGCCTGGTTTCTGATCCTATATGGTATCGGATGTGAGTTGTGGGCGCCGTGGTCGGAGGAGTACGGCCGCTTTTGGGTGATGCAGGTTTCGCTCGGGACTGTCAATCTCTGGCAGATCCTTGCTGGTGCCAGCACCAGCTGGTCTATGGTTCTCGCGGCTCGTCTTCTCGGTGGTCTTTGTTCTGCGGGTGGTTCTGTTACGCTGGGTATGGTTGCCGACATGTTCGACTCGGAGGATCAGCAGTTTGCTGTGCTTTGGGCGAGTCTTTGGTCTTGTCTTGGTTCTGGTAAGTGAACGCGATGTTTGTATTGAATCGGCTTGCTAATCTTACTGCAGTCGTCGGTGGCATCTGCGGTGGTCCCATCGAGCAGTATCTCGACTGGAGACTCAACTTCTGGATCCAGCTTGCTTTCGGTGCCACTGTCCAGCTCATCCACTTCTTCTGCGTTCCAGAAAGTCGCTCCACTATCATGCTAAACCGGCATGCAAAGCAAATCCGCAAGGCAGATCCCAGCGCCAATGTCAAAGGACCAACTGAGGACCACAGAATCAGTAAGAAGGAGGTCGTCGCCATCATGTTCCGTCCGTACAAGATGCTCATCACTGAGCCCATTGTCGGCTTCCTGTCCCTGCTATCTGGATTCGCCGACGCGCTTATCTTCAGCTTCCTCGAGTCATACGGCTACGTCTTCAAGGATGGCTGGGGCTTCACTCCCAGCCAGCTCAGTCTTGCTCTCTTCGCCCTCTTCGTCGGGTACTGGTGCGCCTGGGGCGCGTATCTCCCCGTCATCAGGCGCCACAACCAGCAGCGCAAGGCGGGTGCACAGCTCACGCCCGAAAGCCGCCTGTGGTTCCTGCAGTACATCGTCTTGGGTCTTCCGATCGGTCTCTTCGGCTCTGCGTTCCTCGTCAAGGGTCCGCCTCTACCATGGATCGGGCCTCTGATCTTTGCCGTCCTCATCGGGTGCTCGAACATGGCCATCTACTTCGGCACCATTGACTACATGGTCGCTGCGTACGGAGGCAAGTACTCTGCTTCTGCGACTGGCGGCAACGGCTTCTCTCGCGACGTCCTTGCTGGTCTTTGCTCCTTTTACACCGGTCCCATGTACCGCGCTCTTGGAGTCACAAACGCGACTTGGGTGCTATTTGCGCTGTCGGTTGTGGTCTGTATTCCCGTTTACGTGATCTACAAGAAGGGACCTGAGATTAGGGCGCGCAGTAAGTATGCCAGGGAGGTTGAGGAGGAAAGACGAAAGAATGCCGCCACCCGGAATGGTATGACTGCACCAGATTCGGGCATGGTCCAGGCATAATATTTTCCTGCTTTCTAATTTTACGTGCTGCTGTGTACGATACGAGCTGCGCCTTAATAGCACGAGTAGGATGAGGCCCTTTCCGCACTTCAAAATGTGCTGATAAGCTGGTAAGCCCTTACAGGCTCGCATATAAGATGTCGATTTTCTGTAACAATAGTCTGAGAGAGCGCGTGCAAATTATTACAACACCTGGTGATAATTCGAAGCATGTGATGAACAAAACCCTCTACAGTGTCAACTGATCGTGACGAAGCTGCGCATCTCGTCAGAGCACGGCATGACGTCCTGCGAACCTCAAAACCTCAGCTTGCCTTCATCGTCATGCAGACTTCGCGGATCATGATGCCGATCCAAATTCCGATTTCGCTCACGCAAGTGCCGGCAGTGAAGGGCACTAACTTAGCATTCACGCTTGTGATAGCGTCCGGAACCATTACATCATTTGCAGATCAATGAGACAAACTTCGGGAATGACATAGCAGTGCATTCAATCTACGATGACGAAGGCCACCGACATTCGAAAACCCATGCGGCTACGAAGTGCGTGGATCTTCAATACATGCACAGACCACTATAAAACACAGCGCAAGCGTGGAGTGCCTGACTACTACCACTTCCGACTTAGTGTACCGACGACATGCGCTTTTGGAGGAGACCGAGTTACGCAGAGCCGTTGTTTGAAACTGATGCGAATTGCACAACAGAGTCGCAGATACACAGCTCGAATCAAGGGAGGGTTGTGCTGTCGAGGTCCTCATCGATGGGCTCGACGTCAGATGCGCCAACGTTCCTCACGCAGGATCCCATGCACGAGCACACGCCTCAGGCGTCACCTAGGTCAACTTGTTCGAATCTTTCGTTGAGAAGTATCAACGAACTGGCTTTGAGTTGCTTGGAGACTGGTGACGTGACGATTGACGATGAAGGGGTTGAATGGGTGGTACGGGAGTGCTTTTGCACGAGGGTCGAGTGCTGTGGAAAGACGTTCAAGCAACTGGAAGGGAAGGATGAGCTGACCGTATGGGATCGAGGTAGGCCTATGCCCTTTGAGTAGTGCAATGAAGCCTTGGAATAATCAAATATGTCAAAACCGATGAAGTGTGGAAGTAATAGGTTCATTGTATCAGTTTGCTTTTAAATACATACAGTCTCTCAGAGTGCCGGGTATAGAACATGTACGAAAGTAAAAAAATCCCTAAACGCCGACGCTAGAAGATGAGCTTGGAGATGACAAAGGAAAGTTGCAAGAGTGGTATTGGTGAAGTGAGTATGCGAGGTGCGCATGTCACAGGATTCAACGGCGCCAAAGCGAAGACATACGTCTCTCTAGTTTTCCATCGTCTTGCCAGATCCGGTTGCGTAGTGATGATGGCTTAGCTGCGTGCGAGGTTTTGGTGATTGTGGGTGTCTGCACTTTGGACTTGGAGCCACTACAGTCTCCGTCATAGTGGGTTGACTTGATACTAGGGCTCTCTAGTCGCTTGATGGCGTTATTGTAGCGGTCTCGAAGCTCGATGGGAGCGGTGATGATACCCGATATGAATTCTGAGCCGCGGGTTTTCTTGAATCGAGCGACGTCGGGTGCAGGAGCAGCTGCTGTTAAATCGTAGTCGGGTACCACAGCGCTCCTGACTGACGCTGCATACACAGATGGCGAAGGAGGATCGGAGGTAGCCGAGTCTACTGTGTTTACAACTAGAGCGGGCATATCTGCTTCTGAGGGTTGCGTACTGAAGTCGAAGACGAACCCGACTTTCCCCTCGTGGGAAGTTCGTAGGAGAGGATGCAGATCAAGTTCCTGAGTAAATCTCTGACGGTTTATGTCGGCTTGGGATGGGTTTACGATAGACGATCGATTAGAGGGCATCTCTAACGACACTCGAGTGCCGTCCACAGACACGAGCCCACCAAGTAGCCCGTCAGCTGTACTTGTCTTGTAGATATGCAGTCTTTCTCCATGCGCACTGGACTTGGACGATGCTGCGCTACCGCCATCTGTCCACATTGAACTCCCCATCGAGCTGGTGCTATCAGACCTGCTCATTGAGTCGTTGGCTTCATCGAAAGAAGTAGACATATCCGTGTGGTCTAGCTGGAAGGTGTGGAGAAGTGGAGTACGGTTGCGCGTATGGCCTCGAGGTTCAACAGTAAGAGGCACAGCAGTACGAGGTCTGCTAATAGGCGTGGCTTTGCTGTGTTGTATAGATAGAGCTTGGGGCCGCAGCCAGGAAATTTCTCCGTCCGCGTCTTCGTTGATGGTAGGACTTTGCTTTGCTTCTCCCTTAGCGGCCGGGTTCAAGCCGTCACCATGCCCATGGACGATTGCTGCGCAATGCGGTGAAGGCTTCGAGGACAAGCTGTTTCTACGAGACCCTCGCACAGACAGGGAAGATAGTGGTCCGAAAGAGCGTACGGAGGACTGTCGAGTTGGTAACGATTTCGCCGGTGTGTCTGCGTTGATATAATCTTCGCGGTTGCAGTCAGGCTGGATGGATGTACGTGGCAAGCCGTCGAAATAATCTGTGCTCGCACCTGTGCTACTACCGACATTGCTTGCTGGTGAGATCGATGCTGGGGTTGCCGTGTTCCATGACGACTGTCCAGCAACGAGACAACAAAGTGGGTACTCTGGGCTATCAACGTCACGGACCGCACTCGGTGCACGGAGAGCGGATGCCAGATACTGAAGAGTGCCATAGATTACGAGCCACCTGACCTTTCGAGCGTCGACTGCGGACGAGCTATCCGATGAATTCGTGGCATGAGTTCTTTCGAACTGCATGTAGGCCCGTATTATCTTGGATTCTGAAATATTCGCATCGAGGCAGTTTGTTGCTAGTGCGAGAGCAGCACTGGTATCGTGTGTTTTCTTGTAATATGATGCCGATGAAAGAGGCTTTGACTTTTCGGCCACAGGCCCAGTTGGAAGCAGAGGTAGGCGGTGGGCTTGCGCAGTGAATTTATTCCTTTCGTCGAAATGGGCCAGGTTTTGCAGTACGCAAATGCCACCGCTGGCAGGCTTCTGTGAGGTAATGTCGTTGTAAGATTGGTAATCCGCGAGAAGTGCGTACAGGCTCGTGAAGTCGTGAAACATGGACTTGTAAAGAGTCTTCGGAAAGTGCATGGCGCTGTTCGGCGGCGGCCAATGCCCAAGTGTCTCGGCGTAGAACTCTTGCAGAAACTCTTGGAATTGGATGAGATAGTGACGTGCTCCTTGTGGAAGTCCGAGATAAGCTGGCGAGAAGTCCTCTTGGAGAAAGTCGCTCAAGGCTTTGGATACACTGTTCAGGTAGATGTCGAGCTCGAGGCAGGCCCGTGTGATCAGTGCCTTGGTCAGTCGTGAAATCAACTAGGGGCTGTTAGATAAGACAACAAATCTTGTCCAACGTGATACGTACCAAGTATTCTGGACTTAGATCTAGGCTGTCACCCATGCCGACACAGTGGGTAAACGCGTCGATCCAAACGTTCCGCAGCTTGTACTTTTCTGCGTAGTAAAGGCTGGCCAAGGCGTAATCGGTGCATTCAACGAGGTCCCGGTATCCTTGGTTCTCGGCGTATGCTAAGAAGTCCTGGTGATTGTTGACATGCTCGGAGCGAAAGAATTGCATTCTTTCGAACAAGTTCACGAACGCTTGGCCCATATGACGTCCTACCAGGGGTTGCCCAAGGACGTAGGCGAAGAAATTGCGCGTTGTGATATGCCAGTCGAAGGCCTCTTCCCTGGAGGCGTATTCTGGGGCTGGTATGTAGATCTCTACCAAGGCTGCTTCTCGTGCTGAGCTGCTGAATGCCTGGAGTGGTTGTGGCTCGCGTGGGTCGGACGGATCTTCTGATACGGTCTGTGCATAGCAGCTGTCAAGCATACCGTCGCAGTGCTTTTGTCGGAGGGCTCTTAGTGGAACACGGAATGATGGTCCTCGACGAGAAGCTCCGCGCGCATATAGATGGACTGTACAGTCGCCATCTTGCACCCACAACTCGGGATCCTAGAGGTTTTAGTAACGGACGGGACACGTGTGTGCTGACCACTACTCACTTTTCGCAGCCCATCCCAATTGCATACAGAACGAGTAAGGCCGGCCCAGCGTTGCACTTTTGTCGACTCCGGCATGTCTTTTGTCGGCTCTGAACAGCTAGCGGACATGCCACTCGTGCGACGAGGCGAAGATGTTCTCCCCATTGCGTAGCATAGATCTGGTGTTCTATTTGTCGCTCCCAAGCTGTTGTCGAAAAAGTCGAATCGGTGTCCGCTATCGTCGATCATACTGTGACGGAACGCTCCTCTTGAACTATCCTGGACGGACCTGTCCCGTGTGCGTGCGGAGATTGAGGAACTTCGACCCGGAATCACGGATCGATAGTGCTCTGGCGTGCTGGGCACGCTACCATGCGGCTGCTGGTCCGACACCATATTCCTTGGAGTAGGGTTGGGTTGTGTTACCGCGGCGAAGGTCTTTGCAGCAGCAAGTTACCTAGCTTCCGCGAGTCTAGATATAATGCAGAGTACCACACCCGAAAACTGTGGGAGTCTGCAAATATGTACATGGAACCTAGCACCTAGCCCGTGTCATAAGCTCAGCTCCTTCTGATGTCAAAGCAAAGCCTGTGGACGGATCATCATTTAGCGCATCTTTAGTACATGAGGCTGTAATCTAGGCGACGAGGTGGAGCGAATCTAGCTGTAGACCCTGCTCCGATTGGTTTCCCCAGCGAAAGGGTACTTGTGGCTTGCATTTACCAACGCCATGGCGCTCAATGGCTGAGCGCTGAGAATTCCAGATCGCACGGACAAAGCGAAGCTGAAAAGAATCCAGGACATGGGGAAGTGCCACGTCTAGCTGAACCCCGAGGTAGCTCGAACGTCTTCTCGCACCCACCAGTTCGTTGCTATTCACGAGAAAGTGGTGTGGACAGGGGTACAACGTAAATGTGAACGGATCATCCAGATTGAGTGGGTGCATGTGTGATCGACAGGTCGTGGGCGGCGGCACGTCCGGCATAGCG
>Ga0265780_10000739_pt1 | contig 49377 bp, 43 predicted proteins | sample P1T30metagenome_FD_192432 | JGI IMG/M metagenome (GOLD analysis project Ga0265780, IMG submission 192432) | Plant litter microbial communities from East Loma Ridge, Irvine, California - P1 T30 | ecosystem: Environmental > Terrestrial > Plant litter > Unclassified | place: USA: California... | reverse complement strand
CAAGTCCGACCAGCTGTTCGCCAACGTGCAGAAGAACCTGCGCCAGTTCATGACCTACGGCGGCGGCGGCAATTCGCCGTGGAGCCTGTCCTCGCAGGCGGCCTTCGACTACTTCAAGGCCACGGCGAAACCCGAGACTTCGATCACCTACGAGCTTGGCCTGCGCGACTCGCGCAACCTGGACCTCGGTCCCCTGACCGCCTTCGACGGCCAGGTCGCGCTGTACCACGTGACCTTCCGCGACCGCCAGCTGGCGATCAGCTCGAACCCGATCATCACCTCCTTCGCCGGCGGCACCACGATCCTGTCGAACGTCGGCAGCGTCAAGACCGACGGCGTCGACCTGGCCGGCACCTTCCACTTCGGCCGCGCCTTCTCGTTCTACGACGCGATCTCGTACAACCGCTCGAAGTACCAGGACAGCTACTACTCCGGCACGACGCTGATCCCGACCGCCGGCAAGCTGGTGCCGAACACGCCGGAATGGATGAACAAGTTCGTCGCGACGGTGAAACCGGGCGCGGACATCGAGCTGCAGCTGTCGGGCGACTACGTCGGCAAGCGCTACGCGACCTACACCAACGACCTCGGCATCCCGGGCTACTTCCTGATGGGCCTGAGCGTCTCGGGTAAAGTACCCCTGTCGACCGGCTTCCTGAAAAACGTACGCTGGACCGTGAGCGCGACCAACCTGCTGAATCGCGAAGGCCCGCTGCAGCCGGTGGTCGGCCAGCCGAGCGGCAGCTACGCGACCTACCCGATCCCGCCGCGCATGGGCTTCATCACCTTGAAAGCGGATATCTGATGCACCCGATCGCTGTATCGTCCGATCCGCTACGGCGGCGTTTATTAAAGGGGGCCGCGGCTGGCATCGTCCTCGGTGCGCTCCCTGGCCTGGCACTGGCGCAGCAAGCCAAGCGCCTCGACCCAACAGCCAGGCCGCTGCTCTACGCCCACCGCGGCGCCAGCGCGCTGCGCCCCGAACACACGCTGGCGTCCTATGCGAAAGCGATCCAGGATGGCGCTGACTTCGTCGAGCCGGACCTGGTGTGTACCAAGGATGGCATCCTGGTGGCGCGCCACGAGAACGCCATCACGGACACCACCGACGTCGCCAGCCGTCCTGAGTTCGCCGGCCGCAAGAACCGCAAGGTGATCGACGGCGAAGCCCACGAGGGCTGGTTCGTGTCCGACTTCACCCTGGCCGAGCTGAAGACGCTGCGCGCCGTCGAGCGCCTGCCGAAGATGCGCGGCACGGCGTACGATGGCCAGTTCCAGGTCGTCAGCCTGGAAGAAGTCATCGACTTCGTGGCGGCCGAAGCGGCGGCGCGCGGGCGCACCATTGGCCTGATCCCGGAGCTGAAGCACTCGACCTGGTTTGCCCAGGCGGGCCTGGCGCTGGAAGAGCGTTTCGTCTCGACCCTGAGGGCGCACGCCTACACTCGGCATGCGCCGGTCACGGTGCAGTCCTTCGAGACGGCCAATTTGAAACAGTTGCGCAAGGTGCTGGGCAAGCCGGACAACGTCAAGCTGGCGCAGCTGGTCATCGCCGGCGGCAAGTACGACGCCGTGCGTCCAGCCGACGTGGCCATCGCCGGCGGCAGCCTGACCTATGGCGAGATGGTCACGGCACGCGGCCTGCGCGCGATGGCGGCCTATGCCGATGTGGTGGCGCCGGTGACGCGCGCCGTGATCCCGCTCGGCGCCGACGAGCGTTTGGGCAAACCAACCGCGCTGGTGGCGGATGCGCACGCGGCCGGGCTGCAGGTGGTGGTGTGGACCTTCCGGCCCGAGAACGCCTTCCTGGCGGCGGACTTCCGCAATGGCGCGGGGCCGGATGCGCGCAACGAATCGGGATCGATTGCGGAGATGCGGCGCTACCTCGAGACCGGGATCGATGGCTTGTTCAGTGACGATACGGCGCTGGCGCGGAGGGCGATCCAGGCCTGAGTGGCACTAACAAGATTTCAATGTTGGCCAGTAAACGTCGCTCCTGCGAAGGCAGGAGCCCAAGTTGGATGCGTTTCGTTAGCTCAAGCAGAACTTGGGTCCCTACCTTCGTAGGGACGACGGTTTACCGCCGCGTGGCGTGCCAAACGCCTACGCCCTTCCATGCGATGATTACCGCATGACCTACCGACTCGCCATCTTCGACTTCGACGGCACCCTGGCCGACTCCTTCCCCTTCTTCCTCAGTGTCTTCAACACCATTGCCGACCGCCACAGTTTCAAGCGCATCGATCCCAGCCGGGTCGGCCAGTACCGCCACTACGGCATGCGCCAGATGATGGACCTGGTCGGCATGCCGGCCTGGAAGCTGCCGATGGCCTCGCGCAGCTTCATGGCGCTGATGAAGGACAACACGGACGCGATCCCGCTGTTCGACGGCGTGCCCGACGCCCTGCGCCACCTGGCCGCGCAGGACGTGCGGCTGGCGGTGGTTTCGTCGAATTCCGAACACAATGTTCATCGCATCCTCGGCCCCGAGCTGACCAGGCTGGTCGGACAATTTGAATGCGGCATGTCGATCTTCGGCAAGGCCAGCCGCATCCGCGCCGTCCTCCGGGATTGCGGCGTTGCAGCAGAGCACGCCATCTATGTCGGCGACCAGGGCACGGATGCGGAAGCCTCGCGCAAGGCGGGCGTTGCGTTCGGCGCCGTGCACTGGGGCTATGCCGCGATCGAAGCCTTGCGCACGGCCGGCTGCGATGACGAATTCACCACCCCCCATGAACTGCGCCGCATCGCCGCAGCCTGAAAACAACGCCGCAGTGCACAAATGATCCGGACAAATCGTGACCTGACTTGAGAGAAATTACTTCGCATGCTAAACTTTCGCATATCAACAGTATATAAGCGAAATATTGACGCGCATGACCATGCTCTCCGACCAGACCTTAAGTGCCCTCACCGCCGCCCTCACCCACGCCTCGCGCGCCTACCGCGCCGCCGCTGACAAGGTCGCGGCCGACTACGGCCTGTCGCAGGCGACCGGCTTGCCGGTGCTGGTCATCAGCCGCTTTGGCGAGGCCGGCGTGCGTCCCGGCGTGCTGGCGGAAACGCTGAGCCTGGAGGCATCGTCGCTGGTGCGCATCGTCGACCAGTTGACCGGTTCCGGCCTGGTCGAGCGCCATGAAGACCCGAACGACCGCCGCGCCAAGATCCTGCGCCTGACCGAAGACGGCCGCAAGACCGCGGACCTGATGGACCAGGCCCTGCGTCCGTTCCGCCGCAAGCTGTTCGGCGCGTTCGAGCCGGCCGACGTCGAAGGCTGCCTGCGCGTGCTGGCCGGCCTGCCGGCGGCCATCGCCAGCATCACCGCCGGCGCCGAGGAACCGGCGCAGGCATGAAGTCCCCTACCTGGTCGGAGACGCTGTTCTCCGTCAAATCATTCGCGGCAGCGATGCTTGCGGTGTACATCTCGATGCGCATCGGCCTGCCGCGACCCTTCTGGGCGATGATGACCGCCTATATCGTGTCCGCGCCCTTCGCCGGACCGACCCGCTCCAAGGGCCTGTACCGCGCCGGCGGCACCCTGCTGGGCGGGATCGCGAGCATCGTGCTGGTGCCGAACCTGTCCAACTCGCCCGAGCTGCTGTCGCTGGCGCTGGCGCTGTGGATCGGCGGCTGCCTGTTCTTCTCGCTGCTGGACCGCACCCCGCGTTCCTACCTGCTGATGCTGGCCGGTTACACCGCCGGCCTGATCGCCTTCCCGGCCGTGAACGAGCCGGGCGCGATCTTCGACATCGCCCTGGCGCGCGTCGAGGAGATCACGCTGGGCATGACCTGCGCGACCCTGGTCCACAGCCTGGTGCTGCCGGCGCCGTTCGCGCCGGTGCTGCTGGGCCGCCTGGACAACGCCGTGCGCGATGCCCAGCACTGGATCCGCGACGCCCTGAACCCGGCCGGTGACGCGCGCTCCGCTGTAGAGCGCCGCAAGCTGGCCGGCGACATCACCGAGCTGCGCCTGATGAGCACCCACCTGCCCTTCGACACCTCGCGCCTGCGCTGGACCGGCAACGCCGTGAACGCGCTGCAGGCGCGCCTGGCGCAGTTCGTGCCGGTGGTCTCCGGCATCGAGGACCGCCTGACCGCCCTGCGCGACATGGGCGCGAACGAGGTCTCCGGGCACTGGGACGCACTGCTGAAGGACGTGGTCGCGCTGACCGACAGTCCGAAGGACCATGACATCGCACTCGAGGGTGCGCGCCTGCACGCGCGCATCGACGAGCTGGCGCCGCCGGTCTCGCGCGCGCTGGGCTGGAGCGGCCTGATTGAATTGAACCTCGCGGCTCGCCTGCGCCGCCTGGTCGATCTGTGCGTCGAGACGCGCGCGCTGCGCCAGCACATCGACGCCGGCGTGTCGGGCCGCCTGCCGCCGGCCACGCGCCACTTGTCGGGCGTGCCGGTCAGCGCGCTGCACCTGGACTACGGCATGGCGGCGCTGTCCTCCTTTGCCTGTATCGTCGCGGTGCTGATCTGCTGCGCGTTCTGGATCCTGACCGGCTGGCCGGGCGGCGCCACCGCGCCGATGATGTGCGCCGTGCTGTGCTGCTTCTTCTCGACCCAGGACGACCCGGTCCCCTTTATTAAAAGCTTCCTGGCCTGGACCGTGTATTCGATTCCGGCATCGGCCATCTACCTGCTGGTGCTGCTGCCGGCGGTGCACAGCTTCGAGATGCTGGTGCTGGTGTGCGCGCCGATGTTCCTGCTGCTGGGCGTGCTGCTGGCGCGTCCCTCGGCCTTTGGCCGAGCCATGCCCTTCCTGTTCGGCATCTGCGGCACGCTGGCCATGATCGACACCCACAACGCCGACATGGTCACCTTCACCAACAGCATGCTGTCCCAGGTGTTCGGCCTGACCATGGCGGCGGTGACGACGCGGGTGGTGCGCAGCGTCGGCGCCGCCTGGACCGCGCGCCGCCTGCTGAAGGCCGGCTGGAACGAACTGGCGCGCCTGGGCGAGGGCGAAAAGATCACGCTGCCGGCATTCTCGGCGCGCATGGTCGACCGCGTCGGCCAGCTGGCGCCGCGCCTGGCCCAGGCCGCCGGCGCCAAGGGCGGCACCCACCCGGACCTGCAGGCCACCGACGCGCTGCGCGACCTGCGCATCGGCCTGAACATGACGCTGCTGCAGGACGTGCGCGCACAGCTCGGCCGCGGCGAAGCGGCTTTGAGCCCGCTGATGACCCAGCTGTCGCGCCATTTTTCGCGCCTGCCGCTGCTCGACAAGGACGGCGAGGCGAGTCTGCTCGCCACCCTCGACAATGCCCTGCGCGCGATCTGCGCAGGCACCCGGGACGCCTCGCAGCGCGAAGCCCTGGCCGCCCTGACCGGCATGCGCCGCGATCTGTTCCCGAAGGCGGCGCCCTACCAGCCCGCCCTGAATACCGCTATCTGACCCTGGAGACCCCGATGATCGGCGAAGTCAGCATCTATGGCCTCTACCTTCCTCCGCTCCTGCTGCTCACGCTGGCGGCGCTGGTGGTGGCGCGCCTTTTCAACCTGGTCCTGGCCAGGACCGGCTTTTACCGGCTGGTCTGGCACCCGGCCCTGTTCGATTTTTCCCTGTTCGTCATCGTGCTCGGCGCGCTGACCTATTTCACACGTAACTGGTCCTGACATGGCGACTAAAAATTTTCTTCCGGCGCTTGGCCGGGTCGGTATCACCCTGCTGGTCGCCGCGGGCGCGGTCTATGCGGGCTGGCAGATGTGGCGCCACTACGAAGTCGAACCCTGGACCCGCGACGGCCGCGTCAAGGCCTACGTGGTGCAGGTGGCGCCGGACGTCACCGGTCAGGTGACCAAGGTGTACGTCCACGATAACCAGCGCGTCGCCGCCGGCGAGCCGCTGTTCGAGATCGACCGCGCCCGTTTCGAACTGGCGCTGCGCCAGAGCGAAGCGCAGGTGACGGCGGCCGAGGCGGCCCTCAGCCAGGCGGCGCGCGAGAACAAGCGTAATACCCAGCTGGACGACCTGGTGTCGCAGGAGACCCGCGAGCAGGGCCAGACCCGCACCGACCAGGCCAGGGCCACGCTGGCCCAGGCCATCGTCAACCGCGACACGGCCAAACTGAACCTGGAACGCTCGCACGTGGTGTCGGCGGTGGACGGCATCGTCACCAACCTCGACCTGCGCGAAGGCGCCTACGCCACCGCGGCGCACCCGGTGATGGCCATCGTCGACCGCAGCACCTTCTACGTCGAAGGCTATTTCGAAGAGACCAAGCTGCCCGGCATCCAGCTCGGCGACAAGGTCGAAGTGACCCTGATGGGCACCAGGCAGCCGATCCGCGGCCACGTCGAGAGTTTTGCGGAAGGCATCGCCGACCGCGACCGCTCGACCGGCGCCAACATGCTGCCGAACGTGAACCCGACCTTCAACTGGGTGCGCCTGGCCCAGCGCATCCCGGTGCGCATCGCCCTCGATCCGGTGCCGGCCAATGTGCGCCTGGTCGCCGGCCAGACCGCGACCGTGAAGGTGCTGCCGGGCGCGGCCCAGCCGGCTGCCGCGCCGGCCGCACCTGCCGCCCCTGCCGCTGCTCCTGCGGCCGCACCCTCCGCGAAAGCGGCCGTGGTGGCCTCCGCCCCCGCAGCCAAGACCACGCACTGAGGAATCCATCATGAATCGCACCCGCTCCACTGCCTGGGCCGTCAAGGCGCTGACGCTGTCGGCGCTGGCGGCGGCGCTCGCCGCCTGCACCACGGTCGGTCCCGACTACCACGTGCCGAAGGAAGCCGTGGTCAAGCGCGACGCGGCCAATGCGCCCTTCATGGGCGCCGCCGAACAACCGTTCAAGTCCGACCCGCTGCCGGCCGACTGGTGGCACCTGTACCAGGATCCGGTGCTGGACAAGCTCATCGCCAAGGCCTTTGCCGCCAACGCCGACCTGCGCGTGGCCGCCGCCAACCTGGCGCGCACGCATGCGGTGCTGGAAGAGGTCGAAGAGAAGAAGCGTCCGGAAGTCGAGGCCAGCGTGGCGCCGCTGTACGGCCGCCTGGCCGGCGAATCGATCGGCATTCCCGAGCAGCTGCCGCGCAGCGGCCTGTACGACGGCGACGTCAAGGTGGCCTACCAGCTCGACATGTTCGGCCGCATCCGCCGCGCCATCGAAGCCGTGGAAGCCGACCAGGACGCCGCCCAGGCGGCCAGCGACCTGGCCCACGTGACGGTTGCCGCCGACACCACGCGCGCCTATGCCGAGGCCTGTTCGGCCGGCTACCAGCTGAAGGTGGCGCAGCAATCGGTGGACCTGCAGGACAGGTTCGCCAGGCTGACCGCCGAGCGCGTCCAGCGCGGCCGCGGCATCGCCATCGACAACAGCCGCGCCCAGGCCCAGCTCGACGGGCTGCGCGCCAATCTGCCGCCCCTGATGGCGCGCCAGCGCACCGCGCTGTACCGCCTGGCCGTGCTGACCGGCGAGGTGCCGAGCGCCTTCCCGCAAGAGGTCGCGCAATGCGCCACGCCGCCGCGCGTGGCGGCCGCGATTCCGGTCGGCGACGGCGCCGCCCTGCTGCGCCGCCGTCCAGACGTGCGCCAGGCCGAACGCCAGCTGGCCGGCGCCACCGCGCGCATCGGCGTGGCCACCGCCGAGCTGTATCCGAACATCACGCTGGGTGCTTCCTTCGGCGGCGTCGGCTTCATGGACGATTTCGGCAACGCCAACACCTGGAAGTTCTCGCTCGGCCCGCTGATCCAGTGGAACCTGCCGGCGACCAGCTCGGCGCACGCGCACATCGCCCAGGCGAATGCCGCCACGGCCGGCGCGCTGGCCCGCTTCGACTCGGTGGTGCTGAACGCGCTGCGCGAGACCGAAAGCGCGCTGACGATCTACGCCCGTGAACTGGACCGCAACGCCGCGCTGCGCGCCGCGCGCGACCAGAGTGCGCTGGCGGCGCGCCAGACCGGCAAGCTGTACCAGTTCGGCCGCACCGACTTCCTGGCCGCGCTGGATGCGGACCGCACGCTGGCCTCGGCCGAGAGCATGCTGGCGGCGTCGGATGCACAGCTGGCGGCGGATCAGGCGCAGTTGTTCCTGGCGCTGGGTGGGGGTTGGGAGAATGCGCGGCCGAAGGGTGGCGCGCATGAAGGTGGGCACGGCGCGAAGGAAGAGAAGGCCGGGCACGTGGCGCAGGTGGAGCGTGCGGGGCACGCCAAGTAAATATATAGTACCGATCCCGCTCGATCCGTCGCCCCTGCCTTCGCAGGGGCGACGTCTTGTCTTACTGGTGCGGCTGCCCGTTCGAAGCCCGCAAGCCCGCATCCACCGGCAGATTCACGCCGGTGATCAAGCGCGCATCCTCGCTCGCCAGGAACGCCATCGCCGCCGCAACCCCCTCCGGATCCTCGGGCGCCCCGAGCGGCATGCGTTTCCTGAACTCGGCCACCAGCTCCGGATCGCTCACCATGTCCTCGGTCATCCCGGTCCTGGTGAAGCTGGGATTCACCGCGTTCACCCGCACCCCATCCTTGGCCGCATCCATCGCCATCGCGCGCACCATGTTGCTGACCGCGCCCTTCGAGGTGTTGTAGGCGAACAGTTCCCAGTCGCCGCCCAGGCCCGAGACCGAGGAGGTCATGACGATCGAGCCGCGCGTCTTGACCAGTTCCGGCATCGCCGCCTTGGCCATGTGGAAGTAGCCGCCGACGTTGACGGCCATGACGCGCTCGAAGTCCTCTTCGCTCGTGTTCATGATGTCGCCCTCGGTGGCCATGCCGGCGTTGTTGACCAGGATGTGCAGGCCGCCGAAGCGCTCCACGGCGGCCCTGACGGCGGCGCTTGCGGTGGCCTTGTCGGCGGTGTCGCCGGTGTGCACCAGCACGCGGTCCTGCGGCAGTCCGCCGGCGGCGTCGCGCAGCTTGGCGTCGTCGTTATCGACCATCACGACACGGGCGCCTTCATCCAGGAAGCGGCGCGCAGCCGCCAGGCCGATGCCGGAAGCGGCACCGGTGACGAGTACGGTTTTTTCTTTGAAACGGGTCATTCTTTCTCCTTGAGTTACAGAACCTTGTCGAGGGTGACCGGCAAGTCGCGCACCCGCTTGCCGGTCGCGTGGTACACCGCGTTCGCGATCGCCGCGCCGACGCCGGTAATGCCGATCTCGCCGATGCCCTTGGCGCCCAGCGGGTTCACGTGCGGATCGTCCTCGTCGACGATCTGGACGTCGATTTCCTGGATGTCGGCATTGGTCGGCACGTGGTACTCGGCCAGGTTGCCGTTCACCGCGCGCCCTGCCCGCTTGTCGATCATGGTTTCCTCGAACAGCGCCAGGCTGACGCCCCAGACGATACCGCCCATCAGCTGGCTGTAGCCCGTCTTTTCGTTCATCAGCTTGCCCACGCCATACACGCCCACCACGCGCGGCACGCGGATCTCGCCGAGCGCTTCATCCACTTCCACTTCGACGAACACCGCACCGAACGAGTGCATCGAGTACTTCTTGCTGGCGTCGCCCGGTTCGGCCTTGGCCGTGACCTCGACCGGCGCGCCGCCGTGGTCCTTCTGGTGGCGCGTCGCGATCTCCAGCATGCTGGCACGCTTGCCCGGGTCGGCCAGCAGGTACAGCTCGCCCAGCTCGACGCCGACCTCGTCCGGGTGCGCGCCGAACAACGGCGAGTGCTGGTCCGCGGCGGCGATGCCGACCAATTTGAGGCGCAGCGCGTGGCCGGCCGCCTGCACCGCCGGGCCGACGCTGGCCACCGTGGTTGAGCCGCCCGAGACCGGCGCTTCCGGCATCTGCGAGTTGCCGAGTTCGAAGCGCACGCGCTCGACCGGCACGCCCAGCGCATCCGCCGCGATCTGGGTCATGACGGTGTAGGTGCCGGTGCCCAGGTCCTGGGTGGCGGAGCGGAACAGCGCGGTGCCGTCCGGCAGGATGGTGGCCGAGCATTCGCCGGCCGAGCGGTTGGTCGGGTAGGTGGCGGTGGCCATGCCCCAGCCGACCAGCTTGTTCCCCTTGCGCGTCGAGCGCGGCTGCGGGTTGCGGTCTTTCCAGCCGAAGCGCTCGGCGCCGATCTCGTAGCACTGGCGCAGCGACTTGCTCGAAAACGGCAGTTCCTTGCCCGGGTCGCGCTCGGTGTAGTTCTTCAGGCGCAGCGCCAGCGGGTCCATGCCCAGTTCCTGGGCCAGTTCGTCCATCGCGCATTCCTGGGCAAACGAGCCGGTGGCTTCGCCCGGCGCCCGCATGAAGGTCGGCGTGCCCAGGTTCATGCGCGCCAGCCGGTGCGAGGTCTCCTGGTTCGGGCTTTCGTACATCATGCGCGTGACCAGGCCGCAGGGCTCGATCCAGTCCTCGAGGACGGAGGTATAGGCGATGGTGTCGTGGCTGGTCGCCATCAGGCGGCCGTCATCCATGGCCGCCAGCCGGTAGCGCTGCTCGGTGACCGGACGCTGGCCGACCGGACCGAACATCTGGTTGCGGTCCAGCGACAGCTTGACCGGCCGGCCCAGCTGCTTGGCGGCCATGGCGGTCAGCGCCGCGTGCGACCAGATCGAGCCCTTGGAACCGAAGCCGCCGCCGACATACGGGCACAAGGCGGTCACGTTCTCCGGCGGGATGCCGAAGATGGCGGACAGGATCTTCTGCACGCCCTTCATGTACTGGGTCGACTCGTGCACCGTCAGCTTGTCGCCATCCCACTGGGCGATCGTCGCGTGGGTCTCCAGTGGATTGTGGTTCTCGATCGGCGTGTGGTAAGTGGCCTCGATGCGGTGGCTGGCGGCCAGCAGGCCTGCCTGCAGGTCGCCGCGCCTGGTGTCCGTGTCCTCGGTCAGCACCTTTTCGGGTGGATGCAACGAGCGCTTGGCCTCGTCGAAATCCAGCACCGCCGGCTTGTGTTCGTATTCCACACGCAGACGCGCCGCGGCATCGCGCGCATGCTCCAGCGTGTCGGCCACGACCATGCCGATCGGCTGGTTGTTGTAATAGACCTCGTCTTCCTGCAGCAGGGTCAGCCTGCGTCCGATGGGCGGCTGGATCTTGCCGTCCTTTGTTTCCTGCGGCAGGCGCATGGCGTTCTGCGGCGTCATGACCAGCAGCACGCCGGGCACCTGCCGCGCCGCGCTGTCGTCGATATGCAGCACGCGGCCGCTGGGGATGCTGGACGTGACCAGCACCGCGTGCACCAGGCCTTCGACCGGATGCTCGGCCGTATAACGCGCCTGGCCGCTGACCTTGGCCCAGGCGTCGGTTCGGTTGATGGGTGCGCCGATCGCGTTCATGGCTGTCCTCCCGCTGCCGTATTGGCGGCACCGGCCGCGGTCTGCAGCGCGCGTGCCACCGCACGCTGCGCCAGTTCCACCTTGAACGCGTTGTGCTGGTAGGGGTGGGCGCCGGCCACTGCGGCCGCGCCGACCTTCGCCAGCACGGCGTCGGTCAAGGCCTGGCCGCGCAGGGCGTTCTCCGCCTCGACCGCGCGCCAGGGTTTATGGGCCACGCCGCCCAGCACGATGCGCGCGTCGCGGACGGTGTCGCCGTCGAACTCGATGGCCGCCGCCACCGACACCAGCGCGAACGCGTAGCTGGCACGGTCGCGCACCTTCAGGTAGTGCGAATGTTGGGCGAATTTCGGCGCCGGCAGTTCCACCGCCACGATCAGTTCGCCCGGCTGGATCACGGTGTCGAACTGCGGCCGGTCTTCCGGCAGGCGGTGGAAGTCGGCGACCGGGACCTGGCGCGCGCCGTCCGGCCCCTGCAGGTGGACGATGGCGTCCAGCGCGACCAGGGCCACGGCCATGTCGGACGGGTGGGTGGCGATGCACTGCGGGCTGGCGCCCAGGATCGCGTGGATACGGTTGTGGCCGTCGATGGCGTCGCAGCCCGAGCCCGGGTCGCGCTTGTTGCAGTGGGCGAAGGTCGGGTCGGTGAAGTAATAGCAGCGCGTGCGCTGCAGCAGGTTGCCGCCCACGGTCGCCATGTTACGCAGCTGGCTTGAAGCGCCGTTCAGCAGGGCTTCGGACAGCAGGCGGTAGCGCTGGCGCACCAGCGGGTGGTTCGCCGCCGCGGTGTTGCTGGCCATGGCGCCGATGCGCAGGCCGCCGCCGGGCAGCTCCTCGATGGTGGACAGCGGCAGGCGGCTGACGTCGACCAGGTGCACCGGTTTTTCGATGCCGCTTTTATACAGGTCGAGCAGGTTGGTGCCGCCGCCGATGAATTTGGCGCCGGGCTGGCGTCCCAGTTCGATCGCGTGGTTCACGTCGCTGGCGCGTTCATAGGAGATCGATTGCATGTGGTCTCCTCAGGCCTGGCGCAGGACGACGCTGCGGATCGCCTTGACGATGTTCGGATAGGCGCCGCAGCGGCACAAATTGCCGCTCATGCGCTCGCGGATCTCGGCATCGCTCATCGCGGCCGGCTCCAGCTGCTCGCCTTCGGTCAGCGCGCTGGCCTGGCGCTGCTTGACCTCGTCGAGCAAGGCCACGGCCGAACAGATCTGCCCCGGCGTACAGTAGCCGCACTGGAAACCGTCGCAATCCATGAAGGCTTGCTGCATCGGATGCGGCTCGCCCGCCAAGGCCAGGCCCTCGACCGTGGTGATCTCGCGCCCGTCGTGCATCATCGCCAGGGTCAGGCACGAATTGATGCGCTGGCCGTCGACCAGCACCGTGCAGGCGCCGCACTGGCCGCGGTCGCAGCCTTTCTTGGTGCCGGTCAGTTGCAGCACTTCACGCAACGCGTCGAGCAGGGTCACGCGCGGTTCGATGTTCAGGGTGTGGTCTTCGCCGTTGATGCGCAGGGTCAGGGGCTGCGGCGGCACGTAGGGCGGGGACGCCGGCGCTGCGGCCTGCGCCAGCCCGTGGTCGGGGCTCTGGTCGTCTTGTGGCATTGCTGGTCTCGCTTCCGTTGGTTGGCAACATGGATTTTCATCATCGCCGAAATCTTGAAAATGCGGAGCGCGCCAGAAGATGATTTCCGTTAAGAAATCAAGTACTTACGGATGGCGTTGCGGAGGGTGTTTGATGCACTTTATACTCGCGGCAGTGATGCACACGGGCATCGCCTTACGGACATGACCATGCGCACCACTTTGACCAAGCTGTTGACTCTCCTGCTGACGCCGCTGTTGCTGACCGGCTGCGTCAACGACTCGGCCAGCTACGTCATCGACACCAGCGACCACGCCATCATCGTGATGGTCACGCAGGACTATTTCTGGAGCAAGCAGGCGGGCTTGCGCGTGATCGCCTCGCGCCTGCCGGATTGCCAGCGCCAGTTCGATTTCGGCAAGGTCGACATGAACGGCCTGAACGTGGAATTGTTCTCGACCGGCGAGGAAAGCTTCCTGCTGCGCGCCGGTGACGAGATGTGGCAGGTCGAAACCCGCGGCTGCACCCGGCTGCCGGAACCGTCGGCCGACGTGCAGGCCCAGCCGATCGGGATCTTCCACTTCGACGACAGGAAACAGCTGGTGTTCGAGCGGGCCGAAGGGGCCGCCGGGACCCAGTAAGCTAAATGAGTCAGACGCTCAGGGCCTGAGCCAGCCGCGGGCGATTGGCCGGGCCAGCAGGCGTCGGTACAGCGCTGCCATCCATGCCGACAGTGCTGCGCACAGCCGGCCTGCCGCGGCGCTGCGGAACAGCAGCGTCATCGCCAGGGCCATGCCCAGCCCGCCTATCATGTCCAGCGGCCAATGTACGCCCAAGAAGACCCGCGCCCAGGCCACCACCAGCGCCAGCGGCAGCAGGGAGCGCCCGAAGCGGCGCGCGGCCGGCGCCGCCGATGTTGCCAACACGAGCGCCACCGTGAACATGATGGTGCCGTGGTTGCTCGGGAAGGAACTCGTCGCCGCGTGCTGCATGAAGGTGTGGCCGATGCCGTCCACGAAAGGACGCCCGTGGTACCACAGGCGGCCGATCGCGCCATTCACGGCCAGCGCGACACCGGTCGCGGCCAGCGCCCGCACTGCCGCCTCGCGCTCGCCCGCGCCGCCCTGCATCCACAGCCCGGCCAGGCCGAGCGGCACCAGCAGGATCAGCCAGTTGGCGGCAAACAGGCCGAGGGGCAGGCGCCAGCCGTGCAGGCCGGCATCGGCGTTCAGAAGGGAAAACCACAACAGGTTGAGTTGCTCGAGCATGGACGTATGACAAGGTGATGACGGGATCACCCGGTTATAGCAGTCCGCTCCCGGTCGATGCAACACGGCTGAGTAAGCCGGCGCCTGCCCTCGCCGCGGACTTGTGCCGGATCAAGTGCGCTGTTGCAAAAGCGCGCCGCCCGGTGTCAGCCCATCTCGCTGTCGAGGTGCGCCATCTGGGCCGCGTTGTAGCGCTCGCCCGCGGCCGCGTTCGGCGGCACGATGGCTTCCAGGCGCGCCAAGTCCTCGGGTTGCAGTTGCAGTTCGGCCGCGCCGAGCGCTTCCTGCAGGCGGTCGCGGCGGCGCGCGCCGACCAGCGGGACGATGTCAGCACCTTGCGCCGCCACCCAGGCGATCGCCAGCTGGGCCACGGTCACGTTCAGCGCTTCGGCCAGCGCGCGCATGCGCTCGACCAGGGCCAGGTTGGCATCCAGGTTATCGCCCTGGAAACGCGGGCTGGCCAGGCTGCGGAAATCCTTGTCGCCCTGGCGCGCGCGGCTCCAGTGGCCGCTGATCAGCCCGCGCGACAGTACGCCATAGGCGGTGATGCCGATGCCGAGCTCGCGCGCCGTGGGCAGGATCGCCGCCTCGATGCCGCGCGAGATGACGGAATATTCGATCTGCAGGTCGCTGATCGGGTGCACGCTGCTGGCGCGGCGCAGGGTGTCGGCGCCGACTTCGGACAGGCCGATGTGCTTCACGTAGCCGGCCTTGACCAGGTCGGCGATGGCGCCCACCGTCTCTTCGACCGGCACCTCGGGATCGAGGCGCGCGGGGCGGTAGATGTCGATGTAGTCGGTGCCGAGGCGCTTCAGGCTGTAGGCGACGAAGTTGCGCACCGCCTTCGGACGGCAGTCGTAGCCCTTCCAGGCGCCGTCCGGTCCGCGCATGGCGCCGAACTTGACGCTGATCTGCACGCTCTCGCGCGGACGGCTGCCCAGCGCTTCACGGATCAACAGTTCATTGTGACCCATGCCGTAGAAGTCGCCGCTGTCGAGCAGCGTGATGCCGGCGTCGAGGGCGGCATGGATGGTGGCGATGCTTTCATCGCGGTCGGCCGGACCGTACAGGTCCGACATGCCCATGCAGCCCAGGCCGATCCGCGAGACGGCCGGGCCATGCTGTCCAAGTCCTGTGGTTCGCATCATCTATATGAATCCCGTCCTCATCGTCGTGCACTCATCGTTGCCCGGTAAGCTGGCGCAGCCGCGCGATCTCGGCACTGCGTCCGAGGCGGTCGAGCGCCAGCTCGAGCAGCGTGCGGTCGCCTTCGCGCAGCATAGTCCATTGCGTGAAATATTCGTGCACGGTTCGCCAGGGCGGGAAGTCGGGCGGCATGCTGCGCCACGCGCTGCCGGTATGCAGGAAGTACAGGACGGCGCAGAACACGTCGTACAGGTCATGCTTGCGCGGGCGGGTCTTGCGGCGCGCCGCCTCCAGCATGTCACGCACCTGGTCGAACTGCTCACGCGGTACATCACTCGGGAATGTTGGCCTGGCCATGTCGCTCGCCTCAAAGTGACTTGGAGACGCTGGATCCGGAACGGGTTCCCGAACGATTATTGACGGGGACAGGCCCGGTGCTGGGGCAGCGCCCCTTGTAAATACAAGTCTAGCATGCGTTCCGCATCCAGGCGCGCGAAGACGATGCAGGCGTGCGCAGGCAGCGTGGGAGCGGGAACGAGGCGGGAGGGAACAGGGCGGCAAGCCGCCCCGATGGATCAGTCGCGCGCCAGCGCCAGGAACTCGGTGCGCAGCGCCAGGTTCGGCTGCAGTTCGCCCAGCATGGCCGAGGTGATGGTTTCTTCGCCCGGCGTGCGGATGCCGCGGCTTTCCATGCACATGTGGCGGCACTTGATGACCACGCCGACGGCTTTCGGTTCCAGCACTTCCATCAGCGTATTGGCGATCTGGACCGTCAGGCGCTCCTGCACCTGCAGGCGCTTGGAGAACACGTCGACCAGGCGGGTCAGCTTGGACAGGCCGACGATCTTGCCGTTCGGCAGATAGCCCACCGTGGCCTTGCCGAAGAACGGCGCCAGGTGATGCTCGCAGTGGCTGTAGACCGGGATGTTGCGCACCACGATCAATTCGTTGTATTGCTCGGCGCCGTCCTCGAAGGCCTTGAGGATCTCGACCGGATCCTGGTCGTAGCCGGAAGTCCAGTGCTTCCAGGCCTTGGCGACGCGCGCGGGCGTCTCGTGCAGGCCGGGACGATCGGGGTCTTCGCCGAGGCTGGCCAGCATGCGGCGCCAGTCATTTTCGGTGAAGAGTTCTTTGTCAGACATGGTGATCCTTAAATTCAGAAACTGCCGAGAGTATATAGAAAATGCCGTAGATCTACCGGCCGCAGGTGGGTTCCTTGCGCAAAACGGACACATCCGTAGCACCGATGCGCTAGCGTTGTTGACGTCTTTATCACAGCGCAAAGGAGAACATCATGCTCGGCAGCACTGTCCTCGAAGTCGCGGTCGGCCTGACATTTTGCTATGGCACGGTCGCCCTCATGGTAAGCACCCTGCAGGAAGCGCTGGCGGCCCTGTTCCGCCTGCGTGCCAACACTCTGCTGGCCGGCATCAAGAGCATGCTCAACGACCCGCGCTTCGACGGGCTGGCGCGTGCCGTGTACGCCCATCCGCTGGTCAATCCGCTCACCGACGGCAACGCCACCAACGAGGCGGCGCTGCGTTCGCGGCCATCCTACATCGAACCGGCGCATTTTGCGATTGCCCTGGTCGACAGCCTGTGGAAGGTGCCCGGCGACTTCCTGCAATTGCGCGGCGCCATCGACACCATCCCCGACCCGCAGCTGCGCCTCGCCCTCCAGAGTCTGTATAGCCGCGCGCGCGACCTGCAGCAATTCCAGGACATGCTGGCTGGCTGGTTCGACAACGCGATGGCGCGCATGTCGGGCGCCTACAAGCGGCGCCAACTGCTGATTTCGCTGCTGCTGTCGCTGTTGCTGGCGGTCCTGTTCAACATCGACAGCATCCACCTGTTCCGCACCCTGTGGCAGCAGCCGGCGCTGGCGGCCCACATCCAGGACGTGCCGGGCGCGCTCGATCCGGCCGTGATCGATACCTTGATGACCTTGCCGATCGGCTGGCTCAGCTTCCCGCCGCAGCCGAACGCCGACTTCGCGCTGCAGGTGGCCGGCTGGCTGCTGACCGCGTCGACCACGCTGTTCGGCGCGCCCTTCTGGTTCGACCTGATGCAGCGCGTGGTGCGCATGCGCGGCACCGGGGCCAAGCCGGAAGAGGTGCCGCCGGGGCTGCGCATCGAGGGGCGGATCGCGGCGACGACTGTGGCTCAGCCTTGACGCAACTCAGCGTGCCGTCGGGGGCCGATGGGCGTCCACCAGCATGCTTGAAATCGAAATATGCGGCACGCGTTCGGGCCATTCGTCCTCCGGCCCGAACCAGCGTGCGTCGAGGATCTCGTTCGGGTCGGTGACGATCTCGCCGTCCAGGTAATCGGCCGTGAAGGCGATCATCAGCGAGTGCGGGAAGGGCCAGGACTGGCTGCCGAAATAGCGCAGCTTGTGCACGCGCAGGCCGACCTCTTCGAAGACTTCGCGGTGCACCGCTTCCTCGATGGTTTCCCCGGCCTCCAGGAAACCGGCCAGCGGCACGTAGCGCTTGACCGCCGACTGGGTGTGCAGGGCCATCAGGAAGGCGTCGCCCTTCCTGATCAGGACCATCATCGCCGGCGAGATGCGCGGATAGGCGATGTGGCCGCAATTCACGCAGCGGAAACCGCGCTCGCCGGCAGCCAGCGCGGTGCCGCTGCCGCAGGCGCCGCAGAAGCGGTGGGTACGCGCCCATTCGGCGATCTGGGCAGCGCGCATCGCCACGCCCAGCAGCGCCTCGTCGAGTTCCCCGAACAGCGAACGCAGGCCGCGCCAGCCGTAGCCGGCCGGGGCCTGCGCCTCGTCGTCGAGCCAGCCGGCCTGGCAATAGCGGCCGTCCAGCAGGCCGACCGGCTGCAGGCGCTCCAGGGCCAGTCCCGCCAGCGCCGCCGCATCCGGCAGCGCCAGGTCGGCTTCGCGCACCAGCAGGCGGTTTTGATGGAACAGGAAAGTCAGGGCGTCCGGGTCGGAGCGGGATGTCATCAGGGGCGTGAAGGAAACGGGCGTCTGGAGCATGGCAATGTCTGATAAAAACGGTGGTCCGATCATATACCCGCTTTCCTGATCCTGCTCAGGACCGCCCGGATTGGCGCCAAGCGCGAGAACTATTCGCTGCCGCTGTGTTCCAAGCCTTTGCTGATCCATTACGTCATGAGCGGAGGAGACTGAGATGATCGACGCCCCCGTCGTGCTCGGCATTAACCGGACCCAGGACGGCAGCGCCTGCCTGATGCAGGGCTCGCACGTGCTGTGGGCAATCCAGAAAGAGCGCTTGACGCGCCGCAAGCACCACTGGGGCAAGGTCGGGGATTTCCGCGACCTGTATGGCCCGCGCCTGCCCTGGCCCGAGCGTCCAATCGACGTCGTGGTCGAGTGCTTCTCGTCGGATCTCGAAGCCGGCAACCTGGCCCTGTACGAGGACGAGCTGACGGCCAGCGTGCGCCTGGCGCCGGACTGCCGGCGCGCGCGCATCTCGCACCACATGGCCCACGTCTACAGCGTGTTCCATCCGTCTCCCTTCCGCAACGCCGCGGTGATGATCGTCGACGGCCAGGGCAGCCCGGTGTCCGAGCTGACCGAGCACTGGGGTGGCGCGGCCTATGTGCCGGGCGACTGGCGCGAGGTGTCCTCGTTCTACCGCGCGGACCGCGAGCGCGTGCTGTGCATCGGCAAGCAGGTCTGGAACCGGGACGATGCGCGCCTGGTCGGCCTCGGCATGTTCTATTTCCTGCTGACCCAGGCGATGTTCCCAGGCGAAGGCAACGAGGGCAAGGTGATGGGCCTGGCGCCGCACGGCGACCCACGCGCGCTGGGCTTGCCGCCGCTCGAGGTGGAAGCCGGCCAGGTCAGCATCCCGGCGCCCTGGCGCGACGTGCTGCGCGAGCGCGAACGCTTCCGCTACGGCCAGCCGGGCAGCGTGTTCGCCGATTGCGCCAACCTGGCGGCCGCCGGCCAGCGCGCCTTCGAGGATGCGCTGCTGGAGGTCGCGCGCTGGCTGCACCGGCAAACCGGCTTGCCGCACCTGTGCTTCGCCGGCGGCACCGCGCTGAACTGCTCGGCCAACGAGAGGCTGCTGCGCGAAACGCCCTTCGAGGACGTGTTCATCCCGCCCGCCCCGAGCGACGCCGGTACCGCGCTCGGCTGCGCCATGTATGGCTTGACCGAGCTGTGCCACGAAAGCGGCGCCTACCGCTGGAGCCAGGACTACCTCGGCCCGCAGCCATCACGCCAGGACATCGAGGCGGCGCTGCTCGACCGCGACGACCTGCGCGTGGATTACCTGCCCGGCCTGGACGCGCTGGGCAGCCATCTGCTCGACCTGCTGCGCAACAACCGCGTCTTGGCACTGTACCAGGGCGCCAGCGAATTCGGTCCGCGCGCGCTGGGCCACCGCAGCATCCTGGCGGACCCGCGCCGCGCCGCCATGCGCGACTGGATCAATGCCCGCGTCAAGCAGCGCGAATGGTTCCGCCCGCTGGCACCGGTGGTGCTCGAGGAACGCGCGCGCGACTGGTTCGAGCTGCCCGGCGCCACGCCCATCACCCAGTTCGCCTTCATGCAGTTCGCGGCGCCGGTGCGGCCGCACATGGCGGCGCAAGCCGCGGCCATCACCCACGTCGACGGCAGCGCGCGCCTGCAGACCGTCGGCCCCGACGACGATCCGCTGCTGCGCCGCCTGCTGGGCGGCTTCGAGGCGCGTACCGGCGTCCCCATCCTGCTGAATACCTCGTTCAACGGCAAGGACGAGCCGATCGTCGAAACACCTTTTGACGCCCTCGCGTCCTTCCGCAAGCTGCCTTTGCACGCCCTGGCGATCCCGCCCTTCCTCGTGACCAAGCGCAGCGAGCCGGAGCTGCCGGGATGATCCTTGCCTATCCGGGACAGGCCAGCGTGTGGCCGGGCGGCACGCTGGCGCTGCACGTGTCCACCGACAGTCCGCGCTTTCGTGTCGCCTTCCACCGCTGGGGCGACGGACCGCAGCTGATGTCGCGCTCCGCCTGGCTGCCCGGCAGGCAGCTTGATGCGCGCGCGGCGGACGCCGACTGGGACTGGCCCGCGCATGCCTTCGCCATCCCGGCCGGCTGGCCGTCCGGCGTCTACCTCGCCATGTTCGAGGAAGCCGGCCAGCCGCGCAGCTTCGACCTGGCGCGCGATGATGGCGCCGCCCTGTTCGTGGTGCGCGGCAGCGGCGGGGGCCTGCTGTATAAATTGCCGCTGGCGACCTATCACGCCTACAACCGCACCGGCGGCGGCTGCTTCTATGACAATCCGCCGCGCTCCGGCGCACCGCCGGGCGCGCGCGTGTCGCTGCGCCGTCCGGGCGGCGGCATCGGCGGCGAGGTCTGGGGCGCGCCTGACCACTACGATGCCGGTTCGCCGCGCCAGTCCTTTGCGCACTGGGACGCGCGCTTCATCCGCTGGCTCTCTCGCAACGGCTACGCCGCCGACTTCTGCACCGACCTCGACATCCATGCCGATCCCGGCCTGCTGGGGCGCTACCGCCTGCTGGTGTCGAGCGGGCACGACGAATACTGGAGCGAAGCCACGCGCGATGCGGTCGAGGCGTTTGCGGATGCCGGCGGCAACCTCGCCTTCTTCGGCGCCAACCTGTGCTGGTGGCGCATCCATATCGTCGACGATGGCGCGGCCATGGTCTGCCACCAGGGCGGGCCGCAGGGCGCACGCGACCACTGGTGGCCGCCCACCGGCGCGGCGCGGCCGGAAGACAGCCTGGGCGGCGCCAGCTACCGCCACGGCGGCGGCTGGTGGGACGGTCCGCGCCGGACCACGGGCTACCTGATCCAGCAGCCCGGCCACTGGGTCTTCGCCGGCACCGGCCTCGCACGTGGCGAAGCGCTGGGGCGCGACACCTGGCCGCCACTGGTCGGCTACGAATGCGATGGCGCGCCGCTGGCGAGCCTGGATGCCCGCGATGGCGCCGTCCTGGCGGCCTGGGCCCTTGAAGCCGGCACCCCGCCCGGTTATGAAGTACTGGCCGCGGCTCCGCTCGGCCCCGGCTGGCAGGAATTGCCGCCGCGCGAGCGCCCGGCCGCCGGCCATTGGGTGAGCAGCGAGCGGGCTGGCGACGAGCGCGCGGCTGGCACAGCTGCATCTGGCACAGCTGCATCTGGCGCAGCTGTGCCAGATGCAGCCAGCGCAGGTGCCGCCGGCTCGGACGCGGCCGGCCCGGGCCTGCACGCCGCCACGCTCGGCGTGTTCCAGCGCATGGGCAGCGGCGGCAACGGTATCGGCAGCGGCGGCGTCAAGGGCACCGTCTTCTCGAGCGGCACCACCGACTGGGCACAGGTGCTCGGCACGGCACGCGACCGCCGGGTCGAGCGCATCACGCGCAACGTACTGGACACCTTGCTGCGCGCCTGAGATGCGAGGAACCGCCATGCCGCGCCGACCGCTCCTGCAACGCACCGCCCCGGCCTCCGTCATCGTGTTCCGCGCGCTGCAGCTGGGCGACATGCTGTGCGCCGTGCCGGCCCTGCGCGCCCTGCGCCGGGCGCTGCCGCAGGCGCGCATCGCGCTGGCCGGGCTGCCATGGGCGCGGCAGTTCACGGAGCGCTTTGCCGGCTACGTCGACGAATTCATCCCCTTCCCCGGCCATCCGCTGCTGCCGGAACAGCAGGTGCACCAGGCGCAGCTGGCCGGTTTCTACGCAGGCCTGTGCGCACGCCGCTTCGGCATGGCGCTGCAGCTGCACGGCAGCGGCGACGTCAGCAACGACATCGTCAGCGGCTTCGGCGCCGAGACCATGGCCGGCTTTTGCCGCGGCGATGCGGTCGCGCGCGACCGGACCATGCTGTTTCCCTATCCCGAGACCGGCACCGAGCCGGAGCGCCTGCTGGGCCTGCTCACACAGCTCGGCGCCGAGGCCGCCGGCGTGCACCTGGAATTTCCGCTGTCGCGCCAGGACGAGGACGAGCTGGCTGCCAGCGGCGTCGCCCGCGGTCTCGAACCCGGCAGCTACCTGTGCATCCATCCCGGCGCGCGCCAGCGCGACAAATGCTGGCCGCCGCGCCACTTCGCCGAGGTCGGCGACCGCCTGGCGGCCGAGTTCGGCCTGAAGATCGTGCTCACCGGGTCGGCCCAGGAAGCGGACCTCACCGCCGAGGTGGCTTCGCACATGCGCACGACGCCGATCGACGCCGCCGCCCCGATCTCGATCTCGATCGGCGCCATGGCCGTGCTGCTGCGCGACGCCAGGCTGCTGCTGTGCAACGACACCGGCGTCTCCCACATCGCCGCCGGCCTGCGCCTGAAAAGCGTGGTCGTCTTCAGCAAGGCCGACATCGCGCGCTGGGCCCCGCTCGACCGCCACACCCACCGCTGCATCTGGGATCCTGCCGCGGAACGGGCGGCGGTGGTGCTGGACCATGCGCGCGCCCTGCTGGCCGGCACGGCGCCCAGCCGGCAGCGCACGGTCGGCATGTGGCCGTACTGGTGAGCCGGCGGCCTGGCCCGCACCCGGGCCTGCGATGTCAGGGCACTGCGGCCAGCGCATCCCGCGCCAGGCCGGCCACCTCGTCCAGCGTGACCTCGTCGACGAAGCTGGCGTCGTGCTCGCAGCGCCGCGCCAGGTTGTCCTGCCCGCACAGCGGGCAGCGCGTGCGCACCGCCAAGGCCGCACGCAAGCTGGATGGCCGCAAGGGCGCGCCTTCGAGCAGGTTTGTGAGCCAGAAGATGCCGACACTGGGCACGCCCAGCGCCAGTGCCAGGTGCAGCGGACCGGTATCGTTCGAGACCACCAGCGCCGCCCGCTCGATCAATCCGCACAAGCCACCCAGGCCCAGGCTGCCGGCAAGCGGTGTGGCGCGATGGCGCATGCGCCCGACCACGGCGTCCACCAGTCCGGCCTCGGCCGGCGAGCCGTTCACGGCAAGCTGCACGCCCTCCTCCACCAGCATGTCGCCCAGGGAGGCAAAGCGCTCGGCCGGCCAGCAGCGGCGCGGATCGGTCGAACCGGGCTGCAGGATCACCAGCCGCTCGCCGGCGGACGGCGGCAGGGCCAATGCCGCCTCGTTGCGGTCGGCCTTTGTCACCGCCAGTTCCGGCATCGGCAAGGGCCCCGGCCAGGCACCGGCGAGCGCGGCGATTTCCAGCAGCGCCAGCCTGCGGCTGGCCGGTTCGCGGTAGGGCAGCCAGCGGTCCAGGCCGGGGGCGTCGGGCGCCCGCGCGCCCACGCTCAGGCGCGCCTGCCAGCCGAGCAGGAAAGGATTCGAATACAGGCCGCCGCCGAACATCTGCAGCGCCAGGTCGAAGCGTTCCGCGCGCATGCGCTCGATGAACTCCCCGATCTCGCGCAGGTCGGCCGGCGTATCCAGGGATGCCCCCACGCCCGGCACCGCCGGCATCTCGACCACGCGGTCCACCGGCCCCGGCCGCCCGTCCAGGAAGGCCCGGTGCCAGGCCTTGCCGACCAGCACCAGCTCGGCCTCAGGATAGCTGTGCTTCAGCGCATGCAATGCCGGCAGCGCGAACACGAAGTCGCCGACCGCGTTCGGACGCAGCACGGCGATCCTGCGCACATTTTCCAGCCGTGGATAACGGGTTCCCATCGGCGCCTCCTCACTCCGACGGCCGCAGACCGGCATCCGGCGCCAGCGGCAGCACGTAGGGCGCGTCGACCGCGCGCGCCGTGACGGTGGTCGGCAATTCCATGTGGTAGGCGCCGGAGGGCAGGATGGCGCAGCCGCCGTAGCGCGCCATCACGCGCTGCTGGGCCAGCACGTCCTCGCCACAGTGCTGGGGCGGCAGCACTTCCCAGAAGTCGAAGCCGCCGGCGGCGCGCAGCAGGGCGGTGTCGAACAGGACGCAGCCGCCGACCCAGGCGATCTTGTAGCGACGCGCGACGGCCTCGCCGGTGGCCAGCCGGGTCTGCACGTGGAACAGGTTGGCGGCGCTGTGCAGGTGGTGGCGCGCCCAGGCGGTGCTGCCGGGGCGCACGGTTTCCGGGCGCACCGGCCCGTTCCAGAATTCGATGGCTTCCTGCGCCGGCCGCAACTGGCCCAGGTGGCTGAGGCCGTGCAGCGCGCTGCCGACGAAGCCGCAGCGCTCCTCGAGGATGACGGCGTGCAGGCGCGCCACCAGGTCGGGCTCGAGGATGACATCGTCGTCGACGAACAGGCAATAGGTGGAGCGCGCCTGGGCCAGCAAAAAGGCGCGCTGCTCGGCCATGCCGCGGCGCGGCAGGCGGCGGAAGGTGTCGACATGGCGCCCGCCGGCGCGCAGCCAGCGCAGCACGGCCTGCACCTCGGGCTGGTCGCAGGCGCCGTGCGGCTCCGATTGGTCGGAGATGACGATGCGCAGCCGCGGCCAGCCCTGGCTGCCCAGCGTGGCCAGCGTGACGGCGAGCGCCGCCGGGCGGTTGTAGGTCGGCACCAGCACGTCGATGGTTTCGCGCACTGCGCCGCTCATGGCGCCATTCATGGCGCCGCCCTGCCCGCACCCTGCGCCTGTCCGTTCAGGTAAGGGTTGAGCGCGGGATCGTTGTACATCTTGAACTGGCGGTAGACCTTGAAATAGGCGCGGCCGGCCTGCGCGTCCTGCAGCAGGGCATCCAGGCAGGACAGCAGGTCGCGGCGCTGCACCTCGAGGCGCTCGAGCCTGGCGCTGCAGGCCTGCACGTGCGCCTCGGCAACGTCGGGACGCAGGGTCTGGGCGCGCATGTGGTGGATCTTGAGGGCCAGGATGGACAGGCGGTCGATCATCGCGCCCGCGGTTTCGCTGGACAGCCGGGCGCCGTCGAGCACGGCGATGCCGCGCAGTTCCGCCAGCAGGGCTTCGTCGATGGCTTCGACGGCGTCGTTGCGGCGCTGGTTGTAGCGGTCGATCAGGCGCTTGCCGGCGGCGATGTCCTCGGGCGGCACGTCGAGCCGGCGCGCGCGGTCTTCCTCGCGCCAGAGCAGGCCGTTGTAGCGGTGGTTGGCGTCGATCGATTGCCACAGGCCGGACGGACACTGGGCATGCGACAGCATGGGCCAGTCGCGTTCCTGCAACTGGCGGTCGTGGAACCATGCGACGGACGACGCATCGATTTCGCTCTGCATGACAACTCCGATCTCGGCAAACTGGCGACTCTGCTTGGAGCCGCCAGGCGGTCTGGAGTTCTCATCGGTGGGACCTTGCTTGGCGCAGCGCAAACGGCGCCGGAACGGGTCAAGCGGCGCTCCAGTGCCCCAGTTGCGGCGCGGCATGCGCGGCCGGGCGCGGCGCCGGGGCGGCGCGGCCATGCGCCTGGCCTTCGATGCGGAACACGCTCACCAGCCGTGCCAGGCCGGCGGCCTGGTCCTGCAGCGACCGGGCGGCGCCGGCGGCTTCCTCGACCATGGCGGCGTTCTGCTGGGTCACCTGGTCCATCTGGCTGACGGCCTGGTGGATCTGTTCGATGCCCATGCTTTGTTCCTGGCTGGCCACCGTGATCTCGCCCATGATGGCGGTCACGCGGCCGATGCTGTCGACCACGTCCCGCATCGTCGCGCCGGCCTGGTGCACCAGGCGGCTGCCGCTGTCGACCTTTTCCACCGATTCCGAAATCAGCGCCTTGATTTCCTTCGCCGCCACCGCCGAGCGGTGGGCCAGGGTACGGACCTCGCCCGCCACCACGGCAAAGCCCCTGCCCTGCTCGCCGGCACGGGCCGCTTCCACCGCCGCGTTCAGCGCCAGGATATTGGTCTGGAAGGCAATGCCGTCGATCGTGCCGATGATGTCGACGATCTTGCGCGCCGAGGCGTGGATGTCGCCCATGGTCGAGACCACGTCGCCCACCACGGCGCCGCCCTTCGCCGCCACCGCCGAGGCCGAGAGCGCCAGTTGGTTGGCCTGGCGCGCGTTCTCGGCGTTCTGCTTCACGGTCGAGCTCAGTTCCTCGACCGAGGCGGCGGTTTCTTCCAGCGTGCCGGCCTGCTGCTCGGTGCGCGTGGACAGGTCCATGCTGGCGGCGCCGATCTCGGCCGAGGCCGCGGCGATGGTCTCGGCGTCGCCGCGCACCTCGCCGACGATGTTGGCCAGGCTGTCGTTCATCTCGCGCAGGGCCAGCAGCAGCTGGCCGAATTCGTTGCGCGCATCGGTCCGGATGTCGGTGCCGAGGTCGCCCTGCGCCACGCTGCGCGCGATCGCCACCGCTTCGGCCAGGGGCTTGACGATGCTGCGCGCCAGGAACAGCGCCGCGCCCACGCCGAGCAGGCAGCCGAGCACGATGGCGGCGCCCATCAGCATGTCGCGCGTTTCCATGGTGTCATGGGCCAATGCGGCATTCGCGTGGCCGCGCTTGTCGAGCAGGGACTGCAGTTCATCGTAGGCCGGCTGGCCCTTCTTGTAGCCCGGGTTGACGCGGGTGATCAGGATGCGCTCGGCTTCGTCCCAGTTACCGGCCTCGAGGGCGCGGGTGGCGGCGCCAATGTCCTCGATGCCGAGTCCATTGCTCTGCTCGTACCACTTGGCGACCAGCGCCTTGGCGGCGGGAGTCTGCAGCGAGGCGGTGAACGCGTCGCGCGCCTGTTCCAGGGCACGGGTGTTGTCGGCGATCTGCTTGAAATGCACCGCCAGCGCGTGGTCGTGCAGCTTGGCGTAGTCGGTGGCCGGGTTGTGCTGCAGGGCCTGCAGCAACTGGCTGCGGTTGGTTTCCATGCGCAGCAGGATATTGCTGGTCATCCCCTGCTGGCGCGCATCGCGCAACGACACGCCTTCCAGCAGGGACACGGCGGTCCGGGTATTGGAGTAACCGAGGGCGCCTACCGCCAGGATGATGCCGATGAGCAGGGCTACAACCGACGTGATGAGGGTTTTGATACGGATGTGTCGCATTGATTCATTACCTTACAGACGATATCGGCGCAAAAGAAGAAGCGGACGCGGCGCCGGCGCAGATTATTGTTGCAAAAACAAAAAGTATAATTAACTCAATGCAACAAACGTTGTATTATCGTCGATTCCGTCAAATTTTCCGTGCGGAAACATATCCAATCATCCAGAATAGATGATTGACCATCAAATTACGCACTGGCATGGACAGACTTTCGGCATTGATTGGACGTTTCACGTTCAATGCGCATCTCTTCCTGAACGGCGATGATGTTCCTTTGCCCGACGACGGCATTACCGGCCGGTTGCACCTGGTACGCCAGGGCACGGTCGTGTTCCGGCATGACGAGGCCGCGCCCTTGCATGTGGAAGGACCGGCGATGGTGTTTTTCCCGCGCGGGATGCCGCATCGCGTCGAGGCGGTGGCGGGTCTCGATCCCGACCGGGTGTGCGCGGCGATCGTGTTCGAGGATGATGGCGCCAATCCGCTGGCCTGGGCCCTGCCCGATCGCATGCGCGTGCCGCTGCAGGATGCGCCGTCGCTGCGCGGGACGCTCGAGATGGTGTTCGCCGAAGCGGCCACGCCGTCGCAGGGACGCGAGGTCCTGCTGCAGCGTTTGTGCGACGTGCTGATGATCCAGATCGTCCGCCACGAGTTCGACCGCGGCAACCTGGATGCGGGCGTGCTGGCCGGCCTGACCGACCGCCAGCTGGCGCCGGTGCTGAACGCGATGCACGCCCGGCCGGACGCCCCCTGGCAGCTGCAGACGCTGGCCGCGGTCGCCTGCATGTCGCGCGCGGGTTTCACCGAGCATTTTCGTAACGTGATCGGTATCCCGCCGATGGAATACCTGACCCGCTGGCGCATGGGCCTGGCGTGCCGGCTGTTGCGCAAGGGTTTGCCGGTCAAGGTGGTGAGCGGCCGCGCCGGCTACACCAGCCCGCCGGCTTTTACGCGGGCCTTCACGGAACACGTGGGCGCCTCGCCGCGCCAGTGGCTGCGCGAGTTCGCGCCGCTGCCCGCCGCAATCGAGTGACGAACAGGCAAGCGGCAGGCAAAAAAAATCGGGCAGTGCCGTCAAGCACCGCCCGTAAAGGAAGAGGAGGAAAAACACTTGCTACGCTTGCTGCTGACTACTCACTGCAACCAGACAATTGTTTGAAGTACTGAACAATTGTCTGGTGAATCACTGCGACATCATCACTTCAACATTTGCGAACGGCTTGCCACGAAGGCGATCAGCGCCGCCAGGCCGCCGACGTAGGCGATGGCGATCTGCATGCCCATGCCCTGGGCGATGGCGCCGATCACCGGCGGACCCATCAGGCTGCCGCTGTAGGCCATGCTGGCCACGCCGGCCAGGGCGACCGGGCCCTGGGCGCCGGCGGCGCTGAACACGAAGGGGAACACCAGGGCCAGGCCCATGCCGGCGACGGCGAAGCCGAACAGGGCGAAATAGGCGTTCGGCGACAGCACGGCGAAGAACAGGCCGGCGGCGCCCAGCATCGAACCGCTGGAGACCAGGGGACGCGCGCCGTAGCGGACCTTCAGCTTGTCGCCGACCAGGCGTGCCAGCAGCATCATCACCGAGAACGCCGACAGTGCCAGCGGGGCCAGGCCTTCGGACGCGCCGAAGTGCTCTTTCAGGAACACGCCGCTCCAGTCGGCGATGCTGCCTTCGGCCATCGAGCCCAGGAAACCCAGGGCGCCCAGGAACAGCAGCGGGCCGCGCGGCAGCGAGAACGATTTCTTTTCGACTTTCTGGCCGGCGTCGTCGGCGTCCAGCAGGGTGTAGGCGACATACAGGGCGATGGCCAGCGGACCGGCGATCATCAGGAAGTGGGTGGCCGGCATGATGTGCAGGCTGGCCATCAGGCTGCCCAGGGTCGCGCCCGCCAGGCCGCCGGCGCAGCCGAGACCGTGCAGCTTCGACAGTTCCGACTTGCCGCTGCGCTTTTCACGCTCGGTCGCCGAGGAGTTGATGGCGACGTCGAAGGTGCTGGCGGTGATGCCCAGGCTCAGCACGGCCATCATGAGGAGCGGCACGGTCGGGGCGATGCCGATCGCGATCAGCACGCACAGCAGGGCCAGGCCCGAGAACAGCAGGGTCTTGCGCGCGCCGAGCGAACCCATCATGCGCGACGAGATCGGGTAGGACAGCACGGCGCCCAGGCCACCGCACAGCAGCACCATCGACAGCGCGGAGTGCGACACGTGGACACGCTCGGCCATCGACGGGATGCGGCCGGCCCAGGAACCCATGATCACGCCGAACAGCGTGAACAGGACCGGCAAGGCATATTGTTGGGCCTGCGCGATCGAGAAGGTGCGCGCAGCGATGGAGCGGGAACGAGGTTGCATTTGAAAGATTGGTATTGTTAGTGCCGGTTAAAATGCACAACGCCAACCATAAGTAGTTGGCGTCGGGAAACTGATGAAGTGAATTTTACGCGCTTTCGAATGCTTTTACTTTTCCAGCCGGAAAAAAAATTCTTTCAGTTTGTAAGTTTTGACCGAAGCGTTGCACATTCCCGACATTGCACCGAAAAGAGGCAGCATTTTGACCAAGAAAGCCGAAATAAACAGCAATTTACCGTTGTTTTGGGCGAAAAAGACCGGTGATACCAGCCATAGATAAACGTGATAATGAGTTCGAAATCACCAGCCCGTCCATAAAACCTATTTAGTCATGAAACAATTCGGTAATAGCGAGCACATCTATAAACAGCGCAATCACAGGCTTTTCAACTTATAAAAACCCCTTATTCAGTTACAAACTTCATTTGTACTGAATACTGTTGCCGGGCGTAATTGCGCGTAACACACGAGCACCTTTGGATAAGATGGCAGGCCAAGGCAGCGACAAGGACAAGCATGCAGCGGTTTTTATTTGCGACAGGGATCGAAAGCAGCTATCCGGTCATCCAGGGACCGGATGGCAAGCCCCTGCGCATGGATGAAATGGAAAAGACCGGCCACTACCAGCGCTGGAAGGAAGACCTGGGGCTGGTACGCGACCTCGGCATCGACGCCCTGCGCTACGGCCCGCCCTGGTACCGCATCCATCTCGGTCCGGGCCGCTACGACTGGGACTTCATCGACCAGGTGATGGCCGAGATCCGGCGCCTGGGCATCGTGCCCATCGTCGACTTGTGCCATTTCGGCGTGCCCGACTGGCTCGGCAATTTCCAGAACCCCGAGTTTCCCCGCTTCCTGGCCGAGTATGCCCGGGCCTTTGCCGAACGTTTTCCATGGGTCGAACTGTACACGCCGGTCAACGAGATGTACGTCACGGCCAAGCTGTCGGCGCGCCTCGGGATGTGGAACGAGCGCGGCGAGTCGGATCTCACCTTCGTCACCGCGGTCAAGCACCTGGCCCGGGCGAATATCCTGGCCGCCGAAGCGCTCCTGGCGGTCCAGCCGAACGCGCGCTTCGTCCAGAGCGAATCGTCGGAGTACTACCACCCGTCCGGACCGGATGCGATCGCGCGCGCGCGCCACCTGAACGAATTGCGCTTCCTGGCGCTGGACCTCACCTACGGCCACGACGTGCGCGGCCTGACCTATGAATACCTGATGGACAACGGCATGACGCGCGAGGAGTACCACTTCTTCCTCGAGCACAGCGTGCGGGCGCGCTGCATCATGGGCAACGATTACTATGCCGTCAACGAACATGTGGCCTACCCCGACGGCAAGGTCGAGGTGTGCGAGATGTTCGGCTACTACATGATCACCAAGCAGTATTACGAGCGCTACCGGCTGCCGGTGATGCACACCGAGACCAACAACCGCGACGAGGGCGACAAGGAAAAGGACGCCCGCGTCTGGCTGGAAAAGCAGTGGTCGAACCTGAGCCGCCTGAAAGCCGACGGCGTGCCCATCCTCGGCTTCACCTGGTACAGCCTGATCGACCAGGTCGACTGGGACAGCTCGCTCACCAGGAACGACGGCAAGGTCAACCGCTTCGGCCTGTTCGACCTGGAGCGCCGCATCCGCCCGGTCGGCAAGACCTACCGCGACCTGATCCGGATCTGGCGCCCCCAGGTCGACAACGAATTCATCTGCCTGGGCTGACCCGGCCGGACAGGCCCGCGTACCGTAAACACGGTATCGCAGCGGCCGCATGGCGCCATGCACAATTGATCGCGCCATCACCAAATCCCCATAGGGCCCGAGGGAAACGTCCCATCGGGTGATCCAGGCCGCATGGACGCGGTCCTGCGCATACTGCTGTGCAACATCGATAATGCTTTACAAAGCCGCTGGGTTATTGAAAAATTCATAAAAATGATAGCGCTAACGGTGAGCCTTCCAGAGGAGATACATGGCACCAGCAAGCGATGTACCGGCCCTGCCAGGCGCCCGCCAGCGCTGGGTCGTCATGGGCGTCAGCGGTTCGGGCAAGAGCACGGTCGGTGCCGCACTGGCGGCGCGCCTGGGGGTGCGCTTCATCGAGGGCGACAGCTACCACCCGCCGCATAACGTGGCCAAGATGGCGTCCGGCCTGCCGCTCGACGACCACGACCGCGCCGACTGGCTGAACGCCCTGGCGAACGAAATCCGGGCCGCGCGCGCCCACGGCGCCGGCCTGGTGCTGTCCTGCTCCGCGCTCAAGCGCCGCTACCGCGACCTGCTGCGCCAGGCCGACCCCGATGTGCGCTTCATCCACCTGCATGGCCCGCGCGTGCTGATCGCCGAACGCATGGCGCGCCGCACCGGCCATTACATGCCGCCCATGCTGCTGGACAGCCAGTTGCGCGACCTGGAAGCGCTGGAGGCCGACGAGGCCGGCCTGCGGCTCGACATCACGGCGGCACCGGACCTGCTGGTGGACCGCATCACCGTATTGCTCAAGGGCGCGATGGGCGTCGTCGTCAGGACGGATCGGAAAGGACGGACCGGGGAGTAGCAAGCGTCGCAAGTCATGGCCAAGCCGCCCTGCGACGTGGCCGGCCGCACCTGAAGAAAGGACCTGCATGTGCTGAACGTGTTATCCGTGCTGTTGGCGGTCGGGCTGCTGACCGTGATGATCGCCTGGGGCAAGGTACAGCCGCTGATCGCCTTCGTGATCGCCGCGCTGGCGGCGGCCCTGCTGCTCGGGGTGCCGCCAGCAAAAATCCCCGGCGCCATCGAAAAGGGCATCGGCGATTTGCTGGGCTCCCTGGTCGTCATCATCTGCCTGGGCGCCGTGTTCGGCAAGCTGATCGCCGACAGCGGCGCCGCGCGCTGCATCGCCGCCACATTGATCAAGCGCCTCGGGCTGGCGCGCATCCCGGTGGCGATGACGGTCACCGGCTTCGTGGTCGGCCTGCCGCTGTACTACAACGTCGGCTTCGTGCTGATGGTGCCGCTGATCTTTTCGCTGGTCTACCAGTCGGGCCGGCCGGCGGTGGCGCTCGGCGTGCCGCTGCTGGCCGGCCTTTCCATTGCCCATGGCTTCCTGCCGCCGCACCCGTCCGCGACCGCGCTGGTGGTGGCGGTGCAGGCCGACGTCGGCAAGACCCTGGTCTACGGCTTGATCGTCGCGATCCCGACCCTGATCATCGCCGGCCCGGTGTTCGCGATGTCGCTGCGCCACATCCAGGCGAAACCCGCGCAGATGTTCCACCAGCAGCAGGTGCCGGACAGCGAACTGCCCGGCGCCCTGAACAGCTTCGGCACGGCGCTGCTGCCGGTGGCCCTGCTCGCGATCCTGACGCTGGTGACGCTGGCCCATCCCGAACTCAACAAACCGCTGGCCTTCCTGTCCAACCCGCTGGTGGTGATGCTGCTCTCGTATGCCGTGGCGGTCTGGACCCTGGGCCTGGCGCGCGGCAGGACCCTGCCGCAGGTGATGCATTCGGCCCAGGACGCGCTGCGCGAGATCGCGCCCATCCTCCTGATCATCGCCGGTGCCGGGGCCTTGAAGCAGGTGCTGGTGGAATCCGGCGTCAGTGCGGAACTGGGCGCGCAGCTGGCCCACCTGCCGGTGCCGCCGCTGCTGCTCGGCTGGGCGGTGGCGACCCTGATCCGCATCTGCCTGGGCTCGGCCACGGTGGCCGGCGTGACGGCGGCCGGCGTGGTCGGCCCGCTGGTGCAGAGCTCGGGGTGCGACCCGAATTTGATGGTGCTGGCCGTCGGCGCCGGAAGCCTGATGTGCAGCCACGTCAACGATTCCGGCTTCTGGATGTTCAAGGAATATTTTGGCCTGTCGCTCAAGGACACCTTCCGCTCCTGGTCGCTGATGGAGACCCTGGTGGGCGTGTTCGGCCTGATCTTCGTTCTGCTCTTGTCGCTGCTGGTCAGCAAAGGATGACAATATGATGCCAACAAAACCGACCCTTTTATGCGCCCTGGCGCTGGCCGCCTGCGCCTTCGCCTCCTCTGCCCCTGTCTTGGCAGCGCCGGTCTCCACCTCCGCCTACCAGCAGATGCCCGACGATCCGCACGCCGTGGTGGTGCGCGCGCAAGGCGACGGCATGGCCGACGACAGCGCCGCCATCCAGCAAGCCATCGACCAGGCCGCCAACAAGGGCGAAGGCGGGCTGGTATTCCTGCCGGCGGGCCGCTACCGCATCACGCGCAGCATCCTGATTCCGCTGGCCGTGCGCGTCTACGGCGTCGGCAAGACCCGCCCGGTGTTCGTGCTGGGGGCGAACACGCCGGGCTTCCAGCAGGGCGTGGCCAACATGGTGATCTTCACCGGCGGCGACCAGTACACGGTGGGCAAGGTGCCGATGCCGGTGCCGGGCGAAGTGCCGTTCACCGGCAAGGTGCGCGACGCGAATTCCGCCACCTTCTATTCCGCCCTGTCGAACGTCGACTTCGAGATCGGCGACGGCAACCCGGCCACCGCCGCCGTACGGATGCACACGGCCCAGCACTCGAACCTGAGCCACATCGATTTCCGCATCGGTTCCGGCCTGGCCGGCGTCTACCAGGTCGGCAACATCGCCTACGACCTGCGCTTCTTCGGCGGCCGCTACGGCATCCTGAGCGAAAAGACCTCGCCGGCCTGGCAGTTCACGCTGCTCGATTCCAGCTTCGAAGGCCAGCGCGACGCCGCCATCCGCGAGCACGAGGCCGGCCTCACGCTGGTCAACACCGAGATCCGCAACACCCCGGTCGGCATCGAGATCGACCGCGGCTACGGCGACTGGCTGTGGGGCCGCGACGTGCGCTTCGAGAACGTGCCGAAAGCGGCGCTGGTCGTCAGCAACGAGGACAATGTCTACACCCAGGTCGGCTTCGAAGGCGCGACCGCGAAGAACGTCCCGACCTTTGTGCGCTTCCGCGACAGCGGCAAGCGACTACCCGGCAATGGCAAGTCGTATCGCGTGGACGCCTTCAACTACGGTCTCACCCTGCAGGACATGGGCACGCCCGGCAAGTTCGCGACCAATTACAAGACTTCGGCGCTGTCCTCGACGCCCGCACCATTGAGGGCCCTGCGCGCGCTGCCGCCGACCGCGCAATGGGCCAACGTGCGCAGCTTCGGCGCGCGCGGCGACGGCAAGGCCGACGACACCGCCGCCGTGCAGAAGGCGATCGACAGCAGCCGCGTGGTCTACCTGCCGCTCGGCTTTTATCTCGTCAACGACACCATCCGCCTGAAACCGGACACGGTGCTGGTCGGCCTGCATCCGGGCCTGACCCAACTGGTGCTGCCCAACGGCTCGCCCGCTTACCAGGGCGTGGACAGTCCGAAGGCCCTCTTGGCAAGCGCGCGCGGTGGCGACGCCATCGTGTCCGGCATTGGATTGGCCACCGGCGAAGTCAACGAACGCGCGGTGGCCCTGATGTGGCGCGCCGGCGCCAACTCCCTGGTGGACGACGTGCGCATCCAGGGTGGCCATGGCACCCGCCTGGCAGACGGCCGCCGCGCCGACCCCTACCAGAAGGATGCGAATTTCGACGCCACCGCCCACTGGGACCGCCAGTACCCGAGCATCTGGGTGCTTGATAACGGCGGCGGCACCTTCTCCGGCATCTGGACCCCGAGCGGCTACGCCCAGGCCGGCTTCTACGTCACCAACACCAGCACGCCCGGCCACGTGTATGAACTCTCGGCCGAGCACCACATCCGCGCCGAGATCGTGCTGGACGGCGTGCAGAACTGGGAATTCCTGGCGCCGCAGACCGAGGAAGAGGTGCGCGACGGCATGGACGCGGTCTCGCTCGAGATCCGCAACTCGAAGAACCTGCTGTTCGCGAACTACCACGCCTACCGCGTCACGCGCTCGATCAAGCCGGCCCCCGCCGCGGCCATGATCACGAATTCCAGCGACATCCGCTTCCGCAACGTGCACGTCAACGGCGAGAGCGGCTTCGCCACCTGCGACGACAATGGCTGCGCCGCTTACCTGCGCGCGTCCAAGTACCCGTATGAGAACGCGATCGTCGACGTGCACCGCAAGCTGCAGGTGCGCGAGCGCGAATTCGCCGTGTTCGACTACAGCGGCAAGCAGGCCGCCACGACCGCCACCGCCGGCCGTGTCGAGCAGCTGGAGACCGGCTTCTACTCGATCGCCGGCGGCGCCGTCGACGCCAATGGCAAGCTGTACTTCGTCGACCGCCACTTCAAGCGCATCTACAGCTGGAGCCAGGATGAGGGCCTGGTGGTGGTGCGCGACGCCCCGCTCGACCCGGTCAACCTGGCCATCGACCGCGGCGGCAACGTGATGGTGCTGTCGTCCTTCGGGCTTGACGCCAGTGTCTATGCTTTCAAGCCGGGCACGCCAGCGACTAACATCACGATGATCAAGCCGACCCCGGTGGCCCAGCGCGGCGGCGCGCGCGTGGCCATTCCCGTCAACTTCTGGCAGAACGGCGAATTCCAGGACCAGATCGACCCGACCACCTATGAATTCACCACGCTGGCCGAGATGTTCGCGCGCGACGTGGCGAAGCCCAAGGCGCGCGAATACGTGTCGCCGGACGGCAGCCTGGTGCTGCCGGCCTTCCGGGTGCTGCGCCAGGGCCCGGCCGACCACCTGGGCTACCGCTGGTCGGACACGCTCGACACCCATGGCTTCGTGCAGGGCGCCGTGGGCGAGCGCGTGGTGTTCACCAACGGTTCCGAGAACCGCACCTTCAGCGGCCTGCTCGGCGCGGGCGGCGCCATCACCGACTTGAAACCGGTGGCCGACCGCGGCGGCGAGAGCGCGGCGCGGGGGCCGGACGGCAAGGTGTACGTCGCCAACGGCCAGGTCTTCGTCTACGGCGACGACGGCAAGCAGGCAGGCCGCATCGACGTGCCGGAGCGTCCGCTGCAGCTGGTGTTCGGCGGGCCGGACAAGCGCACCCTGTTCATCCTGACCCATCACAGCGTGTATGCGGCGCGCGTGGAGTGAGGCGATGAAGCGCCTGCTCCCTGCCTTGCTGGCCCTGGCCTGCGCCACCGCCGCGGCCCAGCAGCCTGCCGCGCCGCCGGTCTTCCAATTGTGGCCTGCCGGTGCGCCGGGTGCGCAGCAGCGCCACGGCGAACCGGAAAAGCTGGCCGACGGCGCCTACGTCAGCAACGTCCACGATCCCTCGCTCACCGTGGTGCGCGCCGATCCGCGCCACGCCAACGGCGCCGCCGTCATCGTCGTGCCGGGCGGCGGCCACCGCATGCTGGTGTTCCAGAACGAAGGCATGCTGGCGGCCCAGCACCTGAACCGCATGGGCGTATCCGCCTTCGTGCTGAAATACCGGCTGGCGCGCGATGCCGGTTCCAGCTACAGCATCGAGGGCGACGCCGCGGCCGACCTGCGCCGCGCCGTGCGCTGGGTGCGCGCGCATGCGGCCGAGTATGGGGTCGATCCGCAGCGGGTCGGCGTGATGGGTTTCTCGGCCGGCGGCGAACTGGTGGCGCTGGTGGCCGACCATCCGGCGCCTGCCACGCCGGCGCCGCGCGATGCCCTGGACAGCCAGAGCGCCCGGCCCGATTTCCAGGTGCTGGTGTATCCGGGGCCACTCGGCGTGCCGGCCAGCGCGGCCCAGGACGCGCCGCCGGCCTTCCTGGTAGCCGGCTCGCGCGATGCCTGCTGCATGGCGCCGGCATTGAATCTGTACCAGCAACTGGTGGCGGCCGGCGTCTCGGCCGAGCTGCACCTGTACGCCGACACCGACCACGCCTTCAACCTCGGCCAGCGCGGCCAGCGCGTCTCGCTGCAGCACTGGCCGGACCGGCTGGCGGACTGGCTGGCCGACGGCGGCTGGCTGGTGCCGCGCAAGGGCCGCAAGCCGGAAGGCGTGCCCGCGCCATGAGCCGCCGATTGAAGGCTCAGGACCTCAGGAAATCCAGCATCAGCGCGTTCAACTGCTGCGCATGGGTCGCCGCGAAGCCATGTGGCGCACCCGGCACCACTTCCAGCCGGCTGCCGCGGATCAGTTCGTGCGAGCGCTTGCCCGACACTTCGAAAGGCACGATGCGGTCGCTGTCGCCATGGACGATCAGGGTCGGCAGGTCGAACCTGGCCAGGTCGGCGCGGAAGTCGGTCTCGCCAAAGGCGATGATGCATTGCGCGGTGCCCAGCGGCGAGGCGGCCCAGGCCAGCCACTTGCTGAAGGCGACCAGTTCCTGGCCCGCGCTGCCGTGCTTGTCGAGGTTGTAGAAATCGTAGAAGAAGTCGCCCAGGAAGCCGAGGCGGTCGTTCTTCACGCCGTGCAGCATGCCCGCGAACACGGATTCGTCGACGCCTTCCGGGTTGTCGCCGGTCTTCAGCAGGAAGGGCGGCACCGCGCCCAGCAGCATGGCCTTGGCGACGCGTCCGCTGCCGTAGCGGCCGATGTAGCGCGCCACTTCGCCGCCGCCCATCGAGAAGCCGGCGATGACGGCGTTGCGCAGGTCGAGCCGGGTCAGCACGTCGTTCAGGTCGGACGCGAAGGTGTCGTAGTCGTAGCCGGCGGCCGGGTGGCCCGACTGGCCGAAGCCGCGGCGGTCGTAGGCGATGACGCGGTAGCCGGCCTCGGACAGGGCGGTGATCTGCGCTTCCCACATGCGGTGGCTGAGCGGCCAGCCGTGGATCAGCACGACGGGCTGGCCGTGCCCCTGCTCGTAATAATAGAGTTCGGTGGAATTCGGACCGGACGTATGGATGCGGGGCATGGCACTCCTTTCATGGCGGGTTCAGGGCAAGGATGAGTGTAAGCGCTCGGCGCCGGACGCCTCGCACGCTTGCGGCGCCTGGTGCCTAATGCCTAGTGCCTAGCGCCGCCGCTTCGCCTCCACCTCGCGCAGCAGCTGTTCGACGGTGGAGAAATCGACCGGCTTGGTCAGGTGCGCGTCGAAGCCGGCGTCGCTGGAGCGCTGGCGGTCTTCCTGGGCGCCCCAGCCGGTCAGGGCGACCAGAGTGGCGCCGGCCATGCCCTCGAGGTCGCGCATCGCGCGCGCGACCTCGAAGCCGCTCTGGTCGGGCAGGCCGATGTCGAGGAAGACCACGTCCGGCCGGCCTTGCGCCGCCGCGCGCAGGGCCGCGGCGCCGTCGTGCGCGAGCGCCACCGCATGGCCGCTCATCTCGAGCAGCGCGCCGAGCGTCTGGGCGGCATCGACGTTGTCGTCGACCACCAGCAGGCGCAGCAGCCCGGCGCCGGCCGCCTGGCCCGGCACGCCTGCGTCGGCAGCGGGCACCGATGCCGACGCGGCATCTTGCACTGCCGCCGCCAGCGGCAGCCACACCGTGAAGCGGCTGCCCTGCCCCGCACCGCCGCTCTCCGCGCCGACCCGGCCGCCGTGCAGCTCGACCAGGCGCCGCACCAGGTTCAGGCCCACGCCCAGGCCGCCCTGCGCCATCGCGTGGCTGTTGTGGGCCTGCACGTACATGTCGAACACATAAGGCAGCATGTCGGCGCCGATGCCGATGCCGTTGTCGATCACCGTCACGGCCACCCCGCCGTCGCGCACGCCCGCCTCGACCTCGATGCGGCCGCCCTTGGGCGTGTACTTGGCGGCGTTGTTGACCAGGTTGCTCACCACCTGGGCGATGCGGTGGCGGTCGACCACCAGCGCCACCGGCGCCTCGGGCAGGCGCTGGGTCAGGCGATGCTCGCCCGCCGTCACCAGGGGCATGCTCATCTCGATGGCATCGCGCACCACGTCCTGCAGCGTCACCGGCGCGCGCCGCAGTTCGAGCTTGCCCTCGGACAGGCGCGCCATGTCGAGCAGGTCGTCGACCAGGCGCACCATGTGGTTGACCTGGCGCTGCATCATCGCCTGCACCTTGCCGGCGTTGTCGGCGGTCGGGCGCACCCGGATCAGCTCCAGGCCGGTGCGGATCGGCGCCAGCGGGTTGCGCAGCTCGTGGGCCAGCGTGAACAGGAACTCGCTCTGCATGCGGTTCTTCTCGGTCAGCTCGGTGGCCAGGCGCTGCTGTTCCTGCTGCAGCATGGCGCGGTCGTGCACGTCGACCACGGTGCCGACGAAGCCGGCAAAGTCGCCGTTCTCGTCGAAGCGCGGCAGGCCGGTGTCGATGACCCAGCGGTAGCTGCCGTCGTGGCGGCGCAGCCGGTAATCGATCGAGAAGATTTCGCGCGCGGCGTTGGCGGCCAGGAAGGCGGTCTTGGCGCTTTCGTACTCGTCCGGATGGATGTTCTCGGTCCAGCCGATGCCCTGGTCCTGCTCGGACGGGCGGCCGGTAAAGGCCGACCAGCGCTGGCTCAGGTAGGTGCAGTAGCCGCTGGCGTCGGTGGTCCACAGCATGACCGGGGCGGCGTCGATCAGCGAACGGAAATAGGCTTCGCGCAGCGCCAGGTCGTCCTGGCGGCGCCGGCGTTCGCGTGCCAGCGCGATCTGGCGCCGCACCCGCGCCAGCAGTTCGTTGGCGGCGAAGGGCTTGACCAGGTAATCGTCGGCGCCGGCCTGCAGACCTTCGACCTTGGCTTCCTCGCCGGCGCGCGCCGACAGCAGGATCACCGGCAGGTGGCGCAGCGCCTCGCTGGCGCGGATGCGCGCGATCAGGCCGAAGCCGTCCAGCCGCGGCATCATCACGTCGCTCAGCAGCAGGTCGGGCGGATCGTCCGACAGCTGGGCAAAGGCGGCTTCGCCATCGCTGCAGGCGCTGACGATGGCATACGGGTCGAGCAGCGACTTCAGGTAGGCGCGCATGTCGTTGTTGTCGTCCGCGATCAGGATGCGCGGCGGCGCCTCGTCCGGCTGCAGCAGCGCATCGAGCGCCTGCGCGCGCAGCGGGCTGCCGCTGGCCGGCGCCATCTCGTCCGGCAGCCAGCGCAGCGCTTCCTCGACGAAGGCGGCGCCCATGCGGCCGCCGTCTTCCTTGGCGCCTTGCCCGGCACCCTCCTCGGCCTGCACGATGCGTTCCGCCGGCAGGTGGGCATGGCCGAACGGAAGGTCGACGTCGAAGCGGGTGCCCTGGCCCAGTACGCTGTGGACCGCGATGGCGCCGCCATGCAGGCGCACCAGCTCCTGGATCAGCGCCAGGCCGATGCCGGTGCCTTCATAGGTGCGGCCGGGCGTGCCTTCGATGCGGTGGAAGCGCTCGAACACGCGCGGCAGTTCGGCTGCCGGGATGCCGCTGCCGGTGTCCGCCACCGACAGCCGCACCATGCCCTCATGCCGGCCCAGCCGCAGCGTCACCCCGCCTGCCAGCGTGAACTTGAAGGCGTTCGACAGCAGGTTGAAGACGATCTTTTCCCACATGTCGCGGTCGACGTAGACCGGCTGGCCCAGGTCTTCCAGCTCGACCCGGTAAGCCAGCCCGCCCTTGGCCATCGCCGATTCGAACACGCTGGCCAGGTCGCCGGTCAGGCGCGCCAGGTCGAGCGGCTCGTAGGTCGCCTGCACCCGGCCGGCTTCGATGCGCGAGAAGTCGAGCAGCGAATTGACCAGCTTCAGCAGGCGCAGCGCATTGCGGTGGGTGACGTCGATGCGGCGCCGCTGCGCCAGGCCGAGCGGGTCGTCGCGGTCGGCCAGGGCATCGTCGAGCGGCCCCAGGATCAGCGTCAGCGGCGTGCGGAACTCGTGCGAGACGTTGGAGAAGAAAGCGGTCTTGGCGCGGTCGATCTGGGCCAGTTCCTCGGCGCGGCGCTGCTCCTTTTCATAGGCGATCACATTGCCGACCGCGGTGTTGAAAGCCGCGCCCAGCAACTGGTAGAAGTTCAGGTAGTCGGCATCCAGCGCGCGCGCCGCGCTGACGCCGGCCACCACGAAGCCGAACAGCTCCTGCTGCCCCGGCACGGCGATCGGCAGCACCAGCGCCGCATCCGGCGGCGCATCGTACGGGCCGCAGGGCTGGCCCGCGAAGCGCGGCGCCAGGCCGTGCACCTGCTGCGCCGTGCGCGCCTCGGCGCTGCGCGCGAACGGCCATACCGCATCGTCGAGTTCCGCCACCACCGGCGCCAGCGCGCTGTGCGCATCCAGCCCGGCGCCGCCGCGCAGCAGCAGCTTGCCGCTGTCGGCATCGATCTGGTACAGCAGCAGGAAAGGGATGTCGAGCGCCAGGTTCGGGTGGTGGGCCTCGATGTCGTGGGCGATGTGGCTGACCACGCGGGCGTCGGCGATGGCGGCGCTGAGGTCGCGCAGGCCCTGGGTGCGGCGCGCGTTCAGCACCGTGGCCGTGGCTTCCGAAATCGGGTGGAAGATGCCGCCGACTTCGCCCGACTCGTCGCGGATCGGCGAGAACGAGAAGGTCATGAAGGCTTCCTCGAGGTAGCCGTAGCGGTCGAGGAACATGCGCTGGTCGCGGATGTAGGTGCCTTCGCCCTTGTGCGCGCGGTCGAAAGCGTCGCCCACCACCGGCAGCGCGCTGGCCCAGACCTCCTTGAAGGCGCCGCCCATCGAACGCGGATGCAGGTCGCCGCAGATCGGGCGGTAGGCGTCGTTGTAGATCTGGATGTCGTCCGGGCCCCAGGCGATCAGGATCGGGAAGGTCGAGGACAGGCACAGGCTGACCGAGGTGCGCAGGCTCTGCGGCCAGGTCTGCGGCGGCCCGAGCGGCGTGCTGGACCAGTCCATGGTGCGGATCAGGGTCCCCATGTCGCCACCGCCGGACAGCCAGCTCAAATCGTCGTTGGCCGGGGCTGGCTGGGTGTGGGAATCGAGCATGTGGGGTGAGCGGTCTGGTGGGAAATGATGGCGGATGCCATCCTATTTTACGCTAAGCTTGCCGATCAGCCCTACGCACGGGGACCGCCACATTGTTGCCGAAGGCGTTCAGGCATCGCTGAGTTCCTCCACGTCGATCATGTTGGTGTTGCGGCCCGACCGTACCAGATCCGCGAGCGCCGCCTGGCGGGTCGCGATGCGTAGTGGTCTTCCCTTCACGCTGACGGTGCGCCGGATCAGTTCTGCCGGGCGCCGCTTGGTATGCGTGAATTCGATCGTACCGTATGGCGTCTCGTACAGGCCGGTTGCACCGGTGGTCATGAGGGTGATGCGGCTCATCGGCACCTGCGAGATGACGCCATATTCGGACAGCATCGACTCCCTGCTCACATAGGAAAACTGTCCGCGCCGAAGCACTGCTGCGATGTCTTCGATCACCTGGCCCTTCCTGGACCTGGCCAGAGAGTTGACATAAACCCCCTTGGCCACCCGTTCCAGAATATTGTCGGCTACCAGTCGTTGCAGTGACTTCTCGAGTGCTTTTTCTTTCTCGTCAGGGAAAACTTTTGCAAGATCGCCTTTGGTGAACACATATACGCCTGCACGGTCCAGCATCGAAAGTTTCCGGATTGCTTCAGCCTTGTTCATTTGCAAACATTCATCGTAGCCACCCAATAAGTATCATCCTACCCTAACAATTTGTAGGGTTTGATTGTACTTAAATTCGTGGCCTACGTGCTGCTTGCCGATTCAGAGCTGTCCAGCCTGGTGGAAAACCAGTTCCTCGACGTGCTCGCCCTTGCACAAATGGCTGTCGATGATGCGGTCCATGTTCTCCGGCGTGACGTTGTAATACCAGGTGCCGTCCGGCTGCACGCAGACGATCGGCCCGCCCTTGCAGGCGGCGAAGCAGCCGACGCGGCTGCGTTTCACGCGCAGATCGCCCGCGTTCAGGCCGGCGGCCTTGAACTTGTCGCCCAGGCTGTCGAACAATGCCTGCGCGGCGCCGTCGGCGGTGCAGCGCGGGCCGGTGCAGACCAGCAGGTGGCGGCGGTAGTCGCCTATCTTGGGTTTGACGATTTCTTTATCGGCCTCGCTCATGCTTCGCTCTCCTCGGTTGCGGGTGCGTCGGGTGCCACCGGCTCGGCCAGCGTGGCGCGGATGTAATCCACCGGCAGGCGGTGGCGCGCGGCCAGGGTCTCGAGGTCGTCGCCGGCCGCGTGTTCGGCCTGCAGCGTCTCCAGCCAGCCGAGCAGGCCGGTGGACAGCGAGCGGCCCGCCTTTTCGCCTTCACGGGTGCTGCCGCCGTCTTCCATGTCGTATTTGTTGGCGTAGCCGCGCGGCGTGACCATCAGGCCGTGGCGCACGAAGGTGTTGCTGTTGCCGATCAGGACGGTGCTGAGCATGCCGATGTCGGCGTCCGCCATCCGGTCCAGCGTGGTGAACACGATGTTCTCGCGGCGGCGGTAGGCGCTTTTGACGATCGCCACCGGGGTGTCGGGGCGGCGGTGGCGCAGGAACAGGCGCTGGGCCTCGACGATCTGGCGCGTGCGGCGCCCGCTCTTCGGGTTGTACAGCGCCACCACGAAGTCGGCCATGGCGACCGCGTCCAGGCGCCGGGCGATGGTCGGCCAGGGCGTGAGCAGATCGGACAGCGAGATCGCGCAGAAGTCGTGGGTCAGCGGCGCGCCGACCAGCGCGGCGCAGCTGTTCAGGGCCGAGGCGCCGGGGACGATCTCGACTTCTACCGCATCGTCGGGCGTCCAGCCGGCCTGGAACAGCACCTCGAAGGTCGGGCCGGCCATGCCGTAGACGCCGGCGTCGCCGGACGAAATCAGCGCCACCTTCTTGCCGGCGCGCGCCGCCTCCAATGCGCTGACCGCGCGGTCCAGCTCTTCCGTCATCGACTTGCGGATGATTTCCTTGCCTTCGATGAGGTCGGCCACCAGCTTGATGTAGGTGACATAGCCGATCACCACGTCGGCTTCGGCGATCGCACTGCGGGCGCGCTGGGTCATGTGGTCCACGCTGCCGGGGCCGATCCCCACCAGCATGATCTTGCCCGCGGTTTCCACGGGCGGTTCGAGCATGTCGTTCATATTATTTACTTTGTTTCCTTGCGATCGAGACGGTGGCGTTCTTGCCATCCAGGCCCCGGTGTTTGTATTTTTCGATGACCAGCGCGCTCGCCGGCGCGGCCTGGCCCGGCGTGGGCCCCGCGGCCAGCAGCGCCGCCGCCTCGCTCACCGACGGCGTGCCGGTATGGCGGCGCACGGTCTCGGAGGGATTCGGCACCGTCACCTGCGCCAGTTCATGCGCTTCATAGAAGTAGAGCAGCCAGTCCTGCTCGCGCGCCAGCGCCAGCAAGGCGGCTTCGTCGCGCTTGAGCGCGATGCTGGCGGCGGCCACTACATCCTCGGGCCGCGCGCCGGCCTGCGCCAGCGCCAGGTGCACGGCATCGCGCATGGTGTCCAGCGGCACGCCGCGGTCGCAGCCCAGGCCGATGGTGTAGGCCGTCATGCAGCAGCATCCTCCGGCGGGCGGTACACCACCAGGCGCTCGTGCAGCGCATCCCACTGCGCCGGCGCCACCTCGGCGTGCGTCACCCACAGCACGGCGGCGTAGCGCTCCAGCGGCACCTCGTCGAAGCGCGCGAACTTGTGGATCGTCTCCGGCAGCGGCGTCGGGCGGGTCCACCAGTCCGGGCTGCCGGCTTCCTGCACGAAGGCGATCGGCTCGCCGTTCACCACGTGGGCCGAGACGCGCGTGACGTTGATCTTCGGCGCTTCCACGCGCCAGCCCAGGTGGCGGCCGAGGATGTCGACCGGGATGGTGCGGCCGACGTCGGATGCCGTGGTCAGCACCGGGGACGCACCCAGCAGGTCGGCCACGCGCTCGCTCCACTCGTTGGCGCCGCCGACGTGGCCGGACAGCACCGGAATGACGTACTGGCCGGCGTCGTCGACCACGATCACGCCCGGGTCCTCGTCCTTGCTGCGCAGGTGCGGCGCGATCAGGCGCACCACCGCGCCCAGCGACACGAAGAACACGATCTGGTCATAGCCGGAAAACAGCGGGCCGATCTCGTCGCGCAGGGCGCCGTCGTAGGCGCGCACGGCGTTCGGCAGGCCGGCGAAGCTGGCCGCGAACTTGGCCGAGGTGCGGATGTCGGCCTCCGGCAGGTCGAGGGCCAGGCGCGCGGCCTGGGCGGCACCATGCCTGGTGATGGCCACCAGGCAGAGGCGCGGTGTCGGGTTGCTCATACGGTCTCCATATCGATAGGTTGTGGGCCGCTCTTCTTGAGGCAGCCCTTGATGCGTTCGCCGCGGATGCGGTGCGGGTGTTTCACGATGAGCAGCGACAGGTAGCTGACCTTGGTAGCGCGCAGCGCCAGGATGGCATCGCCGGACAAGCGCCGTTCGTCCGGCGCGCCCACGCGTTCGATGAAGTGGCTGCCCGCCAGCAGGTCGCGGCGCTCGAGCCAGTCGATCAGTTCATCGAGCAGCGGCTTCACCTTCATCAAGACCAGCGTGTCGAAGTCCGGCAGCAGGCGATCGACCGCGCTCACGCCATACGCGGCGGGCACGATGGCGACGGTGTCGTCCTGCTCGGCAAAGGGCACGTCGACGGAGGCGCAGGCGGCGGTGAAGGCGTTCACGCCGGCGATGATTTCTACGCCCACGCTGTCGTCGAGCGCGCGCACGGTGCGCGCCAGGTGGCCGAAGGTGGCATAGGTGCTGGCGTCGCCTTCGACCAGGAACAGCACGTCGCGGCCGGCGCGCAGCCAGGGCAGCACGGTGGCGGCCGCCTTCATCCAGGCGCGCGCCAGCTTGTCGCCGTCGTGCGTCATCGGGAACAGCAGCAGCGCGTGCTGCTCGGGCGGCGTGAGTCCTGCGCGCTGCACGATGTCGAAGGCGTAGCTCGGCGTCTTGCCGCTCCTGGCCGGGTAGACCCAGATGGCGTCGCGCCGCTGCAACTGGTCCCAGGCGGCGCGCGTGATCAGGCCGGGGTCGCCGGGGCCGAGCGAAATGCCGCGCAGTGTTCCATAACGGGTGCCGCTCATGCGCTCTTCTCCTCGCGGCGCGCGCATACGATCCACACCGGGTTCTCGGCCGCCATGCGGTGCATGTGCAGGATCGGCTTGCTGCGCGCGGCCTGCAGTTGCAGCACGTCCCAGCCCACCCCTTCGATCCCCTGCAGCGTGGCGGTGGCCGTGGCCAGGTTTTCCAGCGTGACGAAGTTCATGACCAGGTTACCGCCGGGGCGCAGGCGCGCCAGGATGCCTTCGATCAGGGTCGCCAGTTCGCCGCCCGAGCCGCCGATGAAGACGGCATCCGGATCCAACCAGGCATCCAGCCCTTCCGGCGCCTTGCCCTGGAACAGGCTGTAGTTGGAGACGCCAAAGGCGGCGTGGTTCTGCCCCGCGATCGCGAAATCGGCCTCGTTCTTTTCGATGGCGTACACGTGGCCTTGCGGGCAGAGTCGCGCCGCTTCCAGGCCGACCGAGCCGGACCCGGCGCCGATGTCCCAGACCACGCTGTTTGCACGCAGCTGCAGGCGCGCCAGGCTAACCGCGCGCACTTCCTGCTTGGTGATCAAGCCCTTTTCCGGCTGGCGCTGCACGAAGGTGTTGTCGGCCAGGCCGAACCGTACCGGCTGCGGCTGCGGCGTCACGCGCCACAGCAGCACCACGTTCAGCGGCGCGAAGCGCATCTGCGCCACTTCAACCGGGCTCAGTTCGGCCAGCACGCGCTCTTCGGGCTGCAGCAGGTTTTCCGCCACCGCCATGTGGAAATCGTCGGCCAGGCCTTCGGTCACCAGCATGCGCGCGATGCGGTCCGGGCTGTTGTCAGGGCTGGTCAACACCAGGAGACGCGCATGCGCGCGCGCAGCCTGGGCCAGCGCGTACAGGCCGTGCGCGGGCGGGCTGCCGCGCGTCCATTCGCCGGCGTCGCGCGCGTGCACGGACACGATGCGCGCCTCCTGCCAGGCCAGCCCGATGCGCGCGCAGGCCAGCTGCAGCGTCGACAGATTCGGCAGGATGTCGAGCGCCTGCACGCACAGGTGCTGGGCCAGGTAGGGCGCGATACCGTGGCACAGCGGGTCGCCGGTGGCCAGCACCACACAGGCGAGATGGTCCTTGCGCGCTGCACGCACCCATTCAGGCACGTCCTTCAGGCGGCCGGTCAGGTCGTGCTGGACGGCGTCCGGCTTGAATTCGCTGCCCAGCAGCGCCAGCGTGCGCGCACCGCCGATCACCACGTCGGCATTGCGCAAGTAAGCCCGCGCCGTGGCGCCCAGGCTGGCGACGCCGTCGTCGAGGACGCCGATCACGCGGCAGGGATTGGGATCTTTGAGGGTGGTGTCCATGGAGTCAGTCCGGGTCGAGGATGTGGTCGATGCCGATGCGTACGCCGGTGGCGGCACGCGGCGCCGGCTCGGCGGGAAGCGACCACACGTCGGCCACTTGCTGGTTGTTGAAATCGGTGACGATCACGCGCAATTGAAAAGCGCGGCCATAGCGGTCGGGCGCCGTCAGGGTGTCGATCGCGGCTTGCGCCAGTTCGCGGTGGAAGGCGTCGCCCAGGCCGCGCTCGACCATCAATTCGGCGCCGAAGCGCGCGGTTTCGGCGGCGGCGATCGCCGCGCAGTCTTCCGGCGCAGCGCCGATACGGCGCGCGATCTCGGCCACCAGGTCGGTATCGACCTCGCTGCGGTTGGCGTGGGTGATGGTCTCGCCCTGCGCGATCTTGGTCAGCTTGCCGACCATAACCGCCAGCACCACCAGGCCGATGCCCTGCGCCGCCGCCTCGTCCAGCGCATAGCGCAGGAAGTCGCCCATCTGCACGAAGCACGCCGACGGCAGCTCGGGGCGCTCCGCGCGCAGCGTCGCCATGGCGAAGATCTCGGTGCGCCCGCCGGTGGTCAGCGCGACCAGGTCGTGGCCGGTGGTCGCGGCCACCTGCACGCCCTGCACCACGCTGGCGCGCCAGGCGGCCGTCGAATACGGTTTCACGATGCCGGTGGTGCCGAGGATGCTGATGCCGCCCAGGATGCCCAGGCGCGCATTGGTGGTCTTCTTGGCCATCACCTGGCCGTCCGGCACGCTGATGGTGACCTCGATGCCGTGCGCCAGCAGCAGCTGCGGCGCCGCCTCACGCAGGTTATCGGCGATGTTCCGGCGCGGCACCGGGTTGATGGCCGGGCCGCCGACGTCCAGGCCGAGGCCCGGCATCGTCACGGTGCCGACACCATCGCCGGCGACCCAGGTGACCACGCCGGCCTGGCCGGGCAGCAGGCGCAGGTCGACCGTCAGGTGGGCGCCGTCGGTGCAGTCGGGATCGTCGCCGGCGAATTTGATCACCATCGCATGGGCGGTGGCGCCATCGCAGCGGCCGTCGTTGACCGTGAAGCGCACCCGGGTGCCGTTCGGCAGCAGGCTTTCGATCTCCCCGGGTATGCCGCCGCCGGCCAGCCCCAGCACCGCCGCGCGCGCGGCCGCGGCGGCGCAGGCGCCGGTGGTGAAGCCGGTCCGGGTGCCGCGTTCGGCCGCGGCCTTGTCCTTCATGATTGCACGGCTCCCATCGTCTTCTGGCGCGCTTCGGCCAGCGCCAGCAGCGCGTGCAAGGCCGCCACCACCAGCGTCGAGCCGCCCTTGCGGCCGCGGATCACGATCCACGGCACGGCATCCAGCTCGGCCATCAGGTCCTTCGATTCGGCGGCCGACACGAAACCGACCGGCATGCCGACCACCAGCGCCGGGCGTACGCCCTCTTCGCGGATCAGGCGCACCAGTTCGATCAGCGCGGTGGGCGCATTGCCGATGGCGACGATGGCGCCGTCGTCGAACAGGCCGAGGCGATGGGCCTTGCGCATCGCCTGCACGGCGCGCGTGGTGTCTTCACGCTTGGCGGCCTCGATCACGTCGGCGTCGCTGATGAACTGGTGGGTCTTCATGCCGAAGTGGCCCAGGCGCGGCTGCGACAGGCCGGAACAGATCATCTCGACGTCGGCCATGATCGGCGTGGCGCCGGCCAGCATGGCGGCGATGCCCGCTTCCACCGCGTTCGGGTGGAAGGCGGTGAGGCCATTGAAGTCGAAGTCGGCGTTCGCGTGGATCATGCGGCGCACGATCGGCCATTGCGCCTCGGTGTAGGCGTGCGCGCCCACTTCGGCGTCGATGATCGCGAAGCTGTCGTGTTCGATGGCCTGGCCGGCGCGGGTCAGCTGTTCGGTGACGGTGTTCACGGTGCTCATAGGGTTTCCTTCACGTGCTCATGTGAGTGCTCGTGCGGGTGCTCATGTGCGTGATCGTGGCCATGCGCGTGGTCGTGGCC
>Ga0265780_10000738_pt1 | contig 49383 bp, 52 predicted proteins | sample P1T30metagenome_FD_192432 | JGI IMG/M metagenome (GOLD analysis project Ga0265780, IMG submission 192432) | Plant litter microbial communities from East Loma Ridge, Irvine, California - P1 T30 | ecosystem: Environmental > Terrestrial > Plant litter > Unclassified | place: USA: California... | reverse complement strand
GCCCATTATCATGGAGTAGACCTATGTTTGCGCTATATATATATATATATATATGCTCAGAGACATTTCGCGATGAAGAATCCTTCCAGCAGCACGTACGATTCGCACATTCAGCAAGCGATCATGCGCGCGTTCTCGAGTCAGCATTGTACAACAAACCTCTGGTTTCGACGCCGATGCCTAGCCCCCGAGAATTCGAAGCAGATCTAAAGGGGCGGTAAAGCACAAGGCTCAACCCGGTGCCTTCGACTACCGAGAACCCAAGGTTTGGAGTTCAATGCAGGCAGTAATCTCGAGACGGAGAATCACCATCGCCCGATTAATTCACGGCAAATACGGTCTGTACCGTCCAGCAGTTGCAAGGCCAAACATACCAGGACTACCTATTATGGCTGTCCTTCATACCACACAATACAGGCAATGTCCACATAACACAGGCATTGGAGCAGCGCAATGTGGGCGAAGTGAATCTGGAAGTTGACTACACACCGGAGAACTATCCGCGCGCAGGACAGGAGTACGACCCACAGTATTCCAAATACCTGAATGGAGACAACAGCGGAAGTGAGTGCGAGAAGGAGAAAGGAGTGGTGTTCGAGACGGTGAATGACCGCGCTGTGTCGGAGGTGGATGGGTAATGCTTTTAGTTGGAGTCTTGTATGTCTGTTCGGAATTACTTCTTTTCTACTACATTCTTGAGCGCTTCCATTTCACCCTTCTGCCACTCCGCGACTTTGCCCTGCCATTTCTCGCCCCTGCCACCACCCTTGACCGTGCTCACGACTTGATTGACTTTAGCTGCCATGCTCTCTACTAGCTCTAGCTTGCCGATGATGACGATGGAGCCGGCTGCTTTTACCTCGCCAGAACAGAGTACCGCGACTTTCTCTTTGGCTGCTTCTTTGATCTCAAAGACTACTAAATTGACGAAGTCTAAGCCATCTGTGGCTCGATGTGAGAACACGGTATCTTTCTCTTGTAGCGCGACTTTGATACGTGCGCCTTCGAATCCTGCGATCTCGGCGAGCATCTTCTTCTCTTTCTTTCGCGCTTCTGAGACTTGGTCGCTCAGTCTCTGCACCCCGGCAGCGACTTCCGTAGGCGCACTGCCCGATGACATTGAGACTGCTATTGAGCGCAGACCGTTGATCGATTCGCTTGCCATTTTGATCGCACGATCGCCTGCAGTGAAGTATAGGCGACAGTTTGTTCCTCGCACGGAGGTCGTGTGGTGAAGCAGGATGAGTCCAATGTGCGATGTTTGCTTCAGGTGCGTACCGCAGCAAGCGTTGTAGTCCAAGTCGCCGATCTTGATAAAGCGTACGACACCCTTTTCCCTGTCGTAGTCGTCTGGCAGGCTATCACTGCCCTTGCCCTCGGGCGTTTCAACTGTGATTGCCATATTCTCTCGGATCAGCTCGTTGCACTTTTGCTGGATGGTCTTCATTTCCTCCTCTGTTGGCTTGCGTGGTAGCTCGACATAATTCATCTCGCCGGCTGCACCCATGCTCCATCCGAGGGTTTCCAGATCCATACCGTCCATAATCGCAGATACTAGGTGTTGGCCTGTGTGTTGTTGCATGTGGTCCCAACGTCGTGGGAAGTCGACCGTTTGCTTGACTTTGGTACCTGGTTCCAGGGGCGACGGTGAAAAGTGAATGCATCTCAGACCGTGACGTTGAATGCTCGTTATGGGTATTGATTCTGCGCTATTGTTGCTCAAAGGCGTGACAGATCCATGATCGGTCGGTTGACCACCACCTTCGGGGAACAGTACAGAATCGGCCAATTCGATGAGCCATGTCTTGGAAGCAGGCGAGTTGCCGGTTTGCTGGAACTTCGTTGGATCTGTTGACTTCTTGGTTTTCGATTTGCCGGCTTGCTTGGGTGTTTCTGGGGCCGTGTATTCGCTGCAAGATACTACTTCAGTCTCGAAGGTCCGCAGATATGAATCTTTTTGGCACTTGAGAGCACCAACAATGCTCGGTGTGGGCAAAGCGATTGCCATTGTATTGAACGAGGAACTGTGGTGCGAGAGATAGGAAGAAGAGCGAATGCTCAATGAGGTAGAGGTATGACTAGATGATAAGAATGGGCGTGATCGAAGAGAGTAAAAGCTGCGGGAATAACTGTTAGTCTGCAGACGGGCAACCACGCAGATCATCAGAGCGTGCTCGCGACATAGGCAGGGAGGCAGGACTGATTTCCGTCAAGAATACTTAAAGTAGATGCTCGATGAGGCTCGCGAAGGGCGCAAAACTCCCGAGGCGAGATCGGCCGCTAACCTCGTTGTAGGTACCTCCCACGAGCCGTCGATTACCTTTTCACTCAATATACATACTACACTACAGTGTGCAGTCGTGACTATAGCAGTTCACATAATTCCCATGTCATATCAACGTACAATATTGCTGCGATCCGCTCACGGAGGCCATCAGTGCTCTTCTAGCTCAATCGACATCTGCTGGAATTCATGACGTACTCTAGGCCAGGCCTCTTCACGGTCACGGAAGCTTGTCGCAACTAACATTGAAGTCACTAAAGCCTCAAGCAACAATGCAGAAACCGAAGAAACCAACACATGCCGCCGTAACACGCTTCGTCGCATCGATCCTACCGCTGAAGGAGAACGACGTCGCGCGCCTCTACCACACCCCTCGAAACCCTCGATACAACCCAGAGACCGCAATTGTCGATCAGATCGCGCTCAGCGTGACACCAACCCCGGGAGTGTATAATAATATAGGCTATGCGCCGGACGATGCGAGCTTCAACGTCTCAGCGCCTCGCCCACCACGAACGCTATGCTTCCTGCACCGCCCTTTCACCCTCGATCGACGAAGCGTTCGACGAAGCACCTTGGTACTATCGAGTCATACTTCATTCGACGAGCTCCTCACCGTTGGGTGGAACACAGCGCTGGCAGAGCAATTGGGCATGGACGTGAACGACAGCGCATGCGTGCAGGGCTACAAAGGCGATCCTGAGCGAAAGATAGGCATCGTAGGCCAAGTCTCTATGTCGCGTGATCTGCTTCTGAGCCGCATCAAGGAGGAATTCGGTGAAGTTGACCTGGGGCATGATGGCTTATCGGATCAGATACATGCGGTAGCGATCATGAATGCCTTCCACGAGGATGAGGTGCATCGCGTGCTGGAGCTGGCGCTGCAACGCGGCTGGGCAGCAGCAAACGACGACGCACCTGGGAAGCACCTGCTGTATCTCACTGGGCAGCCACGTGTGGGTGGACTGGAGGCTGCGAAGGCTCTGGGCATGACGGTCGCCTGTGTCGGTCACAGACCAGCGGAGGACTGGGGCATCCAATACCTTGCCGCACAGCTGCGATTGACGTTCCCTGGCGTATCTGTAGAAGAGGTGTATGAGGAAGAAGAACCTCGGGAGCCTCGCGTAGAACAGTCAAGAGAGTCGTGAGAGTGTCTCGCATCCTCCTTCCTCGGTTGCCACGTGATGTTCAGGATCGAGAAGTCGCGGCGACGGGCAGTGGCAGGTAAACGAGGGGCCATAACAACCGGCCACGTTCACTTCACCTGTCGGACACCCACCCTCACCGCTTCTTTGTATTACATTGTGCCCTTTGGCACGCCAAACTCTACTCTTACTTACTCCTTCCTGTTGGACACTCTTTCGTGCAAGCTAGATCGACAGCCACGATGCCGGTCCAATACTTTGACTACGAGGACATACCAACAGAGTTCAGAACCAAATGGACGTCACCAAGAAACCACACCACCACTACGCCGGATGCTGTCCAGCCAGCGCCTCTAGCAAAACGCAAACCGAATGCGCCGCCATGCCCTCATACCATGACCGTTGTCAGATCCTCAAGGAAGCTTGTGGCGGAGAAGGAGCGGTGCCCAATCTGCTTGGAGGACTACTTCAGCACGCCAGCCGGACACGAGAAGGTCACGCCCGTCAAGATGGCCTGCTCGCACACCTTCTGCCGCGGTTGCATTGAGACGCATCGCTCTTCCAACATCAAGTGTCCTCACACCTGGTGCGAGCCTCTCCTACCAACTCAGCCGGAAGCCTGCGAGCTGTGCGCAGCCTGGGAGCGCGATCACGCAGCAGCCGGAATGGTAGTCGTGACAGTGCGCGCGGCCGAGATGCTGGGCAGCATTAAGGAGGCTTTGGGTCGACTTGCCATGGAAGACGACTTTTTTAAGCTGCCGAGGCAGGTTAAGGATCAGCTCCTAGCCCACGTGCGTACAACACTCAAGCGCTGCGAGTGGCAGCACCACTCCGGCGTCGACCTCGCTGAGCTCCTCGAACCCTTTCTCCTGGCCATCGACGTCGAGGCTACTCGCAAGCAATAAGGTCCGAGACTCAGTGCCCCAGCTCCGAACGAGAACACCTTTGGTCCCCGAGTCCACGACCCAGACGACTACCCGGCAGGCAAAGAGCCATGGATTGCAGGCTTCTTCCGGCAATGGGCACAAGACTACGAGGAGCAGAACGGCGAGGTCAAGGAGGGATGGGGCGTGTGGGCGAAAAAGAAGCAAGAGGAAGAGGATGATGATGACCAGGACAGCTGGGTGTGGCCATACAAGCGCATCACGGCACACAGGACGAGTTCGATGGGGCAGGTGGAGTATCTTGTGAAGTGGGTTGGTCAGCGACACTTCCCGTCTTGGGTGCAGTCCGAGCAGTTGGACGATCTTGGGAGGAGGAAGTATGATGAAGCGCATGGCCTAGTCGAGCAGAAGGACACAGCGGCAGGCAAGAAGCGGAAGAGAACGCATGATGAAGCGCGTGGTTCGGCCAAGCAGAAGGGCAAAGCAGCAGGCAAGAAGCGGGCGAGAACGTGAAGGGTAGAGGCAATGGTATACCGAATCGCTTGGATAAGTTTGGCCTCCTGTAGCATATCGGCGCATTTGTGTGAATTACATGTACGTAGTTATCAGCAGCTATGAAAGCATCTCAAACATGCCTCCTCCTAGCCCATTCAATCAGATACTCCCTCCCCGCCAGCCTATACGTATCAGCCTCAACATACGACCCATTATACCCCCTTCCCTCCGCCTGCAGCACGAGATTCGACCCACTCGCGCTACTATTATACAACGGCCAATCCACCAGTCCCTCCCCACCCGGCGCCTTCCCAGCAATAAACCTAATCCACCTCGCACTCATCTCATCGCTCAGCGCCTTGTACTCCGGCCACGGCCCATAGAAAGCCGGGTTCGCAAACACAAACGCCACCTCGCTGAAGTGGCTGACGCCCTTGTACGCGGGCGCGTTCCCGCCCGTCGTCGCGATGGGGTTGTCTTGCCAGGGCTTCGTGTTAAAGCGGTAGATGTACGTGGGCGAGTACTTGGCGTACCAGCGCGCGTCGTCCAAGCGCGTGGCGTGGTAGAACGCGTCGCCTAGTATGGCTGCGATGCGCTTGTACTGGTATCCCTGGGCTGCGAAGCGTTCGGAGCCCGTGTTGAGTGGGATTCCCTGTGCTGGGTCGTCTGGATATAGCTCGAGGAGCTTGGTGACGACGGCGTCGGGGAAGTCGAAGCCTGTGCTGCCTTTGATGTAGGCGTAGAGTTGCTGCGTGGTGTTTATCACGCCGCCGGCTGGCGCGTTGTCGGTTCCTTCGTCGCTGTTGGTGCCGTAGAGATGCGGGATGTGTGCGAAGCGGCCGGAGTGCAGGAGCTCGGTGGGGTATGCGGGGATCACGTCGCCGTCGACGACGGGGTACCAGCCTGGTCCTTGGCTTGGTGCTGCGAGGAGGGGGAGCATGGCTGAGTAAGGAACGGTGCGCAGGCATTGTAGGTTGTCTACTTTGTCGGAGCAGTTGGCTTTGTTGACGATGTTGTCGTAGATGGGTTGGTACCAGTCTGAGCCGTTGTACCAAGCGGTTGCGGCTGAGCCGGATTCCTGGATGCTGCGGTGGAAGAGGTTGTCTGTTTGGCCGCCGTAGGACATGAGGAGTTGGCCTACTGCGAAGGATCCGGCGCTTTCGCCCCAGATTGTGACGGAGTTTTTGTCGCCACCGAATGCGCCGATGTTCTCTGATATCCAGGCTAGTCCTTTGCGCATGTCGCGAAGATTGTTGTTGGTGTTTCCAGTGCCTTGGATCTCGCGCGAGTACATCATGCCCCATCCTCCTTTGCGGTAGTTGATTGATGTCGCGATGATGGGCTGACCAATCTCAACGGAGCGCTGGACGATGTAGGTGAGGTTGTAGTTTTCCAGGCTGCTGCTGCCGACCTGGTACGAGCCTCCGTGAATCCATACGGCGACGGGAAGATTTGCGCATTCTTCTGTGGAAAGACCAGCGGGACGGATGATGTTGATGCTCAGACAATCCTCGCTAATGGCATCGCCTATGAGCTGAGGATCAGGACATGCTGGACCATATGCTTTCGCTGCGCGTGTGCCGTTCCAGGTAGTGTTGAGCGCCTGAGGAGGCCTGAACCGGTTCTCGCCGCCAGTCGATTGGGCATACGGAATGCCGAGGAAGACGTCTTGCTGGAAGTCCGGGAGGTAAAAACCTTCATAGGTGCCATTGAGCACCGAAACAGTTGGCTCAGCAGCTCTTCCAATGCTTGCAAGCAGTCCAACAGACAGCGCGCCCAGCTTCCAAGCTCTTGCTACAGCTCCCATGGCGACGAATTGATCCCAGCTGATGGTCTCGCGTGAAGACGTCAAGCTAGGGAACCGAAGCTTCTTGTAGGCTTCCGCTAGCCTCGTGGCAAGCTCAGGCCCTGGCAGTTGGTTGAGGAACCATGCTGCCTTCCGAGCCGTTTTGGTCATGTCGGCCTGCAACGTGACGTTGCGATGTCGGTCCCGGCATCCTGGCGGCATGTCCTTGCAGATCACCAGTCTTGCATGGGAGGTGTTGATGGTTGACGGGATGGCAGTACCCAATAGGAAGGTACATTTGCTAGCTCCCTCGGCTGAATCTCCGCCAACTCCACTCTGGATTGGCGATGAATTTGAGTCAGCACGGGTATCTACAACGAGTTGGTCGGAGGCTGGATAGCTTGAGTGAGATTCGTATTTCTTCTCGGAGTGAGATTGGCAGGGGCAAGCCAGCGAGTGACACAGAATAAGCACAATCGCAGGCCGAGCAAACTTTATGAAGGGAGCTCAATGCTTGTGGATATCAAGTTATCTACACATCTACACGAGATTCAGACTCAGACGTGCTGATGCTATTGTTCGTGTGACAGCAAACTTATGCGACGAACAGGAAAAGGGTATCAAAGTGCAAATTGGTAGCGAAGTAACACTCATGCAAAAGCACATATTCAAAACAATTCAAACAACGACTTTCTCTTCTTCTTCTAATCGGGAGTCAGCGCCCCAAAGATCACGGGCCAGGTTTGCGACCGACGAAAAACTCACATCCGTTGATATCGAGCGGCCCTGAACAGGCGCCATCCACGTCTCTGCTGGAAGCTCAGCAGGCATTTCCACGGCGCCTCCTTGGGGAGGTGCATAGCCGTATTGACCGTTTGGCACGGCATTGTATGACACGGGGCTTGTGTACGCTGGCGCAGGCGATGACATTGCAGAGCCGGTAGGGTGTCCTGCTAAGTGAGCATGCGCTGTTGCGGGCGAGCTATAGTTGTACGCAGCCTGGATCTGTGGGTGTGATTGTTGTTGCTGCTGCCGCCACGGCTGGCCTTGATACTGCGGTGGTTGTGCATAAGGGTACTGCTGCGCGTATAGATTTGGCTGAGCGTATGGTCGCGGTTGCTTCTGCGCTCTTTCGAGAGCCCATGCGTCGAAGACCTCTGTCATCAGGCCCATCCATTCTTTGGGCGCGCCCTTGAAGTTGTACTTAATAGTTTGGTCGTGGAAAGCGACGAAGTAGTGCTCTTTATGGTACGGCGAGATGGCGACATACTGTTCGCGATGTTAGATTTTGTTCCGTGCAGATTGGTTTATAGTGCTAGACTTACAGACACAGAACGAGGCTCCGCTGCGTTCAAGATCTTGTCTAGAGCGCCATAGTGGCCATAGAACTTCCAGGCTATGTAACCGTCCGGATACACGACTACCCAGGCATTGTGTTTACCGAGGCCTACCGAGGACGGTGTATCATACGCCTTGCGCAATTTGTCTTCAAGCTCCATGTTTATACCGCCCCATATCGATCCATGGCCCGGCGCGCATGCGAAGTAGCTAAGGTTCTGACCAAATGTCACGAAGCATAGGCGCGGCGCGTTCGGTATGCTTTTCGTCCAGCGCGCGAGATCGGGGTATGTGGTCTCGAAATGTGTCTGAGAGTAGACTGCAAGCTATCAGTAAAGCGCGTGGGACGTGGACATGACATGTCAATTGCGTGTCCTGGGGTACCGCGGTCGCGGATCAGGGTTCGCGGGGCTGAGGCCTGAGGTTCGGCGACTCACAGCTCTTGTCTTCGCCCAACAACGTCTTGCACGCTGCGTACCATATCGCGTCCGTAGCCTTGAAGCTCTTCGCACCCGGCGCAAGGGCTATACAATACGGTTGCGCAATTCTCCAGGCCGGTGCCATGGAACTATTCAGCAGCTGCCGGAGCGATTGCGGGATGCCATGACTACGCCATCAGCTCAGCTCAGTCGATGCAGACGTTCTACCTACAACTTCCATGCTTTGGGACAGTCAAAGAAAAAAGAGTCGTTAGGGCCGAAGACGAAGATCATGCCGTTTCAGTGAAGCATCGCTTCTGAGATGGAGGAACGGGGGGTCGCGGTGGTCAGCGTAAACGACTTGTGCGAGGCCGTGGCCTGGATCGTTCCTTGTGGCGAGCCTTGTGAGCTGGAAACAAAGCCAATCGTAACCCTCCCTGCGTGTCTCGGATACACCAGTGCGACCTGTCGCTGGCTTCCTAGACCGAAGTACGAATGATGACTTCTCTCGGAGCCGCCCCATCCGCGTTCCTCATGTGTATTGTGATCATCGGTTTTGGGTTCTAGGCTTCAGAGCGTAGAGTATGGCATAAGCCAGGCGAGTACTGCCTCCAATCACCATGGGTGAAAACGATAGTGGAAGGATGCCTTGAAAGGCAAGATGGCTAGGTGTAAGCTTCGCAATGCTAGGTGGTATTGTGCGGCGAGCTGCCGACCTTTGATGAATGTGGCAACATGCAGTAGATATCAAGATCCCGACCCCAATGAAGGTCAATATGAATGCATCGATCTATCGCGTCACGCAGAATGCGCGCGCAAATGAAGTGTTAGATTTGCTTAGGATCTCGAAGGTATCTCTTGGCCCAAAGGTGAACGCCTGCTGTACTCATGTTGTGCAAACCTCCCATAAAAGACGGCGCTTTTCCTCCACACCTGCCAAAGCATCAATCATACATGTCGTCCCAGATCTCTGAAACACGGTGGTGGTAGATCGAGTCAAACATGTCTCATAGCTTCACGCCCCATACTCCACGCCCTCCAGCGACACCGACCCACTCGCCGCCTTGCCCAGTCAGCGCACTTTGAGGCGCCCAGCTGATATTGCCGACTTCATAGTCGCATCTCCAGCTCGCGTACGGTCCCTTCTGGCCTACAGGCGCATTCTGTGCTCCTGCACCGCCATTCGTGGGCGCTGCACTCGCTGGAGGCTGCGGTGGTGCCGCATGCTGTGCGCCTATTTGCGCGCCGTTCTGGGCATGAAGGAGGTCCCAAACCAGCACAAGAGAATCGTCGCCACCAGATGCTAACATGCCTCTCCGCGAAGGATTCCATTCTATGCTGTTTACTGACGCAGAATGTCCTCGTAGCTCAAGGAGCGCTTGTCCTGGTTGCCGGACGTCGAGTATACGAATGAGGTTTGAGTCGGCTGCGAACGTAGCGAGGAGATGCGAGTCGTGGGGTGATGCGGCGAGGCGGAGTAGGGGTGGTGCATACGACATGGTTTGCTGGGCTTTCGTGGGAGACATGCGACCTCCAGTGGGTGAGCCTGTAAGAGTCAGTGGAGGTGTAGAGGCGAACATAAACATTACGAACCTTTGTCGCGATCACCATTCTTGTCCGAGGGTTCGTAAATGATGGTGCTATGCTCCAGACTGCGCAAATCGAACATGCGCACACTACCATCCGCGCCACAGCTAACGAAGACATCGACACTGCCTGCGCAGAACCGGACGTCAAAGACCTCCTTGTCATGTGCAATCAGCTGCGTCTTCGCAGTGAGCGAAGGTATGTCCCAGATCGTGCATGTCGTGTCGATGCTCGACGTGATGATGAGCTTGGGCGACATTGTGTTCCAGTCGAGCGAGGTGAGCGGCGCAGTATGTTCGGGTGTCTTTGAGTTTGAGAGAAGGGCAAGCGGTGTCAATTTGGGTAATTGGGGTTCTCGCGTGTTCACCGAGGAGGATCTAGTAATGGTGTTGCTCATGGTGTTTCCTGAAGCCTGAGGAAGAGACCATAAGCGCAAATGATCGCCGGAAGTTGCGAGGAGGTCGGTTGATTGCTTCTGTGACGAGTGTGGCTCCCACAATATGCGTGTTACAGGAAAAGAGCATGTCGCCTCCGCAACAGCGCTGTACTCAAGACCGTAGGGCGAGGCACCCGGAGCGGCGGACTCTTGAGGAATTATTTGGGTGTCAAGGATGCGGATGAAATTGTGGTTGTCCTCCAGATAGCTTCCGACAGCCATCTTGCCGGCGCTGTTTCCTCCAGGGACAGGCCATTTGCACCAATCGTAGGCATATATGCTCCATGGCGCCAGATAGTTGCTGTTGGAGGCGACCTTGTTCTGCTCAGTCATCATAGCATTTCCGTGGTGCCCCAGGTTGCCTTCCTGGTCCATGGTCGAGTTTGCGCGCGGTCTTATGTCGGCCAGCCCCAACGGTGACTGTGAGGCCGCGCCAGACGGAGTCGAGGAATAGTACTTCTGGGCAGGCGTGTTGGCAGCGTACTTGGACTGCTCAGGCGTGTTGGAAAAGGGAATGTATTTTTGCTCGGGGCCAAGACCAGCTGGACTTGAGCGAGAGTAGGAGTGGGACGAATGCGGCGAGTGCTGCGACTGATGTATGGTGTTGGATCGCGTGGGGAGCGTGTATTGTTGCGCATTTGTCGCGATCTGGTTCTGGGTAGGCACGACCGGCGCGGTATATGCGGCAGGAGGAGGCACTGGCCGCTGCTGCTGCGCACCACTGCCTCCCATGGTGCCAGGCTGTAGAGCGTTGGGGATGGACTGAGAGGGGGCCCCATACTGGGCATTGCCTGTGGTTGCTTGCTGGAGCTGGATGTTGGGCGCCGAGTAGTTGTCGGGCGAATTGTACATGCTCGAGGCCTGCTGGCTCTGGCTGGGGGCTGCTGCTGCTGAGGATGTCGCTATGTGCAGCTCCGAGTCGGCCGCCCGGCTCATTGTCTGTCTGCGTGCGGGCGTCTCGTAGCTGGACTGTGCTGCTGGAGGCGCCGTATGGCCAGACGGCGCGTATGCCTGGTGCTCTGCCGGCGACTGTACGCCAAAAGCGTCGGTGCCAGCGCTGGTCGTCCCTGAAGTCGCAACGCGGAGATTGCCCATAGGGGACCCAATGCTACCCAATGCCTGCGCCGCCTGGTAGATGCCCGCCGAGGGATTGTTCTGCGCGTTCTGGTGGTGGTGGCCAAACGGCATGGCTTCGCGCCGTACACGGCAGAACAGCGGTCTACGAGAGAAAGGGCGGCGTGAAGGGGTCGCTGCGAAGTGGCTCAAAGACAGGAAGTTCAGCGCTTCAGGGACACCCGATCCAATGTCTGGCTGACTACACGCCTAGCTCCAACGACCCCACACTGCCACTGCCACTGCCACTGGCCGCGGCTGCAGGTACGCAGGGTCCGCCGTGTTTACGCCGTACGGTACTGATGATTCATTTCTTCCATGAACCTGCCACGCACCGTCTTTTCTCTCTCCTATTTACGTACGGTGCCTCCTTCACATCAGAAATTTGTGCGGCGCTTCGTCAACATGGCCTCTTCAAGGCAGCGTGCGCTCTTGCTGCTTCCTCCCGCGCCAAGCCCATCGTCATATGCAGCACTCAAAGCCGCCTACCATGCGCCACTCTTCACCGTCCTGAAAGAGTCGGCCGCGTCTTCTATCATATCACGCGAAGTCACTGTGCTGGACATTGCATTGCCAGTCCCAGAACTCCATGGTCATGTAGATTCACCCAGAGGCCAGATATATGCAAACACACAGCAGCTCGTTGCAGATATCTACAAACTCATCTGTATCACTGCGACCAAGCTAGCCATTGGCACCGAGGATGCGGAAGGTGTTGATGCTCGCGTTGTCTTGGTGGCTTACCCGAGGAGTGGACAGCTCACAACTCCTACTATCAATACAACACCAGAGCAAGAGTTGCTAGGTCCCGTCATCGAGCTCCACATCTTGGCCCGAAGTCAACGATCATGGCGCTCCATTTACTCAGTCGAAAGCGAAGAAGGCGAGCGAGTTTTGCAAAGCTTCCAATCGCTCGCGAAGACATCTACGTCAGTGTCAGTGTCGCGTGTTCGAGGGGGCATCGTCAAGGTGGAGACTTCAACAGAACGATCATCTTCTCTCGACACTTCAGTCCCGGCTGTACATCACCGTTCTGTCGCCGTTGGCGGTACTTTCGACCATCTCCACATTGGCCACAAGCTGCTACTCTCCATGTTCGCCTTCGTTCTTGACACAAGGCAAGCTTCCGAGCAAAACCCCAGCTCCTTGACGGTTGGGATAACAGGAGATGCGCTGCTCAAGAACAAGAAATTTGCCGAACAGCTCGAGAGCTGGAAGCGCCGACAAGAATCTACGCACGACTTCCTATCGACCATCATGTACTTTGGACGCTCTGACGATGCACGTGTGAAGGTGCAGGAGATCAATGAACCAGGACCAAATGGCCATGCTGTTCACGTTATGTATCCTGGCCTGACCATCAAATACGTTGAGATATGGGATCCATTTGGTCCGACCATCACTGACGAGGACATCACTGCCTTGGCTCTGTCCCTGGAAACGAGGGGCGGCGGTGCAGCTGTCAACGACAAACGAAAAGAAAATGGATGGGATCCCTTGGAGGTGTTTGAGGTCGCTGTTCTCGATGCCAGCGAGGAAGACAGCCTGGATGAGTCGTTCCAGAGTAAGCTGAGCAGTACGGAGATACGGCGGAGGCGCCATGAGCGCACGGCACTCAAGGCCAAAGCATGACGGTCCGAAGTTGAGAATTTGATAATTGACGGTAAAGACAGGTCAGGATTGTTGTTGGAAAAGTACAGAAAGCCAAGACGTCACGGATCACTGCAGTTGTTGGCGTTCACAACGCAATGACAACTTGACAGGTCGACTGACAACTTGACGCTGTCAAACACATGTTGCTGTGCAACGATATGCAACACATGGTACATTGCATATCAGTGCTCCCGAAGAACGCTATCGCGCCTGGTTCGGGATCGGTGGGACGCCACCAGACAGGCGGCGTTGTTGGGGACGAAGAACAGCAACCAAGCTACGGTGGCATTGCGCCTCACCCTTTCGTGTACTGATTAATTGAGCTTTGGCCGCTCCATGTTGTTGACAACCAATATCAATTTGAGAGTGACGTGGTCGCGAGAGACTTGGGCAACGACGTTGTTATGTATGACACAGGCGTTCCCTATTTCGCCTGTAAGCGGGTAAGGAAGTTTGCCGAAAGCCACAATTAATGCTTCTGCTATTACACAAGAACACACAGTAATACGAGTTCAGCCCTCCGCAGACTACGCGGTACCTAGTGTCGTCACCACCCGCGAGCGATAGCATCATGCGATTCCAGGTGCGCGGCATTGGTAAGGCCCGATGACGGTGCTTGAGCAGACGATTGGGGTCGTCGCAAGCGTTCCTCTCCAATGCGCTGCCAACGAAGCATGCATCTGGAGCTTGCAGCCTCTGATTCGAACATGTCGGGGAGAAGTGGGGTACGCGCCTCGAATGGGAGGGCTGCTAGGCTGATGAACCCTGACTGGTCTGCAGACACCAAATCAACTTGCTTTCGCTCGGGACGACATGGCTCCTCCCGCCTTGCCACCCTTAGGTACATTGGTGTGCATTCGATGACAGTCATGTGACAAAACTAAACTACAACAGGTCAAGAGCGAGCATGGGGATGGCCACCTTTCATTCGTTGGCTGAAGCCCAGCTGTTCATCTTGCAGCTTTCACTAGGACCTAGCATGCAGTGCGTTCGCCCACTCCTCCGCAAATTTGCTGCGACTCGCTGACTGCTGAGACCAGGTCATGCGCCTCTTTTTTTTCCGCGATCTGCCCCTCTGGCTACTCTACGCTTGTGAGCCCACGTAGCCATCAACGCCGGACAGATCGACGTTAGCATCTGGATACACTTCACCGCTGTCGCTATCATCCGGACCGTAACTTCCTCACTGGTTTTAGCAGCGCTTCTTCGCTGAAATCCTAGCCTCTTCTGTTTTCGAGCAGCTCGTTCTGGACTCAAGCTCGGACGACCTCTCTAAGCTGAGCTTCGCACCGCGATGCGTATCATCGACTTCGAGACCGAAATCCTTAGGTTGATTGTTGAGCATGTTGCCTCAGAACCAGAAAGGCTCATTAGCCTTGACAAACGCGCCTATCTTTCGCAAGAGAGTTTTAAGCCCCATCCTCTGCCACCGGAGCCGGACTCGGAAAAGAGTATAGCAGCCTTCAGACTCACGTAAGTTTCATGTGCGAAATGCATGTGAGACAACACTGACTCCGTACAAATGTCTCTAGATGTAAACGCTTCGCTGTTTTGGGCATTATCATACAGGTAGGTATCAATGTACAGAATGCACGTGAGACAAGGACTGACTTCGTACCTGGATCTCTCCGCAGTTCTCGCGTATCACGACACGTTTCTCACGAAGAGGATTAAGACGGCTTGAGTGGATCGCAAACGAGCCTCAATTGGCATCGAGAGTGAAGAAGTGGAGCTATGTACGTAGAAGTACACGTACGAAGTGTATCTGAGACAAACACTAACTTCGTACATCTATCTTAAGATGGTGCCCTTCTTCTACGTGGAAGGTAACATTCACTCTGTGGGTTACATATAAACGAGACTGATCATGTCAACAGGACGAGAACGAGTTGAAGATCTCCTCCCCACCCTACCCGAAAGCCTTGGCTCGCTTGATGTCGGACACTTCGTGGAGAAGGTGAATGAGCAAAAGCACATAGTCAAAAGTCGCGAGGATGCTCGAGTGCTAAAGCTCGCCATATCAGCATTTACGTCATTACAACATGTGCAGTTACTGAGGGTCCAGGACAGTAATGATGCATCTCTGATATCCTACATTCGAAACCACAATGGCAATCAGATAGTGGAACTGAAATGGGCTCCAGGTGAGTTGCTTCTATATGCCATGAAAATCGCGCTAACTCTAGGGAGCATGCCTTCATAGCACACAGACTATTGCTGCTGCACTTCTTGAGTCTCGATCACCATGCTCTCGATTCTCGTCACCAAGCCTCAGTACGCAGAGCGTACTCGACGCAGCGAACCACCCGCCTACAACGTTGAGCCTCCTGGCCGATCGCTTGACCTGTTTGGAGCTTCACTTCGATGATCCCACAGACTTGGACGACAGGATGCGGGAATTGGGACAATCATCGAAGGCAGTCTTCACTGCTGCGAAGAATATCGAAGCAGTTCACGTCGGCTTCCCATCGCACCAGCCGCTGAATCTGCGGTTGGAAGAGCTATTCCACAACATTACATGGAGTGAGTCTCTCATTTGTGAACAGTTCTTGAGATGAACACTAATTTCGTTCTGTAGAGAAACTGCACTCCTTTGGTGTTCAGGCCTGGTTGCTGACCTCGGACGAGATCACTGGTTTAACCAGGAGACATCGCGACACTTTGCGCGGTCTGAGGCTACGAGATGTTCTTTTAAGGGATGGCAGTCGCTGGCAGGATGTTCTGGTTTCGCTCCGGTCCGACATGAGACGGTTAGACTGGGTGAGCCTACGGCGAGTGGGTGAGTCGATCGACGTACACAACTGATTCAACTACTGACCTCTTACCCATCCAGATTACGAACAACACTTTCTCGACACTCGCATAGTAGGAGTTGAGATTCCAGATGACCCATTAGTCGGCAGTGACAGCAGCGACGAGAGTGACTGGTCCTACCCAGACGAGGACGAGCACATTGTCGATCATGCCGACAATGAGGCCGACGGTAGCGAGGGCTCGGTACCCGAATCAGATACAGATTCGGATGCAGGAACAGACGAGCCAGAACAAGGTGGGCTGATGGATTTTCCGCAAACGTTTCCGGACACCCCGGCTTCCGTGCCGTGCTGCAATGGCCACCTTGACGGCGTGGATATTCTTGGGGATAATGGAACAGCTGTTACGAATGCTCAAAGGTACGTAGCTTTGGCTGTTTCTTTTTGATAGTACATGCTAAATCACGGACAGGAAGTTCTGGGAGAGATGGGTCATTCGATCCGAAATATGCCCTGAGCATCAAGGGCACAGGTGAATCTCAAAGCATGCCCAGCGCCAATCCTGACAGCGCCCATGTGGCCACTGCATCGACCCAACCTACCTACCCTGCGCCCACATCCAGAATCCAGAATCCAGAATCCAGAATCCAGAGTCCAGGTTCCCGTACCGCTTCCTGCACCGCTTCCTGCACGGCTTTCAAATCCGGCATGCGAGCGAGATTACCCTCACGCCATTTTCGACGAAGTGCAGCGAACATGCACGAGCAGATTGATCATGGCGGCGCGTATGCGTGTCTCTTCACACCGACACACGACATGAACGACGACTGCGCCGCACTACTACATGAACCTGCGGCCCGCGTACCGACCGCCGTCCTGCCGCAGACCATCGGTCCGCGAAAGCACGGAACAGCTGGTGGCCCCCTCACTTCCTCCCCGGACCTCTATTCGCGACTCGCACCGTATCGTACGAAATAGAAACGTTCTGATCATCGATCGTGTCACATAATATCAGCTTCTGTGATAGTCTACAGGCATACGTCTGGAACTTGTGATGGCTCAGTTGGTGGGTGGGTAGTTCATTACCAGGCGATTCGCTAGCCTGATGTCTGTGTGAAGTGGCTGCATGTGGCTTTTTCGTGGTTCTTTCTTGCGGTTCGTCAGCATTGCAAACGATGTTTTGAACATAGCATGTGTGCTTCACTTGATCTTTTTTCCACTGTGCATCAATCTCTCTCTTATTGCTCCATCATGTGGTCGTCTCCCTGTGGATTGTACTGAGATCGGAAGACTGTCAAGAGCTTGGTCGTGCCTGCCATTCATACTGGGCCGATTACCTATCGAGTCAGGCGCAGACGTTATGTGTCCATGGTGCGACCTGTGGCCGGCTCGACCAATGCACCTGCCTGAGATCTACCTTCACGTGGTTAGCGGCTTCACCTTCACCACGCGCTAGTGAAGCATAAACAGCCCGTGTAACGGCTTCGCGGACGCGTTCAAACGATTTCACGTGATACTCTACTTCCACCAGTCCTTTCTTCAGTCCTCCCTCCGACCCACACTTACTCCTTCTGAGGACCAGCAACTTTGGACCACTTCTTGTTGTTTTTATTATTAATAATACTTGGAAACTTTTTGGATCTACGGAGCGTAATGGCTCGGACGATGGAGAATTGGCAAGATGTTGGCGACGGCGTCATGATTTGGGCACCGTCGAAGAACGCGGTAGGGGTGACAAAACACGCTCTTGGAGGTAGGCAGGATACAATGTACCTGCCCAACACGTAGCATTGGCTGACAATTCTTGCAGTCACGGACCACAGAGAGCTGGACGCGATCGCCGAAAATTTGCGCTGTAAGAAGGAGATATGGGAGCAGTACTGCTCGCCCGCGTCGCCTAGGAGGCGGGACTCTTCTTCTCCTTCAATCAGCACGCAAAACATATCGTACACGCCAGTAGACTTGACTTCCTGGTATTCTACTGCATCAGCTACTTCCAATACTTCTTCTACACTAGCATCCGACACTTCAGACAGTACACCACGCCGCACGCTTACAACCGATACCGATTACGAGTCCGATCGCACCGATTTTTGGAAAGTCCATGTCCAGCAAATACATCGAGTACATCTCGTCATTCACGGGATTTCATTAGTACAACACAACTCAGAGCAGCTGTTCCTGTGCGTCGCGTTCTTGATTTTGGGGCTCCCAAGTCAGACGACACAAGTGCTTCTAGAGGCAACAAGCTCGTTAAAATGTGTCTTCCAGAGTATGCACCTATTCACAAGTGGCAAGAGGATGAGAGAGAATTCCTTTGCGTCTTGAATCGCTGGTACGCCCGGGCCCCTTCAGATTTTGCGAGCATCTTCAATCACACGTTCGGCCTCGCACTATCGGTGTCGAAGATACGCGACCAATTCGAAAATTATCTGCGCCTACATGGGGCTCAGGCATTCCTCGTCTACAAAGCTGTCTTTGAAATCCCATTTGACGATCCCGAAGATGTGTACGGCGAATTCCGTCGCAACATTGAGTCTACAGCCCAAATGCTAGGCATTACTTTGGAAGAGCGTCATGCCGAAGATACCAGTCCGTCTGGGTCTGCACGCAAAGCGAAGTCGCTGAGGACGCGGCGTCTGTACAAGGCTCTCGTTCGAAAGGCTGTACAAGATGCGAAGGGTCGGCAAGCACCGTTGCCACCAAGGCAACAATCTTCTTCCTTAATCGATCGTCTAGGTGGTATGACTCTCAGTACCAATGCAGACTTTGACCTTTCCGAGACCCTTGTCGACGTCGAGGACTACGCCGACTCTGACGTAAGGCCAGTTGACCCGACACCCCCGAGATCAAAAGACAGAAGCAAATTGGCGTTCAGAGTATGGGGACAGGACTCGAAAGCCAAGTTCAGTGAGAACCGCGGTTTGTATGTTCTACTCCACGAATCATAGTGTTCCTTGCTTATCTTCACGTAGTACCTCTGAGGCATTTTCGCCGTGGCAGAAGACGACGCTCCCACCACCATTCAGTCCGGACGATACTCATGGCGAACAGGCTATCCAAATCACGTCGTTGTTACACCTGTCGATGACGTCTGGAGGGGCATCGACGTGGATTTCAGTAACAATTTCGCTGCTTCAAGCACTTGTCAAAGCGTCTTCCATGAAGAAACCACGCATCGCCGTAATTGACCTGGACCATCCTGCTTTGAAAGTCTCGAACAAGACACTTCATGCTGCTGAGGTCTTGCGCAGCTTGAAGCGTGTAGGGCTGGCACATTTCGCGCGATACAAAGGCCATACTGAGTATATGATCTGGTAAGCTGATAAAGTGATCTCATGATGTTTGACTAACGTGTATAGGGCTTCCATACCCCGTGAGGCCATCATCCACCACTTCTCACTCGCCGAGCTGATCTCCCTCTGGGATACCAACAGCGCAGTCCGCAATCTCCTGCAGCTCCACGAATTCCAAACAGGACGCAAGACTATAGCCGTCTCAACGTCTTTGCGCGAGCACGGCAGTACGCTTGATGACCACTCCGCCTACGCTATAGGTCTCGTGTGCATGAAGTTTGGCCTGAACAACGACATTGTGGCCTTGCATCACATTCAAAGTCTAGTCCGCTGCCTTGTAGATGGATGGTCAATCAAGAAAAGCGCGACAACAAACCTTCCCAGCGCTGGCCGCCTTTTCGCGGAGGCCCTTGGTTCGCGTCATATGGCATCGGACGTTTCAAGTGCGTTCAATGAAGGCTTCAACGAGGGTAACGCCAATCTGGAGTACTTTGCTAGACGCCGTCGATCAACCATACGCCGCTCTCGTAGTACTTGAGCACCCGCCTCCGGCCTGACGAATGAACCCTGCGCACGGCTATTTCCTTTTCCTTTCTGTATCACAGCACATTACGAAGCATACCATTGAATGGTTAGAGTCGGCCAACGGGGCGCGACGAGTACCTGTCGTGAAAGCACGAGCATACGATATACGATGTCTTTAGGAGCTGGATCACATGTATCTTACTCTAGCAGAGATATGGAGCAGGAATATTGGAGTCGCAAACGTGAACAAACAGCGCCAGTTCAATGTGTGTTACTACAGCAAAATCACGTCAAAAGCTTCTAGGTTAAATTTGAATGAATTTGTGTATTGTCTCTCCTTACTTTGCCTCGAGCATCAGGCGTACCATGCAACATAGCGACCAGTATGCCAATGCCAAGTAGCTCGTTCAAGGAAGCATGATGAAGGATTCGTATTGCTGCTTATCTATTACTATCTACGAGATGTCCGTATATGCATTACTCATTGCCCGTCTATGCGATGTTCTATCCGAATGAAGAAGTCGTATCGTCTATGCATCAGCGAATCGGCTGCGTTCTCGCAATATCTTTCCCCATTTCCACAACGCCCCCATAAGCAGAGAACAAACAACCATACATCCCGCCAAGAGGCTCACACCGCCATCAATACCGATGCCTTCAAACTATATGCGAGTAAGAAGTCAGTGCATGTCTCACGTCATCGTGTAGGGCATCACTTACCATTGGCCGCGAGAAGCAGATCGCCGCTACAGCAAACAGACTTCTCGAGAGACTGTTTGCGGAAAAAATGCTCGCAGCATAACGTGGGTAGATGTTCGGGATGTAGAGCAGGACTGATTGCGCAATGAAATAAGTGCCGAAAATGGACATGCCGAGACCGATGGTAGGCGCAATCCAATGGACACTTGGACGGGCGGTCCATGCTATCGAAGCGTTAGCTGGGTCTATCATGATAGCAGAGACTTCGGCGATAAACATACCGTACAGAAACAGCCCGATAGGAATGAACGGTGAGGCGACCATCCCAGGGATCAAATGGTTCTCGAGCTCGCCAAACGTCCCGTTTGTAAGACGTGGGAAGACACGGTATTTGAGGTATATGACATGGATCGTGAATGCGAGGACGCCTGCAGGCGCAACAGCTAGGAAGATCAAGCCCGTGCTTTCGGCGCTGAAACCGTACATTACGGGGAAAACAAGAGGCAGAGACTCGAAGAAGGAGTAGTAGATGCCATAGGCTAGACCCATGTAGACTGTCGTAAACAAGATAGCAGGATCTAAAGCGTTGATTTCCCAAGGTTTGACGAGGGCGTCGAAAAGTAGTGTGCTGGCTTTGAGGTCCTTCTGCTTGCGTTCAGATGCAGACATTAGACTCTGGTTGCCAGTCTCCTCGCGGAGGCGCTTTGCCTTGTAGTATAGGATGGTCGGGCCGGATGACTCTGGCATCAGGAAGATCATGGCGAGGTAGGCCGGTCCAGTAATGATCATCAGTTCCCAGCTCGAAAATCTCCAGCCCAGGCTCTTGACAGCATAACTCGACAACGTTGGGCCTAGAGCCGGGCCAAGCGTGGCCACCATAGCCCAGAGAGCGATCGCGAACGGAACGTGTGGGCCTGCCCATATGTCGGTCAACGAGGCACCCGCGGTAGCAAGGCAAGGTGATGCCATGAATCCCAGTAGGAAGCGCAGGAACATGAGACCGCCAAAGTTGTTTGCGAGCGCAGTTGGGACACAGAGGATGACGAAGAGGAATCCTGAGATGGCGTATGGAGGATTGCGACCAATGGCTGGAACCTCCGAGAGAGGAGAAAAGAGAAGGCATCCGACTCCGTAGCCCAGAACGTATAGCGAAAGTCCCAGTGAGCCTTCAATGTGACTCACGTGGAACTTTTCGACGACGGCTTCCTGGCTTGATGTGTAGATTGAGGAACCGACGTAGACTGCGAACGTGTCTGTGGGGTGTAGAAGCAAGATTAGTATGTCTCAGGTGCATGCAATACAACAAGACTTACAGAAGGCGATGATGAATGTCATTATGATTTTGTGGCTCAATGGCCAGTTGACTGGCATACTGGGATCGTCTGGTCCGCTCCAGTCAATCAGGCTCGTCTGATGCTGCTTCAGCTCTGCGCCTATTATGGGATCCTCGACGGTGAGAGAAGCTGGCACATCATCGGTCGAAGAGGACGTGGAGATCGATTTTCCTGGTTTTCGTGTGTAATCCAGTTTGCCTTTGGTAGCATAGTGAAACAGAGTGCCGACGGTCGAATGTCTGTACAGGTAGGGCATGATTGGCGATGGTAGGGTGGTGGTGATGCGTGGAAAGTTGGTTATGGGCGATATCGCGGTGGGTCGAAATTTGACCGTTCTCGTGGACTAGTGGCTGTGAAAGAGCCAGCTGGTACAAGGCGCCTGTGTTGAGTTGCAATCCGGCTTCGAGGAGACACAAAGTTTTATATCTGTTTACGCGCATGCCAGGCTTATCTCCGTTTCAGCCTTATGGCAGTCGTTACTTCCACATACAGGCTGACGCCAAGCTCGAGGAAATACATGACGAGATATGGCAGAGTGGGAAGTCGCGACAGACTGCAGAGCACACATGCAGATCTGCTTACGTTGACTCATCCCGCACATTTTGGTGCGCCCGCTCATGATGAGTGACTCAATTCGCTGATATAATGCTCCGAATTATTATGAGCAATGAGAAGAGTAGTAAAGTCTTCATGAGGTCAAAGATGCGGAGTGAACGGAACGGGGCGGAGTTTATGGTGTGCGTGTACAAGGGTGTACTACTCGCTTGCGATATGAGCACGCTGGAACGGACGAAATGAGCGAAAAAAGCACTGGGGCGTATTTCAGTTGGCCTGCAGACAGTTCTCCCTTTGGTTCGTCTTGCGCAAGTGGCGTATGCTGACAAACAGGTCACAACTTGCTGCGAAGAACGGCCAATGGTGCAGGCCAACAGTAGTAAAATGTCTTCGAGCGCAGTATGCTGTCTTGTGTAGATCTTACCCATCCGATATACTGACCGGAGCTGATACTTACGCTGGCATAATTTTCTATTGAGAGCTCAGTTTGATGAGTGCAGAACCGGTGGGCTTCCAAGACTCCGGGTGTGTGGACGTGGCTGGGCGCCATCAACTTTCGGGGAGTTTTAATGTGTCCATACGGAGTACAGCATTCTTCTCGTCCCTTAGCTAGGCAGCGCACCTTTTGTAAGCGGACCAGCAAGTCGTAGAGTCCAGGGTCTAAGGCTCTCAGACCAGGCAAATACCTTAGAATTGTTAGTACGAATGCCACATTGCCGTCCCGCTACCGGTCGCACGCGCATACTGAATGCATCCTGAAGTTGAAAGAGACGAGACGTTGAGGATGGTTCGCAACCCACAATAAGCAAAAGCCATAAGTGGAGCTCGCAACTTCCTCTACTGCCACCACATACTCCAATGAACACCATGGACATGTCTCTGCAATGCGTGCATTTTTTCCCACAGAACATGCTGACATTGAAGCATATGATGTAATTTTCATCCTGCCAGGGTACTTAAAGACGATACCCGAGGAGCAGTATGCTGCGATTAATGACACACCATTCCCTACCGTTGTAAGTGAACGTAGTTAGTATGCCGACTGTTGAAGTGCAAGACCAGTAAGCGGCCTGGTCTTGTTCCACGTTGGTGAGGCTGGTTGTGTCTCACACAATAACCATAACACTCTTAAGCTTCGGCGACGGGTCTTAGCAGTTCGCCCACCAGGGCTCTACAGTGTTCGTCTCGCGACCTCGGACGGCAAACACGAAAGGTTTGGATTTCCGGTGCCGCTGTAAGCGCAAATGTGGTAGATTTTGGAAGGGGCGTGTGCGTAGGTTGTGCGACATCGAAACCATAACCCGAGACTGCGCTGCTTAAAAATCGGGTGCCAACTGGAGGACATCTTGCGCACCCGTAACGAAGATTGGTCTTTAACTTGGGAGCCTTGATGTAAGGATATCGAGCAGTAGGTACGTGCAATGGGCCATAATAACGAACTCCAGCAAAGGATATCTGTGCAACCGTCGCGTTGGTGCTCACCAAATTTAGCATCATGCGGCTCGCGTGGGTTGGTGCATGTTTCGCAGTCCGTAAATGCTTCCCCTGGCCGAAGTTTTAAGCCTTCAACAACTTGCAACAGCGGCCTGAAGCTCCGCGCGATTCGCAATCGAGGTGCGGAAAACCCTGACACAAATAACTTGCGCGAGGGTGAGTTTTCAGCAAGAAGGAAAGCCGAAAAGTGCCAGACGAGAGCCCAGAAATTTGACAGGACAGGAACTTCAGCCTTGGGCTGATCGTCAAGGCGGCGCAACGCTAACTCAGCCCCCGCGCCCGCAGCCGTGCACCACAGTCGAGACCGCTTCTCCCGAGCGCGATTCAAGTAGAAACTATCTGTGCGAGGCCATAGAGCAGCTGCATGTAGCTAGCTTGTCAATATACCCAGCTCCGCAGTCAGGCGATGGCAGTTCGAGCCTGGTCGTTTTGCGAAACGTCCGCTGCGGGCGCAGCTGAGACCTGGTATTGGCTCCGTGCTAACAATCGTTAGAAATATACATAGTACGTGATGGTCGTGTCTGTGGTAGTTTTCAAGTTCGACCAAATAGCCTGTCTTCAAAAGTCCTTCTGATATCGTGTTGGTGCTGTCAGTCGTCGACACTCTTTTCACGGGCCGTCACAACGCATAAATCTCAATTCTACATATATCGGGCCTATCGCGAACGTCTTCCTTCCGCTTCACATAGTCGGACCTTCCCGAGGTCTTCATTTACGTCCTCCTTTAATCGAGCCGATTTCCGTTCAAAACGGTTGAACCTCAACAACATACCACCAGGATGCTGCCAACATTAACAGCGTCGCTTGTTGCCTCCACATTGCTCCTATGCACAACCACAGCAGCGCCGACAAGAACTCATTGCCGATGCACGACAGTCGCAGATGCCGTCCCGGACGCAGCCTTCACTCCTTCAGCGGCGCATTGGACATCCGCGGAATCGACACCAAGTCCCGTACCCAGAGACTTTTGTTCGAACCTTGGCCCTGAGCTCGAGAGCTTCCAGCATTCAAAGCCTGATCTGTACCAAATGTATCTGGGGAGGACGGAAGGGCCGGCTAGCAACAACGATCACCAACAGCCCTTCAAAACAATCAAGGTCTCGGTAAATTTCGCAGCACGAAAAGACTCAAGAGGCAGCATCAGCAAAAGTGAGTGGCAGTCGACCACACGTTCTCATCAACGAATCGTGTGCCACGCGGAGTCAGATCTCACCAAGGGGTATCAGGGCTCATTCGTCACACTTTGGGCGCTGCAAATAATCGTTGCCATTGGCATCATTGCATGCATCGCCGAAGGCTTATGTTTGAGTTTGTCATGGCTCGGAAACCCAAGCACTGCTTTGCCTGGCGACTGGAAGAGCGGTCCCATGAGGATATCCGGAAATGAGACCGTTGTTCTCCAAATGTCTTCGAGCACATACAAACCAGGGACACCCGAGCAAACGTACGACGCAGCACCGATGCTTGTTCTTCATGCACCAAACGGCGACCGGATATGCATCACGTACGAGGAAGACGATGATGAAGTTTACAGACCGGTGATGTGATTGTACACGACACTAAAGTCTTGTCCTTTTCAATTGTAGGGCGTCTTGCTCCTTCTCTTGTATATATTACAATCCAAGCATTGCACACATTTTCAGCAGTGCGTTACTTTTAGATCGTCAAGTGATACATGGTATTGCGAACGTCGCCGAAGTTTCACCTTCAGCTTCCTCACGCTCCCTCTATTACTCTTTCTTCCTTTGCAGCCTCGCAGGCAGAGTGATTCGAGGTTTCATCCTCAAGGAGAGAAATGCTGTATCCGAATTGTGACACACGCGTTCTCCTCTGACTACTAATGCTGCCCCTCTCTTGTCGTCTTTCTTCTAACAAAGCAATACATGGTAGGGGTATCATAAAGCAAACGGGTATCGTGTCGCCAAAATCAAAACAATGGTCTATATACAAATGATCTGACCGTTAACAGGACGGGATGACAGATCGGCATGCCAGACCCGGGCGATGCAGGTCGTGTATGGTGCAAGGGTCAGGCAGGGAGTGGGCGACTTGTCGCATGAACATTCGCTGATAGCACTTTCATGTCTTACCTGCCCGGACCGCGAATTAGTAATGTGCATGGGTCTAGCGCATTGGTGGCATCTAGGTGTACTCGGTTGTCGCAATGGGCATCTCGATAGATGTCGGGGGAGATCCGGGCGTGTATGTTGCATTGTGCAGTTGGACTTGGGGCATCCGCAGTTCGAGAACCGCAGATGGGTGTTGTAGGACGTTCGGGGACGGTAGTCGTAACAGGCATTCCAGATGCTGTAATATTAGGATGTCGCGAGGGATGTTCGTGTGGTCGCAGAAGGATCGTGTACGCGGACATGTCGCAGCAGGCCAGACTGGACAACAAACATCACCGGGATGCTGAATCGATCGTTCTAGAGGTAAGAGCCGTAAATTAAGATCGCAACGGATTGTGTGGAAAGTCACACAGGTGGCGAGTACAGGTGGCGACCGGCTGGCGGTCGTAAGGTAGTCGGCGTTGACCGACAAGTAAGAAATACGTTTGTTGAGGCCGGTGAAAAGGCACACGGCTCCAGCAGTGAGAGTTCGTAGTGGACCTCTGAGGAAGCCAGGTTCTCGAGAACCTCTGTCACATAATGGTGTGCCATCCGTTCTCATTCATGATGTCGATCCAGAAAGCGTCTTTGCCATCATCCGATTGACGCCAAGTCTCCTCTGTCAATTGAATCATCCGTCGAAGCGGCTTATTGGGCAGTCGAAGCGCAAATTCTTGGAGACGTCTCATAACAAATTCGCGGGCCGATAGTACCTTGGAATCGTTGGCGTGAATGTCGAAGAAGTCAACGGAGGAAACAAACTTCAGCTCCGATGCTGCAATGACGAGCAGCAAGGGCTGAACGCAGAAAGTGCCAGACGAGGCAGGCAGTGATTCTATAGACCGGAGGATATGCATAGAGAGAGAGTTCAGCCAAAGTCTGATGTCGGTATCTTCATACGGTGTCTCGAAACGCGGCATTGGAAATTGGAAGTCGAGATTGTCGCTCCTGTTGGACTGATCTCCGCCTAGGCGTTTGCGGAGAATTAAAGGGAAGACGCGATATAGTTCGAGTAGACCAGCGCAACGATACGCTTCAGCGATGACCACGAAGTCCTCTTTTGGTGTGCGCTCATCCCCAGTGTCAGCAAGCTCCTCGATAGTAGGACTTTCCAAGGCTAGCAGGTCCTCCTCAAGGGACGCAGCATTCAAAGCATTCTCGCGCCTTCGTCGAACGTCAGTTGCGAAGTTCTTGTCAAGCGCTCGTTCCCGGCGCACTAATCGGCCGACTTCGGCGAGTAAGAATTGGCTGGTCGGCGCAATGCCTGTCCAGGGGTGTGGGACAATCTTTCCATCTGGTCGTCGAGTAGCTGGTGACGTCTGCTTGGATACCCTTCGTGGTCGCAGCCCAGAAGAAGAAGAGAACCCCATAGAATCGTCTGTCACGAAGCCCATGAGCATCTCCCAATGGATGAGAGACTCTTCAAAGAACTGGGCTTCACGCTGAGCTTCATCTCCTTCGGACCGAGTAAGTAGTTTTGGTAAGATCAAGCTGCGGGCGGTTGAAAGATACTCTAGACCGAGGGCACTACTGTCATGCCACGAGGTAGTGAGGCCAAGCAGCATGATACTCAGAAACGTCCTGGTAGCAGACGCTTGGCTAGTCTGAACAAGAGGAAGCTCGATCTGCAAAGCATCAAAAGCCTTGCGCTGCAACTCTACTCCAACGTTGGCCATGTTAGGAAAGGTATTTGCGAGGTGAGCGGCAGCCATGGATTGGATGGCGTAATTAATGGAGGGGCAATCCTGGTATATGCGACCAATTGTGGTCCTAAAGGGATTTAAAATAGAATCAAAAGAAGAGAAGACTGCGCAGACGTCCTTGAAGTAATGCTGCACAAGAAGAGATTCGATGTCATCCGACGAAGATGGATCCAGAGATGGACTGGGCAGTCGGTAGAAATCGAGTAACAAAGACCGCGATAACCTGGGGCTGGCCTCCTGACTGGACTCTCGCGTGGACAATGTGGTGAAGTCGCTCAAGTAAGGAGCCTTTTCTGGTGCCTCAAGGTCAAGTCCGAGATGGTTGAGTGAGCCTTCATACAGATTGAAGTCGTCGAATGGCTCGAACGTGAAGTCTTCATGAGACCCAGGGCTGCCATCAATCAGACTGTCGACACGGACAGTATCGATTACGTCAAAGTCATCCATCGTGAAGGGTTCATATTCTCGGGGAGAGTCCTCATCCTCGGTGGATAGTTCCGAGACCGTGACAGGCTCCTCTAAACCGGGTGGGGATGCTACTGGGGGAGAAGCTTGCTTGTTGTTGCCCTCGTTTGTATCTTTCTTGCTAGCAGGAAGGACAGCAGCAAGAGCTTCAATACCAGTGGCTACGTTTTGCGGAAGCGGGGACTGATTGGCCTTGGGTGCATTCGGCATTGGCTCTGAGGCTGGCTTTGACCTTGATGTTGGTGACTTGAATTGTACTGGACTGAGGACCTCATATTTGGTGGACCACTTGAGGGTCTTCTCGTAGCCGGGGCACGGCACATTCCGCTTCTTACATTGCAAGCAGGACGGGGCAGTCTCATCGCATTTGAGCTGTTCAAGTCGTTAGCAGAAACGATGTGAGACGAGATCCTACGACTCACTCGTTTGAGTTTACAACGACCACATCCGTTCCGGGACTTGGTTTTTTTTGCTTTGAGATCTTGAACTGCTGCTTTCTCTTGGGCCAGTGTGGGCATTTCGGTTGCCGTGTAGAGAAAGGTGACCTGGAAGCGTGAAGAACGACGAGTGCCCGGCAACGAATGACCAGAGCAATGAGGTATGGATCTGAATGGAGCGGAAGCCGTCCTCTAAAAGCGCGGTCAGTGACACAGCCGATAGCAAGCGTCGCCTATCAGACAGGGGCCAAGATAGCAGCTGATAAAAATGCGTTCCCGGTGTGGATGAAAATCAGTGGCAGGTAAGCCAGATCCCGAATGTCGGCCCTTCCACGACTGGACCTTCCGCATCAGCGCGAGGCTGATTGGCCAGTACCGGCAGCCAACGCTGCAGAAAAACGTTCCCTTTGCTACCTATGGGAGGACGTTCGCAGAAGCGAAAAGTTGGACAGCATTCAAAACGTGTATGCGCATTCGCTGAACCAGCTTCTGATGATAGCCAAAGCTAGAAGAGCATTGCGGTCGACGACTGTGCCGAACTCAGAGGTTGGGAAGATAGGCTAGATCGACATTACCCCGGAAGTTGTTGAAAGAATGGGTTCCATGCCCAATCGCGGTTAGGCGGGCTCCACAAGCGTCATACTTATCAAAACACCAAAGATAGAGCCACGTCTGCAGCAGACCTCATGACGATGTCGGCAGATACGCCTCTCGAGCATCTAGTTCGGTCTCTATCTATCCGCCATCTCTACTCAGGTAAGTGCGACGCAATTTTCGCAGTGGCGCTTCATGTACAAAGATTAGACGTTCGAAAACGCTGCTTGGATCGCCTTGGCGCACGTTCTCAGCTGCTCCATGGAACATCGCTATTTTCAACCCAGCGGCTCTGCGCGCAGATCGGTAGCTACTAGGCCTGCATGATGCTTCGGGAATATTTATGTGGTTGAACGCGCAATCGCCGAGCGTCGAGACGAGGCATTCGATTACGGCATCAAAATCATCGTGAACTGCTCAAACCCCGCACCGCGCGCTGCCGTGTATACCTAGCTTTGTAACGCATGGACTCCGGGGTAGAATCTGGGGCCCACCGGCGGGACCATTCGAGCCGGCGTAATAATGAAGTAATGCCAACCCAGAGCATGTTGACATGCGCTTGCGAGCGTGCACTTTGTTCACGTCGCTCTCCAGGTCCAAAATCTCGCCCTATCGGAGGCACCAGGTGCCTATGGTGGTCAGAATATAACCATCAAATAGAGTTCGACGACAAGAGCTCAAGACTTGCGCGTATACTGATTTCATGTGACTTTGTTGGTGTCTTTGCGCCAAGCTATCGAGATATCACCTGATCTGGGGATTCTCTTCGCACAAGACTGGACCTATCGAGATTTCGGTCTCCCTCCACACGTGGCGCTACACAAGCTGCAACGCCCCAACTCTATTTCAGCGTACATTCTTATGTACTGAACGAATGCAGCTTTCATAGCGCAAGCAACATTCGCTGACGAGAAGTCGATGAGAAAGAATGACTACATACCACTTTTGAGTGAAGGCAAGACGCACTCAAACGTATTTGGTTTTTCTGTCATGGGGCTGCGAGTATCTTTTTCCGATGATCGCATTCGTACGGCCTCAATGTACAACAAAATAAAGCTTGTTGTCACACAGACAGCAATCTTCAAGTAACTAGCTTTACGACTACGTATGTGAGCAGCCGCCACGTCTGGGTGCCTTGCGATGCAAATTATCAAGATATGCACCATGGTACTATGTATGCTGAAGAGGCAAGCCGGCACCTATAGTATCACGTCGTCACTGAACAGATAGAGCAACGGACAAAGTCAGATGTTGTAGAGGTGAGTAAGGTTTGGAGTGAACACCGGGACCATGTGTTCTTTGAAGTCCCGTCTATTAAAGAACTTAATGTTTAGGGCAATACATGAGTACAAATTCCAAGACACATGAGAACAAATCGGCCAAAAAGACAGCGACCTCCACGTCAGATGCGGTGGAAAGGCTTAACATGAAAATTTTGATCCAACCACGAGCTGATTTGGATTCCTTTTGCGAGTTTATTTGCGATGCACAACGACTTGTCATCTCTATACTATCTAGGTGAGTTTCTATCGTATGTGATAAAATGATGAGGCAGTTCTCTTGAGTTTGTACAATGACCATACTTGCTGGTGTAGAATCATACATACAAGCTCGAGACACTTGAGAACAGACTTTACAATGCAGTAGCTGTATGTATGTTTACTCTTGCTAACTAGAAGTCCAACAACACAGCTACCTAATAGCCTTCAAATTCTCAAAATCTTGTCGCCAGCTACTGTGAAACCCTGGAGATGGACTGTAACGGGGATCAGCAGCGCGACTGGGTAGGGCCGAGGATCGCCACCAGGGACGCGATTGCGGCTGCGCATCTCCCGCGTAGGGCCCACGTGAATGGCGATGGAACGCATCGAAGATAAGGCGAAGAGTGATCGAGGCGCGATGATTAGCTCGAGGCTTGCTCAAGGCTTCGTCGAAGAACGCCTTTCTCAACGGGTGTGCGTGAAGTGCATGTGGCGTCTTTTTACCGAGGGAAGCCAGCTACCACCTACGTGCATACTTACCTAGGTACGTCTAGGCTTAGTTTCTAGAACACGCCTCACCTCTTGTGTTTTCACCCAACGTCCACATACCGTACTTTCTTGCCTACATGGCCAGAAGATAGCAGGAATAACTGAGCCGCACTTGACCTATCATCGTAGAGAACGGGGCAAATTGGATCCGCTCTGTTGCGGGGGAGCCAATGAATCGGCTGACAGATAACGAGCCCCCTGCTAGCTTCTGGCTATGTAGGCAAGAAAGTACGGTAGGAATCCAGGTACCGGCGAACACTGCTCGGCATGAGTCGCCAACGCAGATTGGCTGATCCTACAAAGCGCAGGATCTCAGAATAGCCCTGGACCCGCATCGCGAGATTGCAAAAGTCTCGAAGGAATGCGCCTGGCCAAAGTTATTGGAATTGGGGGAGCGTATGGGCGTCTGCAAAAGCACAGCGGACTCACGGCAACATCGCAACAGGTCCTCCATAGTGGAACATGCTTAGGCTTTGAGGAGTGATCTCATCGCGTTGTTGCGCTCAAGGCGTCGGGTGGAGTAGGGAGAAACACGTCCGAAAAGGGAATGGTCGGCTGCCCCTGACACAAGCACCAGATATCGGCAGCCGAGGTGGAGCACCCTTTCCATCTCACTCCACTTCGACTCTCGTGCCATCCCCTGTCAGGATGTGAGACAGAAAAATCTGCTACGCTCCTGCAGGCAGCCACAGAGCCTAGATACTCCCGTGTCCCGCTCACGCCATCTTTCAGGAGTCAGACTGCTCATCCACGCGGTAACCCGAGGCCGATCGCAGAGCCAGTAAGTGAATTCCCATGCCGCAATAACGATTGATGGCTGTTGAGCCAGCTTCGTGTTGCTCACCTTATCCCAACACATATAACCACTCGACGAGATTGCAATGAGAAGCTGTGCCTCCGGATGCTCTGACCGTTTGACCGGGTCGATCGAATTGTTGCTTCCTCCATGCCTATTAGCCGGTCACCGTGCAGTCAAGTCAGCATTCCATCTATTAACCGAGATGACCCTATCGATACTTGCAAGGCACCAGTCACCGGTCAATACAATGTAGAAAGGCGTCACAGTCAAGCATCCGGGCTTCAAGCCTTAGCGCTTCGCGGGATCAGAGCACTGGGCGCCATATAGGCCGCTACGCCTTATACGAACAAACGACTGAGCCGTCCCACCAATGACAGCACCTCACGATACGCCACGCTTTGTTCCTGCGTCTGGCGTGGCCGAAAGTAGATCTTATACGGAGAACCTAGGTGCCTCTGCCGTCGTTATGCACGCTGGCTTCATACCAACAAATGGTAGGGTCAAGCGCCATGCAGGTACCAGAGCGCCTCAAGGCTGATATATCGTAATCTCCCATGTCCTTTTCCCTTTCGTCTCGCACTATTTCAAGGTCTATCACCAGTCACTCTTTCGAGACTTGATCCTAATTGCAGGTTTTTGCTTGCGTCCTTTCGTTGAGTCCGCTCACCACGATCTTTACTGGCCCCGGCCGTCCCTTCATTCAATCGAATATTAATCGTCCCCTAATTCCATAATCATGTCTCCGTCAATCCTCTTCCGCGTTGCTACCGCCGTCACCGTCCTTGCCGCTACCGCATCCGCAGCTTTTGACCTTGCTTCGCCCAACAATGTAGCCGTCTACTGGGGTCAGGGCGACAACCAGCAGCCGCTGTCGGATGTTTGCGACGACCCAAATTATGATACAGTCATCCTCGGCTTCTTTAACGGCTTCCCTCAGAAGAGGGGCGACTATCCCGCGTCTAACTTCGGTATGTATACCCCTTGCTCATGTCATGAACTCCAAAAGAAAAGAACGAGCATCACTGCCACAGCTTAATGCGACTGTCTCTAACTAATGTGACTAGGAAACGCGTGCTGGAAAGACGAGTACTTCGCGCACCCGACAGATGCTTCCCAGAGCCAGAAGCTTAGGCGGTGCCCCAGCATTGAGCCTGGTATCAAGAAGTGCCGCGAGAACGGCAAGAAGGTTCTGCTGTCTCTTGGTGGAGGAGCACCATTGAACTACTACCTGCCGTCTCCGGACGTTGCCAGATACTTTGCTGAATGGCTCAATGACGCTGTAGGCCCAAAGAGATTGTCCTACACAGGCCCTCGCCCGTTCGGTGACCAATTCGTCGATGGTTTCGATCTGGACCTCGAGGCTGAGGCATCGCAAGTCCCAGCAGGGGGTATCTCCGCCAACTATGCTTACTTCGTCAACCAACTCAAAGCCCTCCGCTCGAGCTACCTCATCTCCGCAGCTCCCCAATGTGTGGTCCCAGATATTCGACTTGCAGATGCCATCAAGGGCTCGCACTTCGACATGATCTTCACTCAGTTCTACAACACAGACCAGTGCTCGGCCAAGCGTGGCTACGAGCAACTTAACAACCCAACCACCGATTTCACGTTCAATAAGTGGGCCGAGTGGCTGAAGACAAACTCACAGAACAAAGCGGTCAAGCTCTACCTAGGTCTTTCCGCCGGCAAGGCTGCCGCCAACAGCAACCATTATCTAGCACCTGATCAGGCCTCTGCTCTCATTGGAAAATGGAAATCAGCATACCCGTCCATCTTTGGCGGTGTCATGCTCTGGGAAGCCAAGGCTAGCACCGACAAGCAAGGACCGGCGGATGGTGAAGGCAAGAAATGCCACAGCTACGGATATTGGATGAAGGCTATTCTCACCAATCGATTCACGGCTGATTACGCCAAGGGTTGTTCCATGCCCTCTGCCGTCCCGACTAGCACCAAGGCCCCTATCTCCACCACGTCCGCCGCACCAACTGCCACGGCGACCATCGCCACCCCGAACGGCGCTTGTGGTGTTCAAGAGAATGGCATTGCGTACACTTGCTACGGATACAGCGCCGGGTCATGCTGCTCTAAGTACGGATACTGTGGTGGAAACGCCAACGGCGGACCTGATCCTCCATCGGCATGGTGTGGAGTGGGTAATTGTAACCCGCTGTTTGGAGACTGTGATGGAAAGCCGAAGAGCTCTACGGTCCGCTCGAGCACGGTCATCAGTTCCAGTGCGATTATGTCGTCGAGTGCCCCGGCAAGTTCTTCCTCCAGCACACACGTGCCTTCGTCCTCCAGCCGCGTTGTCTCTTCGTCGAGCGCGGTGGTCTCGTCCTCCAGCCACGTTGTGTCTTCGTCGAGCGCGGTGATCTCGTCCTCCTCCAGCCACGTTGTGTCTTCGTCGAGCGCGATGATCTCGTCCTCCTCCAGCCACGTTGTGTCTTCTTCGAGCGCGGTGATCTCGTCCTCCTCCAGCCACGTTGTGTCTTCGTCGAGCGCGGTGATCTCGTCCTCCAGCCACGTTGTGTCTTCGTCGAGCGCGGTGATCTCGTCCTCCTCCAGCCACGTTGTCTCTTCGTCGAGCGTGATCGTATCATCCGCGTCGAGCACACCCGTTGTTCCCTCGTCAAGCGCTGTTTTGTCATCCTCGTCGTCGACCATCGTGAGCTTCAGCTCAGATGTTTCATCGACAGTCCACAGCTCCAGCGCCGTTACGTCGTCAAGCGCCCCGGCATCTTTTTCCAGCGTCGTCTCGAGCTCAGTTTACGAGACCAGCAGCTCCGCATCTACCCCACCCGCTTCTTCGTCGGTCGCTTCAAGCTCCATCTACGAAACCAGCACGCCAGCTGTCTCTTCTTCGGCTGTCTCAAGCTCCGTTCACGAAACCAGCAGTGCTATTCCGTCTGCGGCCTCAAGCTCGATCTCCGACGCTAGCAACTCTGCCTCGACTCCTTACGCGACGCCTTCTATTGTGTACCCTCACGAGACCCCTATCCACAGCTCGTCGGCTTCTCCCAGTTACGCTCACACCAGCTCCGATCTGACTTACTCATCGTCAAGCTCCAGTATTCATTACCCAGCCGGCAATGCTTCGACTCCCTGCACGACCTCAACCCAGCAATCCAGCTCTACACCTGTGCACGTCGCCTCGACGACTCCCGTGTATGTCGCTTCGTCCAGCTCGACACCCGGCGCTCCTATCCATGGCGCATCTTCAACGTCCAAGGGCCACGGTGTCCAATACCCTCCTCACGTCACCAGCCTTCCTGGAAAGGACTCCCCGTCCTCCTCAGCCAGCTCGACCGTGAAGACCGTCACCACCACCTACGTGGACTCATGCGAAACCGGAATCACCACCAAGACCGAGACCATCACCCAGACCGTCTGCGACAAGTGCACCGGCGACTCCGTCACCTCAGTCTACGTCTGCCACAAGTGCGGTCCTTCCGTAGTCACCATCACCATCACGAAGCCCAGCATGCCCACATACGTAGCCAGCCACCCCACCCCGCCAGCGAAGCCCGAGGGCCCCATCCACGGCGCCGACAAGCCCCAGCACTCACAGCCCGCGAAGCCCGTGTACGGCGCCGACGTGCCCAAGAAGCAGGACTACCCTGTTGAGCACTCTATGGTCACCATCAAGTCCACGACTGTTTCCATTGTGTACGTCATGAAGACTCCTGTTCCCGTCGTGCCCGCTGGTAAGAACATGCCTGTGCCTTACTCTTCTGCACCGGTCGTTGGATACCCCGTCAAGCCTACTGGTGGCTACCCCATGTCTTCAGGCACTGGTGTCCCCAGCAAGCCGAGCGGTACTGGGGCACCCACGAAGCCGACGTACGCTCCTCCCCAGTTCACTGGTGCGGCGAGCCACGTTGGTGTTGGCATGACTGGCTTGTTGGCGGTTGTTGCTGGTCTTTTGATGTTGTAGATGTTGTTTCTTTGTGTTGAGTTGGAGGATGTGGTGTTGTTGTATAGTAGATTACTTTTATCTAGGTGTGTGTAAGTTGTATAAACGATGCAGGTACGATTGGCGTTCAAAATTCCATTGCTGTTATTATTTTGCGTATGGGTTTTGAGGCGTGTAGTTGCTAGCGCGCACACGTGACAGTACTCTGCTGACGTAAGGTTCGCGACGCAGCACCAGGCTCCGTGACAATTCTTGACCGATTTCCTCAGCGAAACTCTACCACCAAAGACTGAAAGTACACTGAAAGCAGGGCCTGGCTATCCTCAGTATATTATGTATTATTTCTCGCTCTACTCAAGTACTATTGAAGATAGACAGGCTACTTGTTCAGGTTACAGACTTTGCTCTTTATTAGTGCAATTTGCTGGTCTCATCAATCATGAGTTCTCGCGGCACCTGGTGGCAGAGTGTTGGATCGTAATGTCTTCGGCTGTGCTGGAGAGTTAGCTGCAGCTGCTGGAGAGCAAAGAGGCTGGGTCCTGCAGCACTCGTGCATGCACAGTTGATGCAAGTTCCAGGGGTCAGTGTGTTAGTGAACGTGCTACTGGTGTAGCTCAAAATACACTGCATCATGATTCTCATCCTTCGACGTGTCTTTCATCGTGGTGATCTGTCGTCGCAACAGAGCCAGGATGGTGGAAATCAAAACTCTAGCTCGTGGCAGCAATTGGAACACTGGGACACCCGCGCACCGGCCCGCCCGTCTCGGGAGCCGGGAGTCTGAAAAGCAGCGTTGAAGCTGCTGATTGGCGAGAGCTCTAGGCAGCTTGATGAGGCAATCGCAGCGACAGAGGTGGAAGGAGCTCTTGACATGACAAGATGGCTCTGCATCCTTCATGGCATGCTTCAAGTCGCCCGTCTGCGTGCCCTGTTTTCTCAGCGAAGTGCCACGGAATCGGCGCTGGACGCTCGCTGTGCTTGGCCATGACGGCATAGGCCTAGCCCAGTAGTGACAGCTCACCTTGCGGCGGCATCGAGCATCGACTGTCAAGGATGGCATCTCGACACACCATGAACCGACAGCTCTCCACCAGACTGTAATCTGACCTCGCACCGAAGCTCATGTCGCTTATGCACGCTGTTTGCAAGGTCAATGCATATCCCCACCGCCGCCGCGAAGCATTTCGTCGTTTGTCGTCGCAGTCGCCGGTGAAGAGCCACCCGCCGTGCCTGCGAGCACCTCATCTCTCCCTCGCGCGTCCTGCGCCTGCGCGCGGTTCGAACAGCGCCGATTGAGCTCCTCGTTCGAGAAACCTCCGGACGTGCTGTGTTTGTGGCGTCTCAGGTGGTCGAGGCTGGTGGCTCTCGCTTCACTTCATTGCTGGCCTCGGCGTGCAAACGGACCACGGACTACCACACCAGCAATTGCGCGCCCGGACAGACGACAGCAACGCAGCGCTTGCAATCGCACGAATCGCACCTGCAGCGACGTGCGTTGGGCTGCGCGTGCTATAAGTGTCGGTGAAGCTGTAAGTGAAGTGTACGGGGCCTCTCCCAGCCTCCTGCCAGCCACGCTACCAACCTCTCCAAATGTCATCGCGACGTCCACGGGCACACAGCAGCAATGGCTCTGCAGCTGACCCCTCCGCCATCTCTGTATCTAACGCACCTGCCAGCCATTGCCATACTCGACGCGCATTCCGATATACCCACCGCCGCCCACTTCACCCTCACCCCATCACCACACGTGGGCACCCGTCGCCGCCCTGGGTGCGCCCCAAGGGTGCATTCGCACTCCCACTGAACACCCGCCGTCCGCGCCGCCGTGACGTCTCGCAGCCCGCCTGAGCCAGCGCTGTTCAACGTGCTGCCCCACGAAGCGCCGCGTAACGAGACCCACGACACCCCCGAACAGCCCTACCGAACCTCCCTCCAGCTACGCCAGGTAACGATTACAGCCTGCCAGCAGCGGTGCCAGTATAGTAACAAGTCGTGTAGCAGCAGGCTGCAGAATTCTATCGGACCCAGCACAACCACTCGCGCGCATCGAGCTCCACCGGGACTAGCCTGCGCCGTACCCCAAACTTCGAGCGCGCCCGGTCCGTCGAGCCTCAGCAGTCCCGCCTCGTCCGCTTCGCCGACTCACAGTCTGATTCCGGCCCTCGCGCCCGCTCCCTCACACGCAACCCCGAGCTCTTCGAGCCCCATCCGGCCCTCCGCATCTCCCGACGCACCGCCTCGGCGGTTAGGTTCGTCCTCGAGGAAGCCATCCGCGTCCCGTACTCGTTCACTCCCGACCTGGTGGAGGAAAACGAGCTCATGAGTGATCTGACCAGTGGCCGCGCTGCCAATGGCGGCGCGCGCACGACGGGCGGCCCCGTGCCAGTCACGCAGGCCGACCGATCGCAGATCCGCACACCGCAGATGATCATGAATGCACGGCGGCAGCGCCAAGAGGCAGAAGAGCAGCGCAAGGCGGAAGAGGAGCGCAGAAGAAGTGCCGAAAGAAGAGCCCAAGCTGCTGGCGTAGCTGGCACCACAAGTACAGAGCCTGGAGCTCAGAGACTGCCCCAGTCGGCTGCTCCGAGACCCATCGACCAATATGTTTATCCACCATCAGGCGCAGCACGACAGCCGGAGCGAGTTGTGTCCCAACCAGGTCAACCGCCGGACACCACAGCTGGCGCATCTCACACAAGATCAAGAACAAATTCGTCAACCCAACAGCAGCCTCGACCACCGCAGGCAAATCAGTCGGCGCCCATGCCCAGCGCAGAATCGAGACGGCCGCCTCCCGTTCAACAGCACGCACGGCGACCATCAGGGGCTGCTGGCTCATCACAAGCAGGGCCTTCATCCGCTGCACCGCGACAACCGTCTGCACCAGCTTCTGCGACTGGCCAAGTACGAGACTCGGCATCTTCCAGCTTTCCACACGCTTTCGAGCGCTGGGAAACACTATCATCTCACTGGGAAGGTCTCACATCATACTGGATACGGCGACTCGAACAGAACACTGATGAAGTTCGACGAGAGCCGTTAGCGCAGCAAATGTCGAGGCAGATCACTGACCTTTCAGCAGCCGGCGCCAACTTGTTCCATGCCGTGGTCGAGCTGCAGCGGTTACGAGCGTCATCTGAGCGAAAGTTCCAGCGGTGGTTTTACGAACATCGGCAAGACCAGGAGCGCGCGCAAGAGCGAGAAGCTGAGTTGGTGAAGTCGTTGGAGCGAGAGCGTGAAGGGCGCTTAGAAGCCGAAGCAAACATAGATCGAATGGCGACAGAGAAGAAGAATGCTGAGCGAGCGGTGTCTGAGATGAAGCGCGAGCTGCAGATCTCCAAAGAGGAAGCAAGACGAGCTTGGGAAGAGCTAGGACGACGCGAACAAGAAGAGCGTGATCGCACACTGTCACTCAGGGAGGGGCAGCCCACGTTGGTTGGGGGCGTGCAGGTGGTGCCGCGAGTACAGAGTACGGGACGCAGTGGAATGAGTGGAGACGACATGTACTCTGGCTCACAGGGTGCTGGGTCTGGCGGCATTGAACAGCACTACTCCTATGAGGAAGGGCAGTCGCCAACTGATACCGACCCGTTCACTGAGAGTGCGCGCCCAGTATATCGCCAGTCAGAGGCGCCGTCGCTGGCCCAGGGCACGTATATACCTGCAGGCGCTGCATCATCGTCGTCGGCGCGACCCAGCGGCTACAGCACGGCGCCCGAACAACCATCAGCTTCAGCACCATCCAATCCTCGGTATCGAACGACACAAGCACAGCAAGCGCCTCCTCTACCCGTTTCATCGAACCCCGAGGCATTCTATCAGCAGCCAGGATCGTACCTACATCAGGAGCAGGACACGCCCATCCCCGAAGACGAGCAGTCCTACGTCACATCCCAGGGTGAAGGGTCGGAGGACGACGGGGAGTATGTTCTCGACGAGTCTGGCCAATACGTGCTGGATGAAGCTGGCCGCCGTATCCCATTTCGATCCGTCCGCTCTCCGTTGTCTGACGAGTACGACGTTCAGGAAGATCGCCAGCGCGAGCTAGAGCATTTGCAGCGGTATGGCACTGGCGCCACATCCTCAAGCGACTATGTCACAACCTCAAGTGCTGGTTCTTCAAACGCAGCCGGCGCTCCCACGGCCGGGCAACCAGATTACAGCGGTGACGGCTATGGCGACGAGTGGGTGGGCATGCGACACCACCATCCGACAAGACTGAGCGACGTACCCGAGGAAGACGAGAGGAGCCGGACCAGCCCCAGCAGAGCAAGTCAAGCCAGCAGAGGCGGAAGGCTGTATTAGACGTATGGCCATCGATATCCGCTAGCGCCCTGAGTCTGCGGACGTGCTGAGGATTTGTCACTTCAGAGTATATGTTACCGCGAGCATATTTACCTTTTACCCTTCTTGAAAAGCTCTTTCGCGACTTTAGATCTGCCCCACGGGGCATTCGTCATTTGCATTTCGCAAACTCGCAGCATGGGCATTTTCGTGTATTAGTAGTTACTTCCCTCATCGCAAGCATGGTGTTAGTGGGTCGGGCATTTGGGCATGTGAGCGGTCTAATGTGGGAGCAGTGGAGTTTTTATATAATTGCAGCATGTGTGTGGGCATCTGGACGAGAGTGATCAGGTCCTATAATGAACAGATGTTGTCTGGTGAATGTGGCTTCAGTGCGCGGTGTGGTGTGGTGTGAGATGTGCTTCAGCGACGAAGTTTGGCATGTGAAAGCGACTATCGTGTGTCAGTATTGCGTCCACATGACCACCGCTCTACCTGCAAATCCGTCTCACGCAAACAAGTCTCGTGGACAGCAAAGTCTGAGGAAGATGGTAGATGCGGATCTAGAAGCAGTAAGGATGTGGTGCGAGTGACCCCACGTTCTCCAGCTTTTCATCCTTGTCATGCAGCTTGTGTGGGATGATTATTGCTTGACCTGCACATGCGCCCTCGAACATTTTCTCCACTTTGCGCTGTCCTTATGCACATCCACCTCCAAAACGAATCTTCGACAACCAGCAGCAATTGATGACTCCGCGGACATGTTCCGCGTACACCGGATGTGTCGCATCATAGCGAGGAGACTTGCAAAGTATTAGTGTACCAAAGTAATCGATGTAGGTCCCAGTGAGGCATGCCGGGACGTGGTTGGCGAGAGCGGGGATTGGTGCGGTGGAAGGGTGCGAGTAGGCGGCCTTTGTACTAGCTGCAGACTAAGCGGATGACGATGCTCGAGGGCTCATGTGCCGGGGCTTCATTCATGCTGGACGAGCTGGCTGTGTCTGGTCCACGGGGAATACTTAGTTCTCAATGGCTGCTCTTGTGAATGTGCACGCCCGCTGTCTTGACACTCGCAGATACACATTCCTCGCGGCTGCTCTGGCGCATGACCACGTGCTACCGACATCGACTACTCTACACCGCGTCTTCGAACATACGCTACCACCTACTACCACCCGCCGCTGTTCCGCATCTAACGCTGTCGCTCTCGACACTCCACCACCGCCTCGGTCTGCAATCGCCGATATATACCACGCTGCCGACGCCCTCTCGACCGCCGGTCCCTAGACCATCGCCGCCATCGTGCATGGCGAGCAACACCTCTCCATGTCACTTCTGTCCGATACGCTATTCTCAGCAGGCAGCGCACGCCTGCACTCTGGAGGAGGGAGGAATGGCGCACACGTGACAGGGAAGGGCAGGAGCGGGCATGGCGGTCTTCTCGCACCGTACAGACAGCTGAAGAGCCAGGTGGGAGGCACGCTGAACAGAACAGCCACCAGGCAGCCGAATCCGCCTGGGACCGACGGACCCGACACGGACGAGGCACAGCGTCAGATTCTGTACCTGCGCAAGGACAACGTGGGTACCTGACATTGGTGGGCGTCATTGTCACATGCTAACGAGCCCATGCAGGCCGAGACGTTCGACGAATGGAGAGCCGCCGCAGTTGCACTCGATGCCCTGGAGGGCAACAACGCCTGGAAAGAGGAGGACGAGTCGCCAGACTATGACGCCGCCCTGGTGCTCGCCCGGCTGAAGGCGCTGGCGGATGCACGCATGAGCTGCGACATCAGGCAAATAGTCTTGCAGCTGCGCACCGCCCTTGCCCGCAATCTCGGTGGCATGGGCAGCCTCCGCATGTACCAGCATTCGCACGTCGGCACCAAGAAGCTGGTGGACCGGTACATCAAGTCGGTGCATGCGACGCTCGCGGCTCTGTTGGACATCTCCGCCAAGCAAGGAGAAGAGTGTCCCTTCACACCACGACAGCTGGTAGATGCGATGAAGCAGACTCGCCAGTCGTTTGGACGAAGCGCACTACTGCTCTCTGGCGGAGGCACGTTCGGCATGAAGCATATCGGCGTGGTGAAGAATCTCTGGGAGACAAATCTTCTTCCGCATGTCATATCCGGTGCTTCTGCTGGGAGTATTGTCGCCGCTGTTGTGTGTACCAGGACCGACAAAGAAATGCCCGCTATAATGCACGAATTCTGTCACGGCGACTTGGCTGTATTTCAGGAGGCTGACACTGAGATGAGCTTCCTCTCCAAAGTTGTGCAGACTTTCCAGACGTCTGGCGCATTCAACATAGTGCACTTGACGCGCGTCATGAAGGGTCTGCTGGGCGACATGACCTTTCTAGAAGCATACAACCGGACACAACGCATACTCAACATCCCGGTGTCGACGTCCACCCATTTCGAGCTCCCTCGGCTGCTCAACCACCTCACTGCACCAAATGTCATCATCTACTCGGCAGTCTGCACATCATGTTCTGTCCCAGTACTGTACATGCAGTCAAGTCTAGTCGCCAAAGATCCAAAGACTGGAGAGCAAGTGCAATGGGACCCGAACCCGGACACGACCTGGATCGATGGCTCAGTCGACAACGACCTTCCCATGCAACGGCTGGCGGAGATGTGGAATGTGGACCACTTCATTGTGTCCCAGGTAAACCCACACGTAGTCCCGTTTCTCGACAAGGACGAAGAGTTGAAACCAAATGAGGCGAAGCAACACATGCTCCTGACCGCCGGCCACGAATGGATGATGAAAGGACTCGGCGCTGCGAGAAGCGAACTTGTACACCGCATGCAGATCCTCGTCGACATGGGCATCAAACCCAGTGTAGTCACCAAGCTGCAGTCCGTACTTAGCCAGCGCTACTCCGGCGACATCAACATTTTTCCCCACGTCCCCATGGTTGACTTTCCTAAAGTGCTGAAGAATCCTACTCCAGAGTACATGATGGGATGCATGCTGGCGGGCCAGAAAGCTACGTGGCCGAGACTCTCGCGCATACAGAACCACGTCTCTATCGAGTTCGACCTGGATGCTACAGTCCGCGAACTGGAGGCCCGAGCCCTGCACGCTGAGATGGAGGCTGAACGGATCAAGGATGGTAGACCAGCGTCTACAGCCAGCGAGCTCGCTCGATCGAGATCCACACATCGAATTAGCGGAATGAGCGACATGGGACCTCCAAGTCCCGTCCTCCGCAAATCAGCACCTACAACGCCATCAGCATCGCGTGCGTCTTTGAGAATACCGCTAAGTAACGTGTATACAGCTGCGAACTCGTCGCGGAGACGAACAGGGTTCACAACTGCCGAGCACGTGAAAACGCCCGATCTTGACTTCGAGACACATCCACAGCCCGAAGAAGACTCCTCGGACCGCGACTACTTTGCGGAAGCCGACGACACCGACGCCAGCGAGCGTCAGTACTCCTCATCGCCAGTGACTTCACCCACACAAGACGACGCTCCAGCTCCGTCCATCGCACAGCGCGTACCAACACCAGGCCCGCCACAGATGAACGCGACGTACAATCGCCGCAATAGCATCCTGCTCAGTCTCGAAATGACCGCTGCTACACTGGCGGGGCCGAGCTCGCCGGAAAGACGGTACAAGAAACTTTTCCATCCCGCGCCGGCGACGGAGCAGGATGCTGAGGCTGGGGCGTCGGTGGCGCAAGGTGGGAGGAGGAACAGTAGTGGGGAGGGGAGGGACGTGGTGTTCATGCTTGGGCCTGAGGAGACGATGAGGGAGGGGAGAGAGGAGGGTGATGCGCAGTAGGAAGGGTTGATTCTCATGTGTATGTCACGCGATGGTTGATGATATGCGTTGGATTGCTAGCATTTTTGTTGCCATGGCTAGAGGAAGAAAGAGGCATGTAGACCCGCTTATAAAAGCGATTGTGGAGGAGGACGTAAAGACATGTACATTGGTAGACGGTACAGGACCTACATATGCAATAATATACACAAATCAGTACGCACCCCTTCCATCCCTGGAAGCTATGCGACTCGACGTGAAGATATCTAGACGTGACTGATCTTAAGAGTGCCTTGAATGATTCATTCCGAAGAATTGTCTGAGAGTGAAGAAGCGGCCGAGGTTCTAGTGAATTTGGTATCGATAAACACCAATGACGCCAAAAAATATCCACCACGCATCACACCAACTTCCTCCACAATTCCTCGACACACCCACTAACCTATTCCTACACTCACACCTGGGATCCGCCAAGCCAATTGACTCCCCACATTATCAGCGACCACGACAATTGACTACCAGCCGTGAAGAAGCGCGGACGCCCGAAGAAAGCTGCACCTGGGGACGCGGACACACCTGCATCAGCGAACAATATGGCAGGAGGCGCAAGCAAGAGCTCAGGACTGAGAGACTCGACTGCGATGGCATCGTCGACACGGACGGCGAAGACAGGCTATGCGACGAAACCTGTAGCGACGACACCGAGCGCCGCAGCAAGAAGTACAAGTACAACGACACCACACCCCACGAGCAACATCCTCGCCGCCCTCCGTCCAACACACACACCAACAACCACACGTCCCTTCACCACCACCCCCACCCCCCACACAAACCCGCACCCCTCCTCCCCCCCTCACCGCCCCTCCAAACAACGCGCCACCACAATCCCCCTCCCCCGAACCCCCCTGCGCGCACCCTCACCAAAACCCGCGCCAACAATGCCCCGACCCGCTCCCCCTCCGCCACGCACAAGAGTCATCGAGCCGACGCCGGATATCCGGCTGCCGAACAAGTATAAAGGGGCGGCGAGGCGCGTGACGGCGATTATGGTCGGGATACCGATTGTGTTGGTTGTGGGGTGGGAGTTGTTTGGGAGGTGGAGGGGGAGTGTGGGGAGGAAGTGGGGGGAGAGTCAGGAGTAGGATTAGGATTGGGGAATGCGGTTCAAGATGATACTTGATTTTCTGAATGAATGCTATTGCTGGTTGGGTATCATAGATCCGGTGTGCGAAAAGATGCGAAGATATGTCGCATGTCATGGTAAATGCAATCCCCACCAGATGCGCCGATATTCCCTAAGCCCCATCCTCGCCCCTTTCCCATCCTCCTCACTCCTCACTCAACCTTCAATCCCACCATCCCCCCTTCCCCCCTCACCACCCGATACCACCCCCTCGCCTTCCCATACTGTGCAAACGCAAGCCACACCCTCTCCACATTCGGCAAGTACCCCAGCACATTCCCACCTGGCACATCATCCGGCAGCACCAGCGTCGTAATCGCACTCCTTTGCTGTCTCGACAGGCGCTTCTCATGCACAACGTAACTCACCATGGTATTGTGCGAGTCGAACGCGATGTGATTCCCCACGAAAGGCAGGGCCGCGGTCTCGATGTAGAGTTGGCGACATGTGTTGCTGAGGAGCGTGAGGGCGTTGGTAACCGGGAATCTTTTCAGCGCGTTTTCATTGAAGGGGTCGGTTTTTGCGGCGATGATTGTGCTGGTGTATTTGAAGACTGGGCGGGCGGGCGTGTGGAGTGTCTTTTTGGTGTAGGTTTGGTATTCGATTAGGATGGTTTTGTTGCTGAAGGCGAGGTCGTAGATTCGGGCGCGTACTTCATTTGGGAGGCGCAGGAATGGTGAGGTGGTTTGGTTGGTGGACCATCTGTGAATGTCAGCATGCTCTTTCAGATATAAGTGTTTGGGCTGTACTTACATCTTTGCTAGCTCGGATTTGCTCGACAAGCGATTACCGCAGATGTCCCTCCGTGGCACAGAGACGTTCTCAGCCTCGTACTGTTTCCGTACATACAACCTCTTCGGCTCCTCCTCCTTCAAGACCGTGTCGAAGAACTTCGACTTGTCACTTTCCTTGAGCCGTCCAAAGCCAGACTTAGACTGCCCGCCCCTCCCACCAAACCCATCTCCACCCAAGACACTCAAACCACGACACTTCAGTCCCGGAAACATCATATCAAATTTCTTCGCATGCTGATTCTCCACATCCGACGGCGGCGTAGGAAGATACTTGCCCGCCGCACCCGCATTACTCTTCTTCGCGCGCTTCGGATCGACCATCGTCTTATCGAAATCCTCGCGACTACCATGGATATTCGGTTGTTTGCGCGTTACGCTCTTGAGTTTGCCTTTGAGCGCTTTGTCGAACATGCTAGATGTTTTGGATTTACTGGAGTCCTCCTCGTTGGTGTCCATGTCGTCGTCGTCGTCGTCGGGAAGAGAAACGGGTCCGCTGAACTTTACGTTACGGAGTGAGGATGATGATGATGATGATGATGATGATGGTTTTTGGGGGCGAGTGCCTGTTGGCGGTGGCCAGGAGAGCTCGTTGTCGTTTCCATATAGCTTGCTGCGTTTGCGTAGGAGTTCTTGGGCGAGCGTGTTGGGTGGTCGGCCGCGTTGTGAGTACGTCCGCTTGGCCATCGTGTAGAGACCGAAGTGAGAAGACGTGGGTTACAGTACGGAGGTGGTGAAGTTGACTTGGAGACTTTTGGGAGTCGCGATTGTGGTGACGACAAGGCAGTAACGATGAAGGTCTTGAGGCTGCAGGTGATCCCAGACTTAGCCAGGTGAGAGAGAGACTCGGGGGGATAGCCCCTCCTGTTTCGAGCTGTTTTGCAGACGTGAAAGTCGCATTCACTTATGCTTGAATTGTGGCTGTTTGCTTTGGGATGTTAGACGGTCGGAGGACAGCAGCCTAGGCACACGGCGCAAGATGGCGCGCGGTCAAGAATGCGAGTACGAATGACCAGTCTACATCGAGGTATCTTTAGTCGTGGATAAGGCGTGGGATTTTTCAAGGTTGCTGATGGGTTGGAGGATTGTCGCAAAGGTGACACGACATCACGTGTGCTAACGAAATTGGCTAGCGTGCAGGCAGTACCAAACTGTGAACCAACGGGACAAATCTCTGTTCACAGTAAGACAATCAAAACTGCATCATGGAGTAAACACTTAGAAGAGAAACGTGTGTCTTTCATTTGCTCTCCACTCATGAATAGCTTGCTCTACGTAAGAACTGGGTATCTCAACGCCAAAAGAATCGTAAGAATCATCGCTCATCACCGCCTTGCACACCCTACTCATTGCTGTTGAACTGCTCCACCGGCGCCAGCAAATCCCACTGTAGCCCCTCCTGCACATCCGCTGCAGGCGCAAGACCACCTAGACCCATCGCCATATCCATCTCCGCATCTTCATTCGCAAGCGAAAGGTCGTCGAATTGGCCGAAAAAGTTCGCCGGCGGACCCATAGATTTCATCTGACCATTTTCATACGGCATTTGAGGGACGGATCCGTCGTTGAAGTAGGGCACGGGAGTTTGTGGCATACTTGTGTCGACAGAGTCGAACATGCTTGTGTGATCCTCCGCACCACCGATCCAGAACTGGCCACCGGTGAGAGCATCGCGCTCGCGGATCATCTCTTCGAGATCATCATCAGGGACGTTATGAGTGGCGCGCATATGACGGCGCAGATCACGGTCCATGTAGAACCGGACGTCGCACTCGTGAATCAAGCAGGCTACGTCCCTAGTCTGCTCGTAGCCCACGCCAGTAAGCATACTCAGCATCGATGCCTCGGGCTTCTTCTTGGACTTCGCAGCCTTTCGAAGCTGTTTGCGATTGCCCTGGCCGAGATGAAGCGTCCGGACGTGCTGATCTCGCGATGACTTGGCCTTGAAGGCTGCACCGCATGCGTCCTCTCCGTTCCAGGCCTTCAGATCCTCGTGCTTGGAGTTTTGGAATGCGTCTGCAGTGCAGAAGTATCTCGCTTGGTTCTCGTGAACAGTTTGGATGTGTACGAAGAGGTTGTGCTTTCGGTTGAAGACGCTGTCACAGCCAGGCCTGGGACATGGGTATTGTGGATGCTGCGCGGGATCGGCGTGGACGGCGTCGAAGTGGGATTTGAGATTCGTGTCGTTCTTGAACCTCTGGCCACACTCCTTGCATTCAGGCGGATGGCACTCGGTTACGTGGGCCGTGAGTTCTTCGTGTGTTGCGAACGTCATCGTCTCAACGTAGGCTTCGTCCATGTCGTCCAAAGTTCGCTCCTTCTCGGCAGCCTCTTGTGACTCGGCGCACATCATGCAAAACAGTCGGTTCTCTTGACCGTCCGAGTGCGCCTTGTACGCATGCCTCTGCAGAGCGCCTTCAGTCTGGTATCCATTCGTACACCTATCGCCCGTCTCTGCGTCCACAAACGTGCAAGGGTACGGCTTGACCTCCATGTGCTGTGTTTTGATGTGTGCATCCAGCGCCTTCTCTTTCCTGAACGCCTCGCTGCATGGCGGAAACTCGGTGCAGTAGTACTTGGAGTCGTGTACGTCCTTGTGCCGCTGCAGTCGTCCGTTAGACGTGAAGCTCTTCCCGCAGCCCGTCCAGTCACAAGCGAAGGTTCGCGCAACGGCAGGGTCGCTATGGGCGTTCTTGATGTGGCGCTGCAGATGGTCTTTGCGGGGAAACGTCTTGTCGCAGTCCGGCTCCGCGCAGGCAAAGGGACGCTCCTTGTTGTGGCCTCGCATGTGTGTCTCGAGACGGCATGGGCGGTTGAAGCGCTGGTCGCAGCCCTCGAAAGTGCAGATGTAGTTCCACTGGCGGCGTGCCTCGCTGTCTGCTCTCACGCCGCCATCGCCCGTGTAGTTGACGACGTAATCCTCGTCGTTTTCTGACTGCCAGCCGATTTGCTCGACTTCTTCTTCCACGGCTGCTGACAGTGAGTGTCAATTTCTAGCTGCGACGTCACTGGAGGAGAAGACATACCTGCCTTGGCCCTCTTTTGCGGCACATCAACGCCGATGGCCTCTGAACTCTTGCGCTTGGGAGCCATTGCGACACGCGAGTCTGGTCGGAACGAAGAGTGTGCGGCTCTGATGCGGAGGTGCTGCGGGCATTTTCCAGCGCCAAGATTTCGGACGTCACGCTAATACTGCCGCTAGCGAATCCCTGTCCGTCCGAAAGCTTTGGCTTTAGCCATTCTTTGACCAACTTGCGCCATACCCTCACAAACGCCAGCACCACACCTCACCCCCGCCAAACCCACGTAATCTACATCCAAAACCCCCCACCAATATGTACGACGACGGCTACGGCGGCGGCTACGGCGGCGGCGACGATGGCGGAGGCGACGACTACGAGTAACTCCCTCCCCTACCCACATCCTTTCACCCACTAACCCACCCTCCAGTGACATCGGCACCTTCGACCAAGAGCAAGAGCCCGAGGTCTACGACGCCG
>Ga0265780_10000737_pt1 | contig 49479 bp, 45 predicted proteins | sample P1T30metagenome_FD_192432 | JGI IMG/M metagenome (GOLD analysis project Ga0265780, IMG submission 192432) | Plant litter microbial communities from East Loma Ridge, Irvine, California - P1 T30 | ecosystem: Environmental > Terrestrial > Plant litter > Unclassified | place: USA: California... | reverse complement strand
GCTTAAAACCAGGTCTCTATCAAGCAACCCCATCCCACTCAAACTATGCATACGCTGATCCTACAACACGCCCAATAATACAACCGCATCGCTCGAGTCATACAATCGACAGCCGGACCCCTCATCTCACCCCACCACAGCCCAGAAATTCAACTCCTTCACGTCTCTCTCTCCTCCGCCATCAACATCCATTTTATCACATTCACCTTCCGGCACTGTACCCACAACGTCCCAGAAACTCTACTTCTTCTTCTCAACGCCATCAGCCTTGCCCTCTCCATCCTGGCCATCAACATCCATCTTCTCACCTCCCCCATCCACCACCGCACCAGGCAGCTTAACATGAATCGTGTCTTCCCCACCTACCCGCTCCTCACTCTTCCTCCCTGCGGCCACGCTCATCAAGTTTGGAAACAACGGCTTCGGCGTCGCCATTGAGACCGAGCGCCGTACCTCCTGCTCCATCTCCTGCACCTCTTCTTCATCAAGCTCGCTAAGCTCGCTCTCGTCATCTGCGTCGTCGTGCACGGATGCCGGGGCGCTGGGCTCCGGGTCGTCATTGACGCTTGCTGTAGCCGTGGCAGTGCCTGATTTGTCGAACGATGGTTGTTGAGGTTCTTGTTGGAGGAGAGTAGCGCTGGTGTCTGGCCGAGCAGTCTTTTCGGGCGAAGCGTTGCGCTTGAGGGAGGTTGGTATGTATGCGTTGAGGGTGGGTGGTGAGCGAATTGGCATTGCTGTGCTCTGAGAAACGGTGACGGGAATGGCCTTTTGTACGCATGCTTCGGCGCGACGACCGATTTCGCGGCGACCGACGGGTTTGGCGCGAGGCTTTGGGGGCTCGGGTTGCGGAGGAGGCGGTTGATTTTGTGGTAGCAGTTGGCTGGGGTGGTATACTGCGAAGGGTGTGCCGTTGTTCGGGTCAGCAGTCCCGTCCATTTGTACTTGCATCAGCGAGGATATGGGTAGGGTGCCGGGCGGGTGTTGCGCGGTAGCAGGCGGTGCGGTAGGAGGTGCAGGTGGAGGTTGTTGCTGCTCGGATGGCAGCGGAGGAAGGCCGGGACCGATGGTCATGTACAACAGTGCGTAGGTGTCGCCAATCAGGTCATCTATGAGGACTGGTTTCATCAGTCCGTTGTTGAGTCGCTTAAGCTCGATCGCATCACGCAAAACATCTTGAAGAGGATGCTGCGTGAGCGGGTTCTGGCACCACGCTTCAAGTCGCGTAGCGAAAGTGCTGAATTCTTCGTGATTGATAGACTTGAATGCAGAGTCCTCCTGTCCCTCAGGCACCTGGCCCATATTACGCAACATCCTCAGATTTCGCATGCATAGATCGTGCCACAGCTTCGAATGCTCGAAGAAGTCGGCCGTCTTCTTCCGCACGCGCTTCGCCAGCATCTCAAAGTTGACCTTGTCACCCGTAAGTTCCAGGAGGTCAACGAAGAACTTGGTATAGCGCGTGGTGTAGACAAAGTGTCTGCCTGGTCGCTCGTTCTCGGGTTTCCAGACCTGTACGGACATGCTCTTTGTGAACATAGACTGCGTCATTTCGTTTTTCGCAGCCTGCGCCGTGGCAGAGTTGCGTCCTTGATCATGGATGATATGGGCAGCTCGAGCTATGATTCGGTGGTGCCAAGAAGACTTATCAGCTGAGCGGAGAGCCTTCAATACGGCAAGGACATAACGATCCCAGTCGCCGGGGTTCTCCGGACCGTTTACGCCCTGGGAGTAAGATGTGTGAGATAGCAGCTCGCTTCCTTTTAAGTAATCGAAAGCCCTGCGTTGGTACAGCTTGTGTACGATCGAAACAAGTTTGTAGTGTGGCTCAAGGACAGGCTCGCCGCTTCGCCCTTTCTTGCTAGGCAGAGTTTCGATAGCGGTAACGAGGGTATTGGTGACGTCTTCCCATGTTGGTCCGCCACGGTGAGGAGGCTGTGGCGCACCCACCATTTCATTATGGCGCATCTCGTTGTCGTTGGCACTCCACATCTTCCATCCACATTTGCCCAACATGAAGTAGTTCCACCATTTGTCAGGATTGCTTTGGATCGCTCGCTTGAACATTGTACTTGCGACTTTCCAGGTGGTGTACAAGTACAAAGGCGTAAAGAGATCGCCCTTCGAGACACCCGAAGTGTCTGGAAAATTGTAGAACCGCTTCTCGCTCTCACGGAATTGCAATGCTTCCATACTGAACGGCTCTCGTGATGAAGCATAGATGCGGTTACCAAACTCGGTGTACAACTGAGAGATTTCCTTCACCGACTGTGCATCAGGCGTCCGGACAGCGCACGACACAGCCATGGTATAGCAGTTGACCGCAGCACGTTGAAAGTTGATCAGCTCGATACTGTTACTGTTGAGTTTGTCCGCGTTCCACGAGACTGCCTCTTCCAGCAACAGATCGTTGACCTGTGCAAGGCGATACCACGTCTCCCAGCGGTCCACAGAATATTCGAGGTCTTGCAGGAAGAAGGCCTGCGCGTAGCTCAAATCCTCCGTTGGGCCTTGAGTCATGCGTTTTTGCGAGCGGAATTTGCTAAGGCTGATGTTGCCCATCAGATAATACCAACCAATCGAGGCTGCAACGGCCTCTTCCTTTGGAACATGCTTGGTAGATAGCGAACCGACTCCTTTCAAGCAATTGAACAGCGATACTGGATTCACTGGAGACTTAAACCAGGCGGTGATGATCTTGTGATTGAATGACAGGTCTTTGTGCTGCTTGGGCCGCCCAAGAGACGCATGGACTTTGTCGATAGTGGCCCGCAGTTCCGTCTTCGGGAGATCTTTCAGATCGACTTTGCGAGCCTGGTCCATGGTGAATGGCAGGATGCTGAACGCCGTCTTCTTGTCAAGAGCGTCTGGTGTCGATAAAAACTCCTGACACTCTAAGGGTTCAACGAACAGCTTCAAGCCATACATGTCGTACAGCACTTGACAAAATTCAGTGTCGCGACTCTGTGCGTCGACGACATCGTCAAGACGAAGTATCTCGTCTTTGGCGAGACGGAGAAATTGGCGGTTGGACAGATGGCAAACGTGACGTACACCCGCGGCATGATGAACATGTCGAAGGAATTCGAACAAATCTTCTGAAGGCGTGGGAAAGCTCTCTGCATCCTGTGATAGCCCTTCCTTCAGCAGATGGTATTGTAACATCCAGAATCGAAGATGCATATCGTGAAGTTTCGTCGACATGTTCATGAAAGCTTGCGGATGGAGGCCATCGATCCGAGGCATTAGTGTCGCTCCGACGCGAATCAGATCTCGGAACATGTCTGCAGCAGAGAGGATTTGTAGGACCTGCGCGATGGCTGACATTGACGACTGTACGTGCTCGTACGAGAGAAACTCGAAGGCTGACTTGTGATCTTTGATAATTTGCAAAGTCTTGGTTACCAAATCATCAATAACACGGAACCTGGTCAAGAGCTTGACTTGTCGCTCGAGCATGGAGAGCTCCTGGAAAATAGTTGATTCAAAGTCGGCGACGAATGTCTCGATGATGCGCAAGTAGCACGACAGCACCTTTGGTGGGTAATCAATGGCCTCATATGCCTCGCGTAGCCGATGCCACAGGGACACACGCACGTTTACGTTAGCCGCATCCAGAAACTTGCGCATTTCCACGATCCGCGAGGGCTGGTGTTCGGACATGTTTTCGGGTTCGGTGGTTCCAGTCTCCAGCTCCATGGAGCTTCCCACATCGGCCTCTGCGCCATTTGAGACAAGTGTTGGAGCAGTCAAGGACAGCGTTTCCACAGCGGACCTCTCGAGGATCGGTTCCAGGCTCTCTACTACCGTGACAGGGTCTTTTTCATCATGGTCGAACACTTTCAAGAAAAAGTCCTTCATGCTAATCCGGACCAGTTCGCGTTCCACGGCAGCAACGCACATTTCGGGCATGATAGCGTTGTTCTGTACCTGGATAGTGCGGTCGCCTAAGGATTCGAGGATACCCTTGAGCTGTGCAATAGCTGACACAACATGTTCAGGTGGGACCTCGTCATTCACGCTCATCTGGAAGACCGAAGCCCACACATGGCGGAGGGCGAGAGTGTCCATGCCCAATTCGGGTTCGCATTCCGACCGCAGTTGTATCACTTCCCGGGCGAGTTCTGACCAGCGTTCCAAGCGGTCACTTTGGAGGACCTGAGTTGTGGTATCTACTTGGCTATGTGGGTGTTTGATCAGCGAAAAGATGTCGAGATGGAGCTCAAAGAGAGTCTCGACCAATTCCACTTGTGCAGCGTCGAAGTCAGACATCTTGTAGGCCTGCGCCTGAGTCTGAGTAGACAACATGCGCGCGTTCAGCTTCTCCACGCGGTCAAGCATGCTCTCGTATATGTATTCGTCGATATTGACAATGACCTGGACAACATTACGTTTCAGGTCGTCAGGCCACCTATATTGCATGTAGCTTGATGACTCTGGTGCTGGATCCTCTCGCTCAGTCGATGAGAACAGTGCGGGTGAGAGAAGAGCCTCTACCCACGAAAACGCGACTTCCTTCGTTGAAAGCCAAGTCTCGTTGATACTGCGCGCGAACGATGCTAACTTTTGGCTAGTAAGCGTCGGTTTGGTGCAGGCATGGCCGATGCTCGATTTGGCGTATCCAAGGAACGCGTTCAGTCCAGCCTCACGCGTCACACCAACCAGGTCGAAGGACTCGTTGCTAAGGAGCACCTGCGCTGCTTTGGGGTTGCCACTTTGAAGGGATAAGAACATGTCGCAAGCCGCTTTCTCGTACGGGTCGGCAGCTGATGCCGACGGCAGGGCGGTGAGTAGGTGGCGCACATGACTTGGTTCCTTGATGCTGTCAACGCCGAGCCGAGAGTAGATGTCCTTAACAATCTCATAAAGGCACTGGTCGGCGTGGATGTAAGGTTCGAGCTGCTCGTCTAGCTGCTTATTCGCCCCTTGTGCAACACGATCACCTCCAGCACTTGGTTCGGTGATTGGGTCGCGGGCTCGGATGCGCTTGCTGCGAGATCGATGATTATCGGCAGTCTCTGGTAAGCCGGCGGAGTCTGTCGAACGCTTCCGGGATGGAGCTGGAGCAACGTCTTGCGCTGAAGCGGATGCGACAGCTTCGTCTTTGGCCTCCATATCGCCGGTCTCTCCTTCCATATGGGTGACATCCACTTCTGTCTCGTGGTGCTCAGTCGCTGTTTCTAGGCGTTGCTCTCCATTGGTCAGTGCCAGAGGCTCTGAGGACGCAGAGACAGTCTCTGTAGGTACTGGCGCCGGTTCGTCGCGCTCGGGTGTCAAACTTTCTGGCGGTATGTTGAAATTGATACTGGAGCCGGGAGCCGCATCTGCCATGCCCCGAAACTCTGCCATGTGTTGTTGTAGTATGACCTCGCCCATCCCTGCCCAATCCCACTTCGCCGGTGTCAATGAGATCTGCTCTGGCTGTCGGTTGGATACGGGACGAACGCCTGCTTGGGCCACGTCGGCTGGGAGTGGCGCGGACGGGTAGGGATTCAGGCGCTTCTTGATTGTGTCGGACAATTTCTTGCGCTTCATAGATGACAGCGGTGCCTGCATAAGTGACACATTGTCCTCGAGTCGCTCTACAAGCTCTCGCAGCTGGTGCCCGGCAAAGCCCTCCTCCAGACCCGGAAGTCGCAACAAATTCTCCCAAAGCTCGTCGTTGCCGTCTAGCACAGCCTCCAGACAGTATCGCGTCAGGCGCTTGCTCCCGAGCATGGCGGACACTGAGGCAGCGCGCAGCCACAGGTCCAGATCTGTGTCTTCCTTGTCCAGTGCCTCAGAGAAGTAGTTCAGGGCCCCCCGAATGTTGTTCCAGCCCTCGACCTGTGGCACAGCGCCATGCTGGCTGACCCAGTACTGCATCGACTCCAGGAGGAACTGGCCATGGTTCTTGTAGGAGAGGTGCAGTATCTGGGGGAGAGTGTTGGGCGCAGATTCGGCAGCACCCGTCGCCTGTGCTGGGCCTGATTCAAAGTCGTCTTCGAGGATGGAGTCGAACACCAAGCTGTCTCCAAACGCCTCATGTCGCTGGAATTCGGAGAGTGATTCGCCGTATTTGAAGATGTCGGATGCGAAGAGCTCGCGGTAGGCGGCAGCGGTCTTGTCAAAAGATGCGGGGCCCTCAGAATGGTACTTTAGGGCGGTCTGGTAGAGCTTGAGAGCCTCCTCAATCTGGATCTCCTGGGTGTCGTCGACCTCATCTTCGGCCTCTGGCTCGACTTCGACGTTGGTGTGCCGCCATGCCGACGCTTTCGACTTGTACATGTTAGTAGTGTGATTGCATATGACGTGATCACAGGCAAAATAGTAGAGTGACAGGATTTGAGGTGCTTTGCGAGGGTTGACGGGTCGTTAGAGTTGATACGTACCATATTGGGCGCGGCAGAGGTTCTATGGTGCTATGGAGATGGATAGACTGCGGTGAACAGCATCTGTATCTGTGTGCCTGTGTTGTGGGCAGGCAGCCATGTGCATGTGCAGTATCCCTACGGTGTACAGGGCGAGTGTGTCTTCGGTGACGGTGACGTGGGCGCGTCGCGAGGTGATGGTGAAGCGCGACGCCAACGCCGATCTTCCGCTGCTCGACTTAGCCGCAACGGCCATGGCCCGCGCGAAGCTACCGTTTCCACCCAGCTGTCCCATGTCGAAGCCGTGACAGACAGCCCACCACAGAAGACACCGCCGCGCATTACGAGCCCTCTTCCAACCTTGCTCTCACCGTAGAAGCAGTCCACTGCCACTTTCCACCTGCCCCGCGCGGCTCCAATTGAGCCATGGTCACGTCTCCCGCTGTTCCTGAGTACGCGCGCAATTCCACAGTCCCGTCCATAGCATGATGCATATATACCTCCGTGCTGTTTTTGTGCAGAAAAACTATTGCGTGGTGTAGAACTCCGCTGACTCGCATAGGATCTACGAGGATGAGCTGCACTCTGCCGTCGACGCCCGCTCAGAGTCGCTCCAAACACTGCGCGAACTGGGCCCGCCAGACCTCGTTCACCTCATAAAGCAGCCCATCAAGTCGTCAACCAAGCAGATCGGCGTGTACCACCATGTCTCCGGCATAGACGCCTCCTCTTCCGCCAGCTTGGCCGCCTACATCAACACCCTCACCTACTCCCCGCACGACAAGCAGCACAAGGTCGTCTCCGGGCTGTACTGGTATGAGAGTCGAACGAGGACTGTGGCGCATTGCTGACGGAACAGTTGCTACAATGCCTTCTCAAGGCTGGACATGCGCGTGCAGGTCTACATCCCAGGCACCGTGGAGAGCTACTGCATAGACGAGCGGGGCGACAAGCGCGTGGCCACCGACGAGCTGTGGCTCGAAACCTACCTCTGCAGTGTACTCCGCGCATATTCGTACGCCGACGACGGTTCAGGCGACACCATCAAGAAGATTGTGGGCGTGCGGAGGTTCAATCCCATCACAAGCACCGAGAGCGAGCACAAGTTTCTTGATGCTGCCGAGCGCTTGTTCTTCAGCGGTAGATATTACTCCTACGCTACACCCTGGCTTGACTGATCATAGCAGGCTGGCAATTGGGATCCGACCCCGAGATACAAGTACCCAACCTGGTCTCCAACCACCTCACGACGGGGCTGCTCAGCTACATCCAGACGACCGGCCGATATGCCTCTGGCATCAACCTCTTTGAAAAGCTACGAACACGCGACCCCGAAATCTCGTCCCTGCTCGCGCGCGTTTACATCGAGGCAGACGAGGAGGTCAAGGCAGTAACACTGCTCCACGAGGCGATTCAGGACCTGCCAATGGACTACTCTCTGCTGGACTGTCAGGCTGAGTTCTGCAACAAGAAAGGCCGTGGCGACCTCGCGCTTGAGATTGCGAAGCGAAGTGTCGTGTCCGCACCCAGCGAGTTCGGTACCTGGGCGCGCCTGGCAGAGATATACGTGAGCCTGGAGCAGTGGGATCTGGCACTTTTGACACTGAACTCATGTCCCATGTTCACATACCAGGACAAGGATGCGCCGAGAATGCCTGAGCCACAGAGGGTGTTCCTGCCAATAATGCCAGAAGCAATGTGCGACGAGATCGAAGACAGCAACCTGGACGAAATGGAGCTGGTACATCCCACTTTGAGAAAGCTACATGCGGCAGGGTTCAAGGGTACCTTCTTAAAGGCATACGTTCTTCTCACAGAAATCACCAAGAAGATTGGCTGGGACCAACTACTCAAGATACGGTCCCAAGTCTTCGTCATGGAAGAAGAATACCGCCACGAAAAGACCGGCCAACAACCGCACTCCCGCAGCGCCAGCACCACTGCCCTTCATTCCCCCTCGCCCAACGCACACGCCCCAGTGAACGGGACCGAACACAGTGACGCTGAAGAGCGCTCATCCAGTGAAGAAACACCCACCAACGGCGAGTCCTCCAGCGCCGCAGCCGCCGCCTTAGAAAAGCCCAGCCACACCGTCGCCGCCGAAGTCGTCAAAGCCGGCTCCGAAGACCCGCACCCCCTGCCCTCTACATCGACCAACACCACAGACCCCTCGCAACCAAACTACACACACTTCCAGAACAAGCGCCTCTGCGAACGCTGGCTCGACAACCTCTTCATGGTTCTATATGAAGACCTCAGAGTGTACACGATATGGCGGACCGAGATGGCGCAGTTTAGGCAGCAGCAACTCATCTACAAGAAGTCGTCTGAGGAGTGGGAGATTCTGGGTGAGCTGGCGGAGCGGTTGCATCATGAGGAGGACGCGTTGGAGGCGTATGAGAGCTGCCTGCAGATCCGGTTTAGTCCGAAGGCTATGCGGGGGGTGTTGAAGTATGGGTTTGTGGGCGAGGATAGGGGCAAGACGAGGGATGCGTGTGCGGCGTTGATTCGGTTGGTTACGTGGCAGTACAGGTGGTACTCTGAGGTAAGTTCTCACTTCATACGTGCATTTGGCACGCAGTACTAATTCGTGACAGTTCTCCCCCTCCCTCCTCTACACCATCCGCAAACTCATCGAGGAAGAAGGCGCTGTCAAAATCCGCAGCATCATTCAGAGCACGAGCTTACCGCAGCACGTGCTTGATCTTACACATCAGTACGCTGCGCTGTGTGCTGCGTTCAGAAGTAGTGGGAGCGATGGTTAGGAATATTGTTGCCGGAAAGATGTTGCCTTATTTGGGCTTTGGCGTGTTATGCATGGAAGCGATGGTGCAGAGGGAAGGTTGAATGGGTTATCGCCAGGCTTGATAATGTCTCCTGTTAGTTCGACATCGTGCAATCAACCATATTCGATGTCCACCACAAATGTCATTCAGGTATGCTTCATTCTCCATTTCCCTTGTCGTGTCTTGCAACCAATATATTCGTTTTATCGTCACAAGCCCCGAAGTCCGATGCATTCAGGCCACTCGCACTATTAGGCTGAGCAGACCCATATCACGTAACCCCGAACCGCACACGAGAGACAGAGACCCATGAAAAAGCCAGGATGAACACCGCTCCATGCTCCCCATACACCGTTTCCGAGAGTACCGCTTCAACGGTACGACTTCTGGTACCTCGCGCGCGCACCTGGACCGCCGAACTTCTTGGGCTCGCACCGCCTGTTGTCGGCAACGAGCAGTGTGCGGTCGTACTGGACGAGTGCCTGCTTGAGCTGGTTCTTCGAGTGCTCGTCGACGTACTTCTGGTAGTAGGCGATGATGGATTTGGCAATGGCTTGGCGGATGGCGTAGATTTGCGAGGTGTGTCCACCGCCGGAGACGCGGACGCGGATGTCGACGTCGGCTGTGGGGCAGTTAGTATGGCCATTTCCTTCACTTGTCGTGGGTTATTGTGTGTGGTGTGCGTACCGAACTTGTCAACACCGAGGATCAGGACGGGCTCGTAGACCTTGAATCGCAGGATCTCGGGCTGGACCAGGGAAAGAGGCTTTCCGTTGACCTTGATCAGACCCTTTCCGGCCTATATGTCATTGTGAGTATTCGTTCGATTGCGCGCGCGGTCGTGGCGGTGGTGGTGTACCTTGCAGTGGGCGACAGCTGTTGGCGACATTGTTAGCACTTCTTCCTTCACTGTACGTAGGTGGTGGCAGCCGTACCAGTCGCGGTCTTCTTCTTGCCGAAGCATTGCACGCTTTGGGAAGCCATGTTGGGCGACTGTGGGTATGCGTGTGTCGAGGGTTGGTGGGCGGGTTGGTTTTCTCGTCGTCGTCGTAGTTCGAAGTGCTCGGCTCTTGGTTGCGAAATTGTGTGGGCAAGCACAGACCACCTGCTAGCCGCTAGCGTAGTTCTTTTCGCTTATGTCATCTTCACATTGCTCAAGTTGGCAACAACCGTATCAGTATCGGTCTCCACAACTCGGTCACTTTGATTCTGGCAACGTCCTTTGAAATGCCGCAGACGTCAAATCTGGTCTCCGGCACATGAAGACTCCATCATGCAAGAGCTTCGCAAACGCAGCCTTTACGTATTTGGCAGCAATGGCGAATGCCAACTCGGCATATCGGCCGCAGACATTGTGGACATACCCACACTCGCTCCTGATTTTGCCATCTTAGAAAACATCCGGAGCATCAAGGGCGGCGACAACCATACGATTGTTCTGTTTGCAGACACCAGGGTTATGGCTGTTGCTGGCTCCAACCGTAAAGGACAATGTCTCTACACAACCCATGGAATAACGGAGGAAGAGCCTCGTGTAGAACAATTCCAGACCGTACATCGTGGAGCTGTTTTTATCGCTGCTACGTGCGAGTCTACAGCCCAGATAATTCCTCACCCACAAACCGGCCAGGGTCAGTTGAACATCCACGGCCAGGGTCATTGGGGAGAGCTGGGCTATGGAGACGATGTCACCGTTTTCTCTGGGTTTGCTTCTGGGAGGCCCGTAATTGATCCTCTGCCAGGTCGGGTCGCCGACTTTGCGGGTGGGGTGTGGCACTATGTCGCTGTACTTCAAGATGGGTCAGTATATGGCTGGGGCAAAGCACGTCTGGGCCAATTGGGCTCAAAGTTCTCCGGTAAAGTCACTTCGCCGACCAAGCTCGACGGCATCCCTTTCAAGTCGGTGCGTGTCACCTGTGGCAAGGACTTCACCTACCTTGTCGGCGACTCTTCTACTGGCGAGCATATCGTCCTTGGCAAGGACAAGTTCAATATCATATCTGACATGCCGGCGAACGTTTCAGGCTGGAAAGATATCGGTGCGACATGGCACGCAATCGTCGTTCTCTTTGAAGACGGAAAGCTCGTAGCTTGGGGCAGGAACACCATGTGGCAGCTCATACCGCCGGGTCTTCCCCTGATCGAAAAGATGGCAGTTGGCTCAGAACATGTACTTGCGTTGACAAAAAATGGCAAGCTCATATCTTGGGGCTGGGGCAAACATGGCAACTGCGGTGACTTGTCACATCTGCAAGAGAAGGTCAAGAACGATATGGTCAGCGGCTTCTGGAACGAGATCTATCTAGCTGGGAAAGTGGACTTCATTGGAGCTGGATACTGCACTAGCTTCGTGGTTGTATCGTGAAACCTTCCAGGCACAGCCTGCCGAGTATGAACGCTTGCTACCGCTTGCCTCCGAAACTCCGAGCGTAAGAAACTCCACAAATGCGACCAACTTCCGAGTATTTTCCAAATCATACAAGACGTGAGCAGATCATGCGCATTTCCGACCAATGTCCGTCACTACTGGCTGCTCGTCACAGGCTGCTTCCCAAAGTCCAAGTTTCTCGTAGTAGACGCAAGCATCAAGGCCTAACCCAACTGACCAAGTTCAGTCCATATATCCCAGCCGCTTTCATCTCTTCATTTGAAGAGTGGACCTCTGTGGGCAGGCCTCATACCCGCAAAAGGGTCAGTGCGATTTCGCTGCTGTCTTCCGGTCGATCTGGCCTTCCCAGTGTACTGAGTCACCATGAAAGTCGAGCTCTCGTCTTTCTCCCAAGCTGAGTTGTTGTAGAGAGCCTCGCCAAAGTCATACGCCACCGCAATCGCTTCCTTCTTCGTGCGCGGGTTGCAGTCGACATACAAAGGCTCGTTGACCCTGGCAAACGTGGCATTCCAGAACGAATCGACCGGAGGCAGCGTATATGGCTGTCGAGCGCCCCAGGTCGTCTTCCATGTGGCATCAGGCGCGACCTCGGAGAGTCTGGACTTCGTTACGGATTCCCAGTCGATCATTCTCTCGAGATCGTCGCGGTACTCGTAGAAGCCGCACTGTAGTAAAAATCAGTATTGGGTATGACACTCTTCGACAAGTTGGACTCACTACGACTCTGTTCTTCTTGCGCAATATCAGGAAAGTTTGCAGGTGACTTGTCTTGCCCTCAACCACCTTTCTATTGATGGTGAAGGACTTGACATCTGGATCGAAGAAGTCCTTGGGGGCGTCGGGGTAATTTTCTAGATTGTACAAGAAGGTGGCAATGAAGTCGCAGAGTAGGTGGCCATCCGATGCAGCAACGCCGTCCTCGTCGACTTCTTTTTCTATGGTGTTCTGAAGGATATGCGCCTGGTCCTTTGGTACACTAGCTGGCAGAAATGGATGGTCTTCATACTTGACGGACGGCATTGTGATTGTGGTGGTGGTTGTTGTTGGTTCTTGTTTGCAACTACAACCTAGTTGAGCTGGTTATTGTATTAGTGTCGTGACATGGAAAAGCTCAAAGTCGACTGTAGATAGTTCAGAGAAAGAAGCGAGGTGAGAGAGAAGGTAAGAGGTGTTATTCATGCTCTCCACATTGAGCATGCTGACATTAGTAAAGTTAGATGCAATTGTAGTGAGTCTGTAACAGGATTCACTACAACCAGCTCCGGAAGGTCAACTCTTGCACGCTCGCGTACCCAGTTAGCAGTTTCCACTCGTGCTCATCGCCCGAATTATCCAAAACAGGCCACTTGCCAAAATCTTGTCCCCGTTTCACCTCAGGCCCTCATCTCTCCACCTCAATCTTGATCTCCATCCTTGTATGAGGCTTCCAATTCTCGTAGCGGTATATGTCTCTACCAAACTCATATGCGATAGATTCAGCCTCCTCCGCATCTTCAGCATTATTGAAGCTCCAGAAGGGCTTCGCGTCTTTACGAGTCCTCAAATACTGGCTCCATAACGACCCGAGTGGAGGCCTTGTGAATGCCTCGTATACGCCCCACGTTGTTGACCACCTGGCATCAGGCGCGACTTTAGGTAGAAGAGTGGACATGGTAAAGGTGTTCCACTCGACTCGTTCATCTGGATCGCAGCTGATCACGTCGATACATCCGCACTAGAGCTGTTTCGTTAGCAAGCTTTCACTGCTTTAGGAAGGGAACGGGTACTTACGGCGACCTTTTTGTTCTTTCGCCAGATGATGTACGGCAGGATCCGGCCGCTCTCGCCTACTCTATAGTGTCGGATGAGCTTGAAGGAAGTGACTTCGGGATTGAAGAAGTCCTTAGCGGCATTAGGATAGTCGGTGAGGTTGTGTAGAAGGGTGGCGATGAAGTCGCAAAGTTTGTGACCTGTGCCAGCGCCAGACGCGCTGGTCTTGAGTATGTGCGCCTGACCTACAGGTGCGCCCGCTGGTAGGAGGGGGTGATCTTCATATGGTGTAGAAACCATCGTGAACGGAATTCGAAGGATAGAGATTGGGTGTTGAATGCGATAAGAGATCAAGGAAGGTTAAATACAGCAAACGCTCCAACATATGAAATCACCCAGAAGCTACTATTGCACATTCGCCAGGTAAATGAAGATCCAGAAACAACGCGTAGTGGCGGCGTATTTCACCAATACACCCCACCCTCACTGTGCACAAATTCCCTAGCTTTCCACCGCCTATCACTCTCTGCACCAACCGTACATATACCACCCCTCGCCATCTCCCAAATATTCATATCCCCAATGACTCTGGCAAGCTCTTGCGCCATATCTTCAACACCCCGCGTGTCATTCGAATACGCCTCCTCTGGCTTGAAGATCAAATCACATGGCTCGAAGTACCCGACGTCTATATCCACGTGCTTCATCTTAGCAACCCACTTAAAGCTCCATCTGCCTTTGCGCTATATCTCTGACATGAGCATTATGAACGGAAGGCGAAAGTTGCGGTTCGCTCGCGTGGGTCGTACAAGCTGCACTATTGTAATGTCAGTGATGAGTTCGAGCTCAGCGACACGTGGCCCTAGTGCTCACAAATACTTCGCTTCGTATGCACCATATCATCAGAGATCCTTCTGAGCTTTCTAGGCATAATCTGAAGAACTGCACATTGGGCTCGAACAAGTTCTCGACGGCACGTGGGTGGCAATCGAGGTTTTGGAGAGTGGTGAGAATGAAGTCGCACAGCTGATAGTACTCGCAGGCTTTGTCTGATGTTGGCGCGAACTCTGACGAACCGATCTCTTTGAGGAGTCGTGGTGCGCCCACGGTCGTGAAATTGTCAGTGTAGATGCATATCCGATTGGGACTCTCGGCAGTAGTGATGAGGATTATTCTTAAGTTGCTGGGAATCGTGAGATGCGAGTTTCGGCAGAGCGCACGAGGAAAAGAGCCCGAGAGAGTTACTACAGTTGCGTTGTCTATACGTGACTGTACCGAGTGCTACCAAAGCGTGTTGAGAATTTCTATCAGACAAAAGTGACACGGGGATGTTGTCACAGTAGACCTTTCATACACAATATTTCTTCTAAATAGTCTATTAGCTCTAATATACCATCATGACAACTACCGTCCTTTCGCATCCATACATCACAGCTCCAGATTTTCTGCCTTTCGCTCCACTTGTTCCTCCTTCCACATCGCTTCATGCTCAAACCCTTCCCTTATAACATTCCACTCCGCTACTTTCGCACCCCTCTCCTCATTTACCCCATGCTGATTTCCCTCAATGCCCAAATGCACATACCGCCCACTCCACACCGCCTCATCTAGCGTGACATTCGTCTGATTGCCGACATACGTCTTGATCTCGTACGCACTCACAGGATCCCACGGCGAACTTATTAATACGGGGCCGGATGTGACATGGCGAACATCTGGATCAGGCTGCGTGAATGGCGGCAAAGAGGTGTTGCTGAAGAAGATGGCAAAGTGCGATGGTGGCTGGTTCGCCCAGTCCAACATTACATATTTGACTGTGTAGAAGGCAGTAGTGCCGAGATCAACTGTAAGATATGACGTAGTATTCGAGAATTGTGGTTGCCATTTCGTACTAGCCGCCCCGTCTATCGCTGCGATGGGAAATTGTCCAGGCCGATTGTTTTGGGGAGGTGGTAGAAGTGCACCACACTGGAGGATGTTGCCGGCTACCGTCATAGTCTGGCCGACGGGTCGATTGCGAATAGTGAGAGGCTTGTCGTAGCTGAGGTAGTATGTTTCGTTGTTGCGTCGACTGCGAGTGCCGCTCGTGACAGGGATTGGCTTGTCGAAGTATGTAACATTGGCAGTCGAAAGCGTGTACTTGGCTCGTGGCAGGCGCTCAAGTGTAGTATGCGTAATATTAGAAGTCGCGTTGATGCCGTGGCCCATCCAGTAAAATGTGCGGTAGTTGAGATATTCAATCTGTGGTGGGAGTGAAGGGTCGATGTCTAAGCTTTCATAGTATAAGCCCAACCCAAGGTACCCAAAGATAGCCACACGATTCGTACCTCCCATGCCGGTTAGGAACGGGAAAGCAGGGTGCGTGCCACCATTTACATCGGGATCGTCCAGAAGTTGTTCAGAGTACTGGTACCATGGAGCTCGAGCGTACGGCGAAGACGAATAGAGGTGGTACGATAATGCGGAGCATCCAGATGGCGACACCTCGTTCGCTACCACTGCGAAAGATGAATAAGTCATAGCGGGACCGTCGAGCGACTGTTTTGCAGCATAGTAATCCAGATTGGTGAGGCTGTATGGATTCGGATAGTGTAACAGGTCGTCGACCAGTACAACGTCGGCTTGCTTCACCTCTACAGAACCGTTCATACCAGTGTACTCCACAATGATGCCCACTCGGTCATTAACCGGGAGTTGCATCTTGGAAGCCTTCTTGTCCCAGCTAGAATTCTGCGGTCTACCAAACCACGCATTGAACTCGTTCGTTTCGATGAGGTGTCGTTGAATGAGAGCAGTCGTGTATCCGGCGTTGTTGACCTGGTTTGCATATTCGTCTGGATCTGTTGCGTTCCATAGCTCATAAGCACCAGATGTTTTGTTGTAGTCCAAAAGCTGCCCGTAGAAGTGCGCAACCGCATTTGAAATGGGCAACAACGAATCGTTGAAGTACTCTCCATCACCGCTGATTATTAGGTGGTTGTTGAAAGCGAGACTGATATCGCCACTGACGTGGTATTCGTAGTCAAAACACGCGCCAGTAGCGGTACAATTGCCGAATCGACCACTCGTCCAAGGATAGACGGCACCGCCGGCCGTGAATCTGTCAGTTGCATTTTTACTTGAAGTGAACGCCGTTTCAACGTTATTGCGCGCTTGGTCAAAGTGATCGACTCGGTATTTGATGACGTTCTGGGCATGCTGCGGGTGGGAGACCTGAACACCTGGTGTCATCCAAACGTCTGCGTCCCCTGCAAGAGGTGTAAGTATGTCTCTGTTTGTCTGATATACACTTCTAAAATGGACACTTACAGTATATCTGGCCTCCGTAGCAGTCGGCACCGAACCCGCACACTGGAATGCTGTTGACATCTAGCCTCGTGTTGTTGTCGGCAGCAGCGACAGCATTGGGTCCAACCATATGCGAGAGCAGGAAGAACGGATTCGTGTGTGCCAGAATATGAAGTTCTCGAACACTCGGATCGCTGGGAAGGGACCCATTTGGTAGGCGGTAGCTGTCCACTGCTTCAGGAGCCATGATCATGGACCACTCCTCGATATGCGAATGAAGAAGCTTATAGTACCCGATATCCACTTCATATACCGAAGCGTTCCTGGCAACAGCTTGCGGGTCTTTGAAGGCGTCGGAAGATGCAACGCCGACAAACTTCTTGATCTCGTGCGGCTTCGATGCGCTCAAGCGCACGTCGATCGACTGGGCGATAGTTGAGTTATGGCTGTTGAAGCGGCCGTCCTTCACTCTACTTCGAGTCTGGAGATCCGCCCATTCGTCTGCAGCAAGGGTAGAATACACGTATGCCGTAATGTTCGAGATATTGCCGGGGCTGACGGCCGTCCAGATCGTCGGTGTATCCTCCTCGAATTTCTTCTTCACAAATTGTGATCGCACAGCGCAGTCGCCATCAAGTACATCAAAGATCGTAACGTTCATGTCACGACTTGCTGTGAGTCGCAGTCGAACTGCAGCTTGATTGACATACAACTTGTGAATGAAAAGTTGGTAGTCAACATCGATTGTACCGTCGCTTGAACCGCCGGGCTTCCAGTTGTACTTCCAGCTTGCAATGCCACCCTTCACATCCAGGCTCGTGACGAAGTCCGAGATGTGCTCAGGATTGACGGAAGCATTCAGCATTTCGCCATTTGCTTCGACATGTATACCCGACCAGTGCGGGATACCGGCTATCATGGAATCTGAACCATATTGATATAGCCACGGGTAGTTGGATCCATTGGTCCGCTCCTGATTGTTGTAAAATCCCGCAATTGTCGAAAAGGTCTGCCGTTTGCTGAAAAGCGGCCATCCGCTGACTCCATTTGCCCCTACCTGCTCATCGACCTCGAAAAAGGGACCCACAGCCGCAACGCTGAGGCCGAAGTATCCATTCGCAAGCGATAGGCGCGACTGATAATGTCCCTGGTCCAGCGTCCGCGTCGAAAGCACCCAGTTATCGTCGTCCCAAGTTACATCATTAAACTGCTCCTGTTCGCTGCTCGTCGACGCGTGCGCAAGACGCGTCGTAGCCAATAAGGCGGTTATCGCAAGTCGGAGCCTCGGAAAGAGCATCACCGGCTGTACGATAACAGGAAAGTCGTGTTGGAGGTCAAGTGTACCAATGCGTGGGCGATGCTTTTGCTTCTTAAACCCCACGCTGATCATTCATCCATTGCCTTGGTACCAACGCCACGCGTGTGACTATCTTGGTGCTCTTCACACCGCTAGGTACGACAAACCGTGTCAGATCTGGTTGCTTATCAGCTGGCGCGGCATCATACATTTGCCGCAGAGCCTCGTGCATCGCGTTCCAATTGCAAGAACTGTTGTCATCAATATGTTTCCCTGCATATGCAGGTTCCAAAACCAAAGCTAGAATGTTGAGGCGAGCGGAATGTGACTTAAGATGGGGTCATGACGTCATCTTGAAAGGGAATTCAGCTTGCAGGCAACACAAACCATTGCCAGCTGCCTCCGACTATCCACGAGCAAGAAGAGTACATACGCCCAGAAGAGTAAACGACCATGAAAACGATGGCTTGTCCAACTTTGTGGTGTTCTTGCGAGCTTTCTTCTTGTTTACTTCCCTCCGTTCTCGACATTGGATCATGTTCAAAGTCGGCAAGACATAGCGAATAACCCATCAAAGAGACACACAAGATCGCAAGATGATTCACTGCAAGTAGTCAAGAGCTGATGGCAATTTTTTACCATTCTACTAAACTTATATGTTGAAATAGAAACTAACGCTGGAACTCGCCAGACTTTCAAACCCAAACACCATGTAAATGCTAACGCTTGCAACCAACACCATAAAATGCTTTCCCAATCATCAAAGAACGCCGCGAAATGCATCAAGATGCAAGTAAACAAAAGAAAAATCGACCTTTTTCGCTGATCCAGCAGCCTCGTTCGTACCATTACCTCAACCAACGCTCTTTCCCCTCTTCCCCTTCCCACACTCCCTCTTACTGAGCGGCTCGTCAGGGAACACCCAGCCCCTAACGCGCTTTGCCTCGCGCTTCTCGCCGAGCTGAGGCTTTGGGATCCAGGTGTCTTTCTCGAGATGGTTGTGGCGCGTGAGCGCAGCAGGGCCGCCGACGTCCATGCGCCAGGTGCCCATGCCCTCGAAGGGGTTCTCCTTAGCGAGCATGTGAAGATACCACAGCGCAAGACCGGCTGTCAATTGAACATCACCAGTCTCTGGGTGCGCGCCGTGTGTAGCAAGGCTGATGGGCGCCGATGTCTCGAGGTACCCAAAGATAGGCACGCCGGTCTGCGCATTCACGGTCGTGGGGTCCACGGTTGCGGCGTCAGATGGACCGCCGCAGCGCACGCACAGGAGCTCGATCTCGGTCATGATGAAGCCGTAGCGGCAGCCGTGCTCGCGCATCACGCGGTGGAGGTGTGCGAGGCCCTGGAGGTACAGGACCTGCTTGGGTGGCGACTCGCTGCGCATGCCGGTGTTCCAGTTGTCGTAGCACTTGACGAGTCCGACAACGCGACCACGGCCTTCGCCGAAGATGGTCTTCTCGTAGTCGGAAGGATAGCTGGAGACGAATTCGGGCTGTGTGCGCATGCCGGGGATGGACTTGGTGGGGCGCATGACCAAGTGCGTGCTGCCCTGGGCAACCTTGAGTGCGGCGTTCACCTTCTGGGCGTAGTAGTTGGTGTAGATGTCCTGGAGGGCAGACTCGTTCTCCGGTTGCATGTTTGAGCGGCATGGCTGGGGGAGATATGAGGGGGCGAGAGGAACTTCGAGCAGAGGAAGCACCGATGGGATCGACTTAATGGTGGAGATATTAAAGTCCTCCCAGCTGCGAATGTTGCGAATGTCCCACCAGAAGTGGTTGTTGATGCCACGGGGCGCGCTTGTCACGCGACGAACCAAAGAGGGGGACGGGTTGGAGGATGAGAGGTACTCCAGCAGATTAGAAGTAGGGGCAACAGGCTGAAAGCTGTCAAAGCTGACGTCTGTGTATACGGGGTACTGAACAGCTGGCGCTGACTCAAACTCTGGGACAGCGAAGTCATGAATCGAGGTAGCGGTGTAGCTAGGGATCTCTTGCACAGTAGAGAAGGTGGAGGGAAGGGAAGTAACCAAACTCAAGCTCGACGATGGCGCACCGGACGCAGTCACGTAGCTCGGAAGATTGCGGTAGGTGGGAAAGCCGTACCGGCTGATGATGTTCTCGTCGACGCTTCCAGCAGATTCTGACCGCGCGTGGCGTGACCTGTTCGCTGAAGCAGAGCGCGACTGTGGTCCCATGTACGATGATGCTCGGCGACCCTCCTGGGGCGTGAAGACAATGGGCGAGTTGAGTGTTGACATGTTGAAATCGTAAGATGAGTTCGACACAGGAGAGGTCAAAGTGCTTTGGGGGTTGTAGATGTTGTGATTAAAAGGACTTGAGCCACGGCGGACCATCGAGGCCGGCCGCGAGTAGGGGTTGTAGCCAAAGCTGGCACTTGATGTAGACGTCGTCCTGCGATGTCTGATGGGTCCACGGGTAGGCTCAGCTACCTGATCTTGAGTGCGGACCTTGGGGAGCAGCAGAGGTCCATTCTGCCTGATGGGAGATCTTGGAGGGGTTGGGGCTGTGTTGATCTCCGGTGATGAGCCTTGCGAGTAGTATGTGACATCTGAGCCAACACTGCCCGGCGCATAGTTGAAGGATGTGGGAGGGGTTGTTTGGCGGCTGAACATGATGACTGTAGTGAAGCTACCAGACTGTATTGTGTGAGAACCAATTGCATCGTGACCAAGACCATCCAATGACTTACACTGCGGAGCAAGTGTGCAAAAAAAGGTTGATTATCAAATAGTGATTAGAGGAGTTCCAGCTCCGGGGCGCAAGGCAGAATGCGAATGGAACAAGAGAAACGAAAAGAAAGAGACTCGTCTCGGACCCGTGGGCAGTGCTCGCTGAAATGCTCGAAGCTTGATGATGGACTGGTGGATGCGGCACAGCAACGTACTTATCCTTCACGCTCGAGAAGAACTGACGACCAGTGCTCAGGACGCGCTAAGACATCTGAAACACGACACATCGAGACCCGATGAGGATGGACTGGGGGAACATGGCGGTCTGGCGGTAGTATCACAACAGAATCGTTCTACGGCGTGGAGCCTCACAAGGCGCCTGAAACATAGCGGAGCTGGCAGGGCGAGTACGTGGTACAGTTCGGCAGAACATGTCTAGCGAAGGTCTTGTCTGCTATTTTGGCTACGTATGCGCTCGAAGCAGCATGGCTTCAGTGCTGTGAGAAGTCTTACTGGCCAGAGACATGAGCAGGAGTCCCAAAGCAGCAAGCTTGAGCGAGGCGCTTGTAGAGGTGGCGCCTGGCAAGCATGAAACTGGGATATTCGGCGCCGTATTGCAGAGATGCTGTAATACCCTCTTGAACGCTGTGGACGGTCTCGGGCGGCAGTTTGAGGTTGGCAGAGACGATGGAGCGAATCGATGGTCGTGGTGGAGCGTGTTTAGCGCCTGCGCTGGCAGCCGTGCACCGTCCCGCAATGCGTGGGGCGGATGCTTGTCGCTGCAGCCCGTTAAGAGTCATCGATGAGGAGCAAGGCAACGATTGGGCCACGGCTCTCCAAAGTTTCGTTTTGGCGGATCAAGCTGCATGCAAGCCGTCTCCCCAGCATCCGGAACATGCACGAACAGTGACTCACCGTGGGCGACGAGAGACACTTCACGACTATAACACGCTCTGATGTCGCTCGCTGCACGACGCGTCGCTGCACGCGTTCGCGATGCTGTGTTTCCGGGTCTCAGGCTCTGCCCACCTCTGTGCTTGTTGACAGCAACTTCAGCATGATCTTTCTTGAGCGCGGAACCGTCCGAACGTCAGTTTGCGCTGCCCAGGTGTCGTTCCTGTCCAACGTACCTCCATTCCAGCCACCCTATTGGCTACCTCCCATCTGCCAATCGAAGCGCCGACACTGTCAAACGTTGCACCTGGAAACGCTGTCGTGGGGAAAATTTGGGCCTCCCGTAGAGCCTCATGCCAACACTTTTAAGCGCCCAATCCTCCCAGTATGGAAGTATTAGGTTTGATTAGCAGCCATGCGTTGACACCAAATATAGCCCAAACGAGATGCCTGGAGCTCAAACCGGTACGAAGAAAGGCCGTTAATTGCTCAAACGTGGAGTTTGCTCTCAAACGATCTTCGAGGTCTGGTCGCTTCACCGAGCGCTGGCTTCATCTTCTGCGAAGAGTGGCTCAAGTGGAAATTGTGGCTCGTAATCTCATCTCCGTTTCAAAGGCCATCGATGTCATGCTGATGATCTACGCGCCCGTTTCCATCCGACCACCTGGTCTGCAGCAGCGTAGAAGATGCTTTGCCCCTTTCCACAAACGCTCCTTGCAGGATACCCCTTCCGTAGAGCCTCAAAGCCATGCTTAATGTACGCGCCCACACCTGTCAGCCTCAAAGTCGTTCATTACACGAAAATGCGCCATCGTAATCTCGGTCCGAAGAACCTCGACTTCATGCTTTGCCGTACGCGCCCAGCTTCATCCGTCAGCTCTCTACCGCTTGTGCAACTGCCCTTCGACTTTCTCGCTCCACCATGATTTCCAGTCTACCACCTTTCTATCTGTCCTTGCGTCCTCGGCAGCAAACACAATAGCGTGACTTCGGAATGCTTCTTCGAGGTCGCAGCCCAGGAACTCTCGCTGTGCTGTAGCTGCGGGCATAGCCTCGTTGTCGACCGCGTTGACAGCCATGAGGAACTGCCGTACCAGCCCCTCATCTCCGCCACCGTGTCCACCTTTGGCTTGGTGGGGTTCGTGGACTTCAGTCCGTTCTGTAGAGAACGTGTGCACCTTTATGGTGCTGCTGTCGTACTCGATCTCCCCTTTAGTTCCGTATATCCTACCACGTCTCTCACATATCTTTTCTGTGAAGGCGACCATATGGAATTGAGCTGTCTTTGCCCCTCTGTTCTTCAACTCGGCCCTTCCGCTCTCATCGGTGTAGAGTGGATCATCTTCCCAGGCCATCGTTACACACTGGTCGTCGCAAACGTCGTTGTCAGCCTCCCACACGCATCGACCGAACCAGGGCCGTGCTTCCACCTCCGCGATAGGCGTCGAAGACGTGTAATCCTCTTTGAGGTTATCCAGGAGCTGTTTTGCTGCTGCTTCCTTTCCGGACTTCTTGAAGATGTCTTCGATCTCCGGATTGACAATCTTGACCGGCCAGCCTGTGTTTCCAGAGCCAAGATGTCTGTCATGACTGTGAAAAGTCAGTATGTAAGACATGTGTGAGAAGAGGTTTGAAGTGACTCACTATATCTTCTTTGCGCTGTATTGACAATCCGGCTCATGCGCACACGACATGCAATTCGTCGCGTCTCCAGCTTCCTTGGGCTTTCTCGCCCGCCGAAAGAACTTCCTGGAGCCGGTAGAGGTGATGTATGATGGTAGGTGCGGTGTTGAATCAGCCGCGTTCGAGAGCTGAGTAGACAGCATCCACATCAAGAAGTCGATATCGTGGCATGACTTGGTAAGCAGTGACGGTGCCGTCACCGATTCTTTGCGCCAATTGCCTCTACAGTTTGTCAGTCATTACCATTGAGAGAACAGAAACGTATTGTGACATACCGAACGTAGCTGTGACTGAAGTGCCACCACCCAACCGGCTCAACATGCTCAATACTGAGAACATCTCCGATGACTCCCTGATCCAGCACCAAATGCCTAAGCATCATGTTATGCGGCGAATACCGCAACACATGGCATATACCAAAAATCGTTTCCTTGCGTTTCACATCTCCGTCCGTTGTTCCGTTTGCGCACTTCTCGTCGAGCTTTGCCTCGCTGGCCTCAGTCAACGCCTTGAAAATATTGACGCAACTCCCCAAACTCTAAATGAAGATGTCAGCACAACATCCCACTCCCACTTCATGCAATTCACTCACCGTACTCAAAGGCTTCTCACAACAAATATGCACTCCCAACCCCGCAATACCACACAGCACCCTACACCCCAAGTCAGTCAATTTACCCTTCAATCTAAACCCTCCAACAAATTCAACTTACTCCTCATGCATCTCATCCAAAACACAAACAAACACCACATCCACCACAACCGGCATAAACCCCCCCTTCCCCGTAAACCTCCCCCGCTCCCCACCCCCCTTCTGCCTTTCTTTCTCATACCCCAGCCAATCCCTCCAACTCGGCCACGCCTGTCCAAACGCCGGCACCCTTCCATCGCCCCAGATGTACCTGCGCCCGAATGCCGCGCGCTTGTACTCGTTGGGCTCGCACACGGCGACGACACGGGCGTTGGAGCAGGAGAGCGCGGCTTTGGCGTAGGATGTGCCGCGGCTGCCGGCGCCGATTATTAGGATGCGAGGGGGTTGCGGGAAGGATTGGTGGGGGGAGGGGGTGAGGAAGGATGATGGGTTGGTGGTGGTGGGCATTGTGGTGCGTTGTGGTGTTGAAGGTAAGTGGTGGGACTTCGATTTGGTGAAGTATGATTGGAAAGGCGATTGACTGTTGTTTGAATCAAGGATCGTGTAGATGTCCGACTGTTGCAACAACTTTCCGATGGAAATATATCCAAGTCCAAATGCTGCAGCCTATCTCGCGTCCAATATCGCTGCCTGAGGCGCACCGGTGTAGAGAGGGGAAATGAATGCAATGGCAGAGTACGAGTGTAGCATCAGCAGGATCATGTGCATGTTACATTGCAGAAAGCCCGTCAATAATTGCCAGAGATGGCAGTCACGCTGTGGGGTTCGTGCCTGAGGATTAGCTCGAGCCAATGAGATCATCGATGATAAATCGTGTGTATTCAACGTTCGATACATGCTGCCTTTCTTCGCATCGAAGCGAGTGTTACCTAGTCTATCATCTATCATCTACGAATGCGTACATTGTCCTGAGATGCAACATCGCAAATCAAGTGCCATACATGTTTTCAAATCAACGCCGTAATGTACCACGACTCATGATCTGTCTAGCTCGTAGAAGAGCAGATATACCTCTTTCTGCTTGCTCAGTACATCACTGGTCTTGCTTTCCTTGACCTTGTCATCGCTGATACCCCACCACCTATTGCTCGCCTTCTTCGATTTGCGCTTCAGTGGATTAGCATCAGCCATCGATGCAGCTTTCTCGCTTGCCCTGTCTTTGAGCGATCGTAGGCTTTTAGTCCGCGATAGGCTTTCGTTCTCGGTGGACGAGGAAGGTAGCTGTAGCGAATTGGTATCTGCTTCTCGTGGTGCAGAGGTCGGTGCAGGGCCTCTTGATGTTGCCACGGACTCTTGTGATGATATGGATTGCATGGAGAGCGAGTCTAATCTTGGTGTTGAGGGTACTGATGAGCCGCGATCACTAGTGGCAGGCAAGTTTGTGCTTGAAATCCGTGGGCTCTGCACCGCTGAGGGCACTGCTGAAGGTAAGGCGGAAGGATATGGGCTTGCTTGGCGACTGTATGCGCCTTCTGTGCCAAACGATGCAGGCGTAGAGAAAGGTAGTGGTTGCACTTGGCGTCGGAAGGACTCATAGTGGCCGCTGTTGTGGCTCCCCTTGTGCGTCACCACGCCCAGGAGCTTGTAGTTCTTGCGGTGCAACAAGCTTCCCAACGGAAGTGACTCTGGGAATGAAACCTTGGCGAGGTTCTTCGTAGAGGCACTGCCCATTGCGAAGACCGAGCGGGAGAGGTGGAGGGCCAGCACTTTCGGAAATTGTGATATGTACATGTGCCGCGATATGCGTCGCTTGGGTGATTGTTTCGTGTCTGGAAGCTCTACATCTGTTGGTGGGTTCTCGGGGTCCTCTTCGAGAGCTTTTCGTAGCTTGTCCATGTCCGATCGTATGCGTCTCTTGACTTCTTCCTCAGGCGCATGTGAGAGCTCATGATCCTTGCTTCGCAGGGCGTGCTCCAGCCGACATCGCTCGCATTTGAAGTCGTCGATTTGTTCGACCTTGAGCATGCCGTCGAAGCACGCGTTCAGTGTGGTCGAAGAGACTTGTGGTACGTTCAAAGTTAAAGTGACAAACGACGACACAGTTGGCTTGGGCTTGAAGTGACATGTCTCGCACTCGATTTGTGATTCGATCTTGCCCTCGAATGGAAAGCCCTCCTCGTCAGTAGGAGGTTTGTCATCCTCCTCGTCCTCTTCTCCCTCCTTGACGTCTGCATCTTTGGTGCTGCCAGCTGGATCCTCAGGAGGTGCTACACCAAACTGCTCCGCAATCTCTCTCCGCTCTGAAGCGGTTTCTGAGTCTGTGATTGTGATGCCTATCCTCTTAGCCTGCCGCCTGGCTTTTGTGCCAGCATGGTATTCGTCGCATAGCCGCTCGGTGACGATCTGCAGAAATTCTTGCGCGTCCTGCTGCTGCCGGCTTATTCGGGTCCCGAATGCGCGCTCGAGTGCTCGTATGAAGGGCTGTGGGGAAATGGTCTTCTTGTATAGTGGCCGCTCGTTCAGCGAGTCCAGGATGTCCTTCAAGCCATATGTGAGCAGACCCTTTTGCAGACCTTCCAGTTTGCCCGGCTTGAGCTTGGAGTCCTGCGTGTTTAGTCTTTCTGGGTCAACACTATAGACCTCAGGCCCGTCCAGCTTGCGTCTATGTGTCTCCCGGATGAGATATATGCGCAGGTCAGGCAGCCCCGCCAGCGCCTGCAGCACCGAATTTATGAAGCAGTCGTTCGCGACATTGGTGAGGCCAACGACGCTCTTCTTCTTGCCGCTAGAAGCATCCTCATCGATGAAGAATGTGGGACCAAAGACGTATACGAGGGTAATGGCAGCAAGAGAGGCGCCCGCCGCGTAGGTAGCGATTGTGAGGGGCTTTTCAGGCATGTCTGCGGCGCTGCCACTTCCGCTACGGCGGGATTGGACGGCGTGTCTGGGGTTGTGCGAGGCCGTAGGACCAGGACCGTTGTGCCAGGGCGCGACTGCGGGCTTTGGGGGAATCAGAGGGTTCAGACGCGCGCAGGTGTTGTCGTCCTTCAGGCTCCATGATCAGCCCGCTGTGCAGGTCCACGGGCAGTCATCTGTTTGCTGGGTAGCGGTGCGGTGCAGAACACGCCGAGCCTACCACTACCAAACGGCAAGCGCACGGCCAGTCGCAGTTTCCGCTCCGCGACAAGGGACGGGGTCTCGCAACCATCTCCATATTTGCCCAGACGAGCGTCTTCTGCTTCTCGAGGTCTCGTAACCTGACCACACTGCTGCCCCAATGGCCTCGATAGGACGCTCATCGCTGCTCCCGCAGTGCTCGTCATGCATACGGAGGTTCACACGGCAAAATTTGGATGCTTGGGGACCACAGCAGACACGGCACATTTCGAAGAAGGCGAAGGAGGCCGAGCGCAACATCGTCGTGAAGCTGCTTAAGGATGTGCCGCGATATGGGCGTGCTGGTATGTTGATATATACACAGCTGAGCGAGAAGCACTTCTAAAATACTCCAGGCTCATATGTACCTCTAAATCCTTCCCTCATGCGCAACCGATGGTTTCCAGCACGCGTCGCCGACTATGTACCCGCAACACAAATGAAGCAATTGAAGGCACAAGACCTTGATCTGTCAAGAGACTTCTCATATGGCGTACGAGCCAACCTCGAGGAAGCAGAGGAGGAGCAGGACGACTTTGTAGCACCCAGGCGCTATGTGCGGCCAATCGAGATTGACGTATTGAGCGTACGTCTGTTTCCAAGATTTGGAAGAACGCACTAACAGCACCAGCCTGAGAGGTCTATGGAGCTCATGAACACCTTCGTTCCACCCACTATCGACTTCTACCGCCAGCGCATAGAGCAGGCCAGCGAACCAGGCCAGCGAATCGGTGCATCTAGCGCAGCTGACATACTGACTGCGGCCGCCATGGCGAACAAGCCCAAAGCGCATGCGGACGCCATCTACGGATCGGTTTCGACAGCAGATGTGGTCTCAACGATCAAGGGGGCGCTGGCGCATAACGACGAGGCAGCTCGTGTGATACTAAACGAGGCAGATGTGAGCTTCGTCACAGGGCACGAGGAGGACGACACATCGCGAGTGAAGCAGCTGGGCGTGTTCAAGGTGCAGATCCAGTTATCGGGCGCAGAGGAGGTCATGGAAAGGAACATTCGGGTCAGAGAAAAGACGTCGGAAGCATAAGCTCGGTACTGTGAAGTTGCAGCAACTACTGAGCCGCTCGATCACGAGCCTCATCTGAGCGTTCCAGAACCACGGACACACGGATGTTCCTCCGTTGGCTGTAAACATAAACCTATAACATCAGCATGTCGCGTAGAATCGTGATAGCCTCGGGAAAAAGTAGCCTTCTCGAAGCATCGTTCTCTCGCAACACCTGCTCTCCCTATGATGCGATTGGTGGGACCATGACATACAGCGGCAATGTCACGGCGAGACTCGGACAAACTCGCGCCTGGTCATGGCCTTGCGAAAAAAGGACCACATTTGACACAAGCGCGGCCCGTGATGACTTCAGGCATCTGGAGCGCGGCCGTGAGGCTTCCGTAGTCTGAGTTGAACGTGACGCCAACCCTCTTGTGTAATCTCTCATATACCCTCCCACGGCGCCGCACAAGATTGAGGCAATTGATATCGTCAGGTACGTCTGTTTTGTTTTTGTCAAGAATCGCCCTGAGATTGACAAGGATTCTTTTCCTGCAAGTGTTTGCTTTTGAGAGTTTGTTGAAAGCGTGGGTGGATCGGAACTGCGTCACAGCGCGTTCGGATTAGCGGGGTGACCCCACTATAGCTGCGCTTTCTGTCTCTGCTTTTACATGACCTGATCTTCCTTCCCAACAAACAATCACATATATCTTGCTTCAATTTTCTGACAGCATACACCCAAAGAAACCTAATACCAGAATAACTACATACACAATGTCAGGAGCCCAGAGCGTACTCTCCCGCAAGTCCGGTGTATGTCCCTCTATGCGATCACGCGGCGAGCTCAGCTAAAGATATACAGGTCATCGTCGGCGACGATGTGCTCAAGCTGTTCCAGCACGCCAAGGACAATGGCTATGCCATCCCCGCTGTCAACGTGACTTCATCGTCTACCGTTGTTGCGACTCTCGAGGCTGCGCGCGATGCCAAATCGCCCATCATCCTCCAGGCTTCGCAAGGAGGTGCCGCCTACTTCGCCGGAAAGGGCGTCGACAACAAGAACCAGGAGGTGGGTAGTATTCGTAGCTGGGTGGAAGATATTGGTTACTAATTGTCTACAGGCCTCAATCGCTGGTGCGGTAGCGGCTGCACACTACATCCGCTCCATTGCGCCAATCTACGGCGTCCCAGTCGTTCTTCACACTGACCACTGCGCTAAGTAAGTCTCCCAACTGTGATAGTTCGAAACTGCAGCTGATTGTTATCAGGAAGCTTCTCCCATGGTTAGATGGCATGATGGACGCCGATGAGGCGTACTTCAAGCAGCACGGCGAGCCCCTCTACTCGAGCCACATGATCGATCTCTCTGAGGAGGCCGTCGACGAGAACATTCAGACCACCAAGAAGTACCTCCAGCGCGCCGCGCCAATGAAGCAGTGGCTCGAGATGGAGATCGGTATCACTGGCGGCGAGGAGGACGGTGTCAACAACGAGGACGTCGACAACAACTCGCTCTACACCCAGCCCGAGGACATCTGGAACATCTACAAGGAGCTTTCTTCTGTCTCCCCATACTTCAGCATCGCCGCCGGATTCGGCAACGTCCACGGTGTCTACAAGCCCGGCAACGTCAAGCTCCGCCCCGAGCTCCTCCAGAAGCACCAGGCTTTCGTCAAGGAGCAGATCAAGGCAAAGGAGGACAAGCCCGTCTTCCTTGTCTTCCACGGAGGCAGCGGCAGCAGTGTCGAGGACTTCCGGGAGGCCATCTCATATGGTGTCATCAAGGTCAACCTCGACACTGATATGCAATACGCTTACCTTAGCGGTGTGAGAGACTTCGTTCAATCCAAGAAGGACTACCTCCAGACCCAGGTCGGCAACCCTGACGGCGAAGACAAGCCAAACAAGAAGTACTACGTAAGCACTCACTGAATAGAATTCCGCACAACGAGTACTGACGAAATCGTAGGACCCACGTGTCTGGGTACGTGAGGGTGAGAAGACCATGAGCAAGCGTGTCAAGACTGGTCTCGAGGACGTAAGTAAAGCCAACTCTTTTAAAGCGGGCAAGTTCTGACATCATGATTTTAGTTCCTTGCCGCCGGAAAGCTATAGATGTTGAGTGACCATCAACCCTGTTAGTGTAGTCGTGGAACGTAGCGAGGGGCGTTTGCGGATGAACATGTGATGAGAATGTATATTTACGACAATGATATGAATATCAAGATGTAAAAACACTTGCGATACTGTTTGCGTGCGGCTTTCACTTGACTCGTTGCTTCTCGAACTAATGCCAATCATGCGCAGCGACCAACTCCCACATAATTCCTTCAGCCCTCGGGACAAGGACTGTGCCCAGTCGCAGTGGCATTTCCGCAACAATCATCATGCATACGCTGCCGTTCTCTTGTTAAAATCTATCAAAAGTAAAATAAAGCTGCACTTTCCACTTTCCGTCGGAGTACCATTGAGCTCCAGCTTTGTAACTCGTCCATTGAGTAGTTTGAGTGTTCAACACATCATGGAGGTTGACACGATGTACATTGCTTTAAAGGGTATAATCAGATAGACTGCAGCTTACGTGCAGTTCATTAGCAGATCACAAGAATTGTCCTGCGTCGTATGTAAAAGAAATGAGGTTGTGTATGGAATATATTGGTCACAAAAAGGGAAGTTGAAAGAGTGGGAAACTGCTACTGCCTTGAGAGCGAAGGTGCGACGAAGATCAGTATATATAAGACCTATCTCTATACAGTGTACGCGTTTGTTGTATAGAAGATGCGCTTTTTGAGAAGTCAAAGTTGCTCACAAGGGGCCAGGCGTCCATTGAGATTTGGTCATGCCATCACCAAAATGCGCAAACACATGAGCGTTGCGATCCTCCCAGTCCGAAGAAGTATATCCACAGAAGCCGCACAACAAGTGTTGTTGTGGCATCGCATCATTATTCAACTTCCAAGCTTCTAGAAGGTCCGCGGGCACCGGTCCCTTGGGTGAGAGAACCGACCTCCCGTCCGTCTTGACTGTACAGTGTACTCTTTTGATGTGGTCCGCCAGGTGATCTTTCCGCCAAAAGTCGCGATCAGATTCAGGTTTGCCGAGGCATGTTGAGAAGTGTTGCTGGATGATGTGTACAGTTGTGATGTTTTCCTCGCCGCATATGTAGCACCTGGGAAGGAGCGAAGGGACGCCATATTCCGAGCAGCAAAGCCAGCGGTAGGGTTGGTAGTGTAGAGGACCTTCGTGGCGGATCCAGTCGTACCGATGCTTGAATGTGCCGTTGCAGTCGGGCCACGTGCAAAAAATACCAGGTGTGTTCAGGTGACAAGCAACACTGTCTTGTTCAGAGCTGGTTGGTAGATTATCGGGTGGAGTCGTTGGTGCTTGTTGGACCTCTCTCAGGAGTCTTTCTTTCTGCCTGATTATACTCTTCAAGCTTTCGTTCTCCGCCTTCGCTTCCTTCAAAAGTGTTGTCCAAGTCCGTTCTGAGTTGGAGCTTTGGTCAGGCGATTCGGGGTTACTCGCGTAGTAACTATTCGTGCGTTTCCATGTCTTTCTACCTCGACGCGAGCCGCGAGAGTCTGCCGAATGCACACTTCCAAAGCTGAACTGTGATCTGGCAGATCCGAACGACCTCACAGATCCAGCTCTACTATGTGCTTGCGTCATGGGGGCCATATAGTTCGGAAGCTTGTACGAAGGACTGCGGGGCTCGGGACAACGAGACCCTGCGTGAGAAGATCCCAGCGTGTTGGTCGATGTGGAGTGGACATCCGGCAGCAGCATGCTGGTGCTATCCTTGTCGTTGGCTTCCATTATTTCTCTTTGTTGCTTCCTCATCATAGCCAGCAGCCTATTAACCTGATCTTCTTGCTCGAATTCGGGTGAGCCCTTAGACTCGGCAGATCCGGATCTGTTCGCGATGAACCCATGCGTGCATGTGCACTGCTGTTTGCCTCTGTGTGACCATTGGGAGCCAGCCGAGTGCATGCTGCCGTGGCTGTGACGAGACCTCGCAGAACCAAAGGAATTCATGGATCCGGTCCTACTGTATGCACGTTGCATACGAGGACCATCGTGGAGAGGAGGCAGCGGATGTGGCGTCCCTAGCTGCGAAACTGAGTCGCGAATGATTTGGTGTAATGGGGAGCAGTTGCGAAGCTTCGCTTCTACCTGAGGACTCAACTCTTCGCTCAGTGGCTGAGCCATGTACCTCTCCAAGGAAGTGACACTTGAAGTAGGTGATTTGCGGTCCAGGATCTTGATATTCCTCTCGGACACCGCGGAGTCGCGCCAGTATGTCCCCAACGAAACAGTCGAGTTATGACCTAAAGCGTTGGTGTTTGTAATGCCGCTTGCTGGTCCTTGGTCATATGTCTGCTCGTCGCTCTTTGGGCCTATCACCGACATGTTAGCAACATCTGTGACTCATGACTTCATGCTATACCATACATCTGTCTTGCTTTCTCCTTGATCTAGCATTCGAAAACCAAGTTCTGATCTCTTTTGCTGTGAAATTTGTCGCCTTGACAAGCAAAGACATCTCGGCCGCCTTTGGATAAGCATCGATACCGAATTGCTTGTCTAATTCGGCAAGTGCGGCGTCTTTTATCTTTGCACGCTTACGCGTTGCTTTGGGGCGTGGCGGAGAATTGCTTTCGACGTCTGGAGGGTGGACTGAAGACTGTGGCTCTACAGGCCCCGTCTGTTCATAGTGAGGGTACTGCGTGCTGAGTACTGCAGCATTTACGATTGGAACCTCCCGATCGTGAAAGAATAATGGATTCAGTGCATTCCCATCTACACAGTAGCTTTCTTCAGGCCAATTCGGACGCTCCGGGGCATGCAAGATATCGTCAATCGTAGATGGTAGAGTTGATGCTTCAAGACAACTGCTGGAGTTGCACTGGCAGATTATGAAGTTGCAGGTCCAGCATAGATTTAAGGCTCTGAGATCAACTCCTGTTTCTGCCTCAACTGCTGGCCCGTTGTTCAGATCTACCGAAAATGGCAAGGTTTTGGCCTCACCAGGCCAGCCATAGAGGTCGGAATGGGCGTCTGCGGGCGCGTCGATATCCATGAAGGCGAACGTGTCGTTCCATAAAGGAAGATCGCCATGGTCGACGGCGGCGGTTGAATGGTGGCTCTCGATCGAAGAACCTCTGACACGACTTTCCGCATCCATTTCGTAATTGGAGAAGGGATAAGGTACTCTGATGAAGTGAGAGGGATACTCTTGTTGCCAGGTGGGTATTGGGATTTCGAAGTTCGATGTCGTGAGGCTGAGATACAAGGGGACGCACTGATCTACCAGGCAGGCACTAACCAACCTAGAAAGCGACACACGCGTGAATTTCTTCAGTCCAGAGAAAGACAGACATGATACCTACTACGGTACCTCGAATAGTGTAGAGGACTACTTCAATAATGCTTTAGCATAACATTGGGTGCGTATCTGACAAAGGTAGTTACGGCGAACAACGCTACCACCTAGCAGTATGGTCGTTACCAGCGAACTACAGTCTAACATTTGCATGAGATTTCATTCTTTGAAAGCGGCATGACGTTGTAGCGAGGTTCCAGAATCCAGATGTCTACACGGCGCCTTCCCTCAATGAGTGTGGCTCAGCCCTGTTCGACGATGACATCACGGCTTCATGATCAGCACAGGCATGCGGACAACTTGTAATTGCTGCGAGAGCGCTACGTCAAAGATTAAAGAATTCCTTTTTCTCTTGACGCCATCACAATCACACCACTTAATCTTACTCATACCTACCCTACACACATTTGCGACTATTTTCAATACCAACGAACAAGATGACTCTCGGAGACTCGATCAAGAAGGGCGTGGGCATGGTCCACGGCACAGGCGAAGCACTTCGCGGAGAGTTCAACGCAGCCGTCGACAATGCGAGTGGAGATAAGGCGTCTGCGACCAAGAACAAGGAGATCGCACAGAAAGGTGTCGATGAATGGGACCGTGGCTACCGCGGACATGGTAAGTTTACGCACCTCTATCACATCACATATTCCCCTATCAAGTATATAGCTAACGCATTCGTCTCATAGCAGTTGGCACCGAGCCAGCCCACGGCGTAGGCCACAACACCCCACCTTCTTCTACGTCTACCTACAACACCTCCACAAACGCAGGCCCTCACAACTCCAACATCGCCAACAAGGCTGATCCACGCATCGACTCCGACGCCGACCACCGCGCCAACCCTACTTCCGGCATGGGTCCCAGCAGCTCTGCCTACGGCTCCAGCAACGCCGGGCACCACAACAGCAACCTAGCCAACAAGGCGGACCCACGCATCGACTCTGATGTAGACCATCGCAACGATCCTACATCTGCTGCTCCGGGCGTGAGTAATGCTGGACATCACCAGAGCAACTTTGCGAACAAGCTTGACCCGAGGGTGGATAGTGATGTGGATCATCGGGCGAATCCGACGAGCAATGTGGGCATTCAGGGCCAGGGAGCTGGTGGGTACGGAGGTGTAGGCAGCACGAACGCAGGGCCGCATGCGAGTAATGTGGGGAATAAGTTGGATCCGAGGGTGGATAGTGATGTGGACGGGCGTGCGAATCCGGCGAGTAATGTCGGTGGTAGTGGGTACTAAGGTGCTTGGGTGTGGGAGAGTTGCGGTCGTGGTGTAGTGTAGAATAGTCAATATACCCTTTTCTTCCGTGAGATAAGTCAGATCCTGCAATATGTCTTTAGTCGGCTGTTAAACTGTCATGGACAGACAAGCCTCGCTTCAACGATGTCGGATTTATGGTATACGCGTGTTGAACAGCTCTTACTCAATCTTCCTGGAAACCGTCTAATCGATCTTCTCTAGAATTACCCTTGTGACCCAGCAAACCTCCCCGTCCGATGCACCAACCTCCCTCTAACCCACACCGCAACAGTATTCCGATCATCACCACTATACACCCACTTCTCTATCTTCTCGCCCCAACTCTCCCACCCAAATACATCCACAGGGCCCCCAAAACTCCCCCCATTTCCCTGCTCATCCACCTCCCCCAAGTCAATCATCTGCGCATCCCACTCCATCCCCACCTCAAAACCACCAACCTTACTTTCCAAGCCAACAACCGCCGCACCACCTCTCGTAGACAAATACAACGCCTCCTCCGTCGACAACTTATCCGACTCCGCACCAGTCTCGATACTTAAATGGCGCGACACCCAGATCGCTTGCCGCACATTCTCAAGAATACTCGGATGAAAGCCGCCAGACACATCCGTGCCCAGACCAACCGTATGACCTTCGTCCAGCAGCGTCCGCACAGGACAGCACCCACTCGTAATCGCCGTATTACTCGCAGGACAGTGACTAATCTTACTCCCCCTCGCCTTAATAACATCCCTTTCCTCCCTACTCAAATGCACCGCATGCGCAAGAATCATTTTCGGCGTAAGCAAACCGTGCGAATCATACACATCCGTGTAACTCGTCGAATCCGGGAAAAGCTCTTTCACGAGCGCGCACTCGTTTTTGTTTTCCGAGATGTGTGTCTGGATATGCGTGTCAGCGTTTTTGGCGAGTTGGCTGATGGCGGAGAGACAGTCTGATGTGCAGGATGGGGCGAAGCGGGGTGTGATTATGGGTTTTACGATTTCTCCGGTTGGATCGATGGAGCGGATGTAGGCGATTGAGGCTTTGGAGTCGCGGACACTACTTTCGGTGCTTGCGTCGCGGTAGTATTCGGGGCTGAGATTGCTGTTCATGCACACGCGTCCGACGAGCGCGCGTTGGCCGCGCTTCAGACATGTGTCAGCCAGGAGGTTTGTTGCTGGGACGTGGATGGTGGCGTAGTATGCTGCTGTCGTAGTGCCGTGGGAAAGCGTTCGTGAGACGAAGTTCTGGTATATGCGGTTGGCGCGCTGGAGGTCCGAGAAACTGGATTCCATGGGAAATGTATATGTTTGCAGCCAGTCTAGCAGTGTGGTCTTGCCGAATAGGCCAGTGTTCGGGTGCTGGGGAGCGTGCACGTGTGTGTCGATGAAGCCGGGGAAGAAGAAGCCGTTATTAAGTATTTTGACGACTTTGGCGTTTTGCCATTCTGGCTTTTGACTGATGAGGGTGTCCGTGGATTGTATGTTCTTTTCGACAAAGGTGATAATGCCGTTCTCGTCGACTCCTATGGCGCCGTTTTCGCAAATCTCAAGTTCGGCGAGAGACTTGCTGTGTACAAAGGGTCCAAGGTAGATCGTTTTTGAGATCGTCGCTGACGCAGCCATGTTGACAGCTGTCGAAGTCTAGCCTTGGTTGTGATAATTCCGGTACGACCAAAGTGGGATTGGATATGCAGGCGTGCTGCAGTTTTATAACTGCGGGTAGATGTTGTTCAGGGAACAATGCTGGCCGCCGCAGTTTGCTGGGCAAACGAGTGATGAAAACTGTCAATCTCGCGTTCCAAATCAAATCTTCTCGCTTGTACCAAAAAGTCGAAGAAAGTATCGAGGGGCAGAGGAAAGAGCTTTATCAAAGTGGAAAGTTATGGTTGACCTGAAAGCGGCTAGGTCCCTCGCTAAGCAAGTAAACCGCAGCGGACCGAAGCCCATCGGCGTCCTCCGAAGAGTTGTTTATCAGCAGCAAAAGCAACGACATACAACCGGCACAAACAAGGGATGCGAACGGCGAAGACGAAGTGAAGTATCAATACGCACTTCCTCGTTTCGCCGCTATCCTATCTGTTGTAAAATGCCCAAAGCCACAACCAAGTAAAATGCCCAAAGCCACACCAAAAGCTCGCTTTTCGACCGACTGCGCCATTGGCAATGGATATCCTGACTGTCCAAAACTCCAATCCTGGTATACAAGTGCTTGATCCTGGTCAAGCTATTCAAATGCAGAGCATCCAAAACGACGTGTCTGATAGCGTAGCTGAGAGGCTGCTCACATGCTGTAGTCGTGTATGCCTTGCGGACCCTGATCGTTGTAGTCTGGACGGGTCATGTAGCCCTTGCTCTGACCCTGATCGACCACGAAGATGACCTTCGCAGCAACTTGCGCACCAAGGAAAGCGGCCTCGTCGAAGCCCACTTCTTTCCATTCTGGGAAGTACTCCGGAGGTCTTACGACTTTGATGTTGGAAGGCGTTTGACCGTGTGACGAATGCGTGTTCTGAGACATGCCAGGCATCAAGGGGTTGCCGCCATGCGGAGTGAGGTGCTGCGTTTGTCCTGCTGTAGCAGCGAATAACAGAGGGTTGACTTGCGAGCCACCATGAGGACCAAGCTGGGGCTGAGGCGTATTAGCGCCCGTCCCTGCTGGTGTTGAAATGTTTGACGGGATCTCGGAGGTGAACATGGTTCCAGACGAGGGCGATATGATGTACTTGGAGGTCAACAAGTGGACTAGAGATTCCTTGAAGCCTACACAAAATTAGTCTCTGAGTTAAAAACCGTCTGGATAAACTTTACCCTTCAGTCGCGATCCGTTACCGCATATGATCAAGTTGTCCCAAAGATCACTGCGCTTCGAAACCTCGTCCACGGAAGATATACTCCGATGTACCGCTGCAGCAATCTTCTCAAGAGTGCCATCGCTGTCCGACAGAAAGCGTTCTGTGCCAACCTCAACTTCACGCCTGATAGATCCAGACTTCGAGCCTCCGGAACCACCTTCGCCAGCGCCATTTGGCTCGATAGCAGAGGTGGGCTCGCCGTTCTCCCCGGACTCCTGCGCTTGTTTGCCAGTGACCTCGTTCAGAGCGGACTTTGCATCAGCCAAACCTTGGCTGCCCAGGTCCATGTTCTTCAATTGGTCCAAGAGTGCATGATCTGTGTATAGGAAGGTCGCTCTCTCGCGCTTCGAGTTGGGCAGTTTCATCTGCCTATTTGCCACGTCCGGAGCGGGTGCACCCTTCTTTTTGGCTAAAGCTCGGTCCTGCTTTTCCTTCTCCTTCTTGGCAAGAAACTCATTCATCTTCCCACCCGCTACGATGCTCGCAACGTCGAGAACCCCTTCGTTCTCTTCGGTTGCTGTGTCCTCGCCGACCTCGGTGTCAGCCCCAGGTCCACGGGGTACGGTGCCGATGGTGGCGGCGCCGGCGGGACCCGAGCTTGTAGCACCAGTGGAGGCTGCTGCCGCAGGGTTTGTGATAATGTCCTTCTCTGGCCCACCTTGACCAGGCAAGAGTTGGTCGGCTGGTAGGATTTCGCAGATTTGCGACCGCTTCAGTTGTTCTGCCATGTCTCGATTGAAACCCTTCGTCCTCAGCTTGGAGAGCAGACCCTTTGTGAAAGCTTCGCCGCCGCAGCCCGATAGTGAAACGACTCTCCCCTGCGTTTGCGGAATGAACTCAGACACTGCAGTCACGTCGGTCTTGTCCTTGCCCACGTCTACAACAGTCGCGGTGTGCACACCGTAGGCCCATGTCGTCGCCAGAGCCGCATCCATGAGGCCGAAGGCCGGCGTCTTGAACTTCTCGAAGAAGAATTGCGTGAGCTTCTCGTGTTCACGTGGTGTCCATGCGGGCTGTGCTATGAGGAGGATGGCGGTGTGGAAGGGCGGGTTCAGCGTGTTGTAGACGTGGGTAATGAGCGCGAAGAAGCATGGCCAGTCCACGATCCTGCCCTCTTGTATCGGCCATATTGCGCCCTCTTCTGATATGCGGTCCTCCTCCCACACCAACTCGTCATCTGCACTCAGCGGCTTCTTGTCCTCTTGCGCCTCGCCATTTGCAGCGGCCAGTGGTTCAGCAGGCTTCTCGTTCTTGCGCCGTATCTTGTAAGGCTCGAATTCGCCCTTGGTCTCTGCAGGAAACATGCGCGACCGGAACCGCAGCTTTCCCGGTGTGAACGACTCTGGTAGACCCAGCTGGGCGACGGTCGTCTCCGAGCCTGGCGCAATAACCTGTACTCCATGTCAGAACGGGCGCACAGTGAAGGAGCGCACACGTGATCGCATACTATGATCTGGTCATCTTTGAACGGTGCCATGGCTGCGCAATTGGTGAGAGATGCAGCTCGGCGCGTCTTCGTTGTAGCTCTAGCTTGCGACACGCGAAAGTCGGGCGCGGAAGGAGCGCTTGCTGCGGCTTAGTAAGCTCTTGCAGGGGTCTAGCTGTCACAAGCCAGTCGTTCACCCACTGCCGGAACGTGCCTTCGAAGCACATCACCATGGGCGCTACTATTGCGCTCAACTTGCCTGGAAATACTGGTGCTATCGGAAAGTATTCCGCGTGACGTCTCAAATTAGAGGATCTATTCCCGAGGCGTACACTACTTCATCCACCATGGCAGCGCAGGAAGCTGTCACTTCGCTCGTCAAGAGCTCCGCTGCAGTGATATCAGATGCCGCCGAATCTGCTCAGACGTCGCTCGCAGCTATGAAAGCTGCCGAGACTGCACCCTCGTCTACCTTTGGTCTCCTTGGCCGTGTCATTCTCTCCATCTTGAGTGTCCTTCCGACCCTACTCTTCTGGCTCACATATACACTGCCAACGTGGCTCTTCACTCTTTTCTCTATGAGCTTGACCTTCACGATGAATTTCACCACATTGTAAGACCTCGATTGATGAACTTGAAAATGCTAGCTAAGCAATGCAGGATGCTAGTCGTGGTCTTCATCGTGTCCACGATAAGCTACTTCGTGAGGTACCGGTACTTGACGATGTATGCCAGATTGCCCCCTGAACCGCAACGCGAGGACCCCCAAGTGGAAGTCTATCCAGAGAGCCAGGAAGGCGACTCCAAGAGGGGACTCTCCAACTACCTCGATGAGATCTTCAACGCCATCAAAGTGTTCGGCTATCTAGAGCGACCGGTCTTCCACGAACTCACGCGCACTATGCAGACTCGGCGGCTAGCAGCTGGCGAAACTATCCTCCTGGAAGACGAGAAAGGCTTCTGCTTGGTAGTGGATGGCCTGGTGCAAATCTTCGTGAAGTCAAACCGAGAAGAGTCGGACTCGGATGATGACGATGGCATTGGCGAAGGTTCTGCAGGAGAGTCCGGTGGACAAAGTCATCGACAAGGCTATCAACTGCTCACAGAAGTAAAGAATGGCGCTCCGATGTCTTCGCTCTTTTCCATTCTGTCGTTATTCACAGAAGACGTGAAGCTTCGTCATAACGAGGAGAATGACCCAGGATCGAGCATCCCAAGCACGCCGCTTGATGGAGGTATACGTCCATCCGTCACCCGGAACAGCAGCTTCGGACTAGCTGATTCGCTTCCGCACACACCTAATGGACATGAATCCACTGCGTACGATCGTAGGTCATCGGCCATGGCTAGTCCAACGGCTGGAGGGCGTCTTCCCAGCGTACCGCCGCTTTCACTCGACACAGGAGAGTATGGTGAGCCACTCAAGCATTCGAAGCAGCGCAGATCACCATCGCGGCCTACCAAGCCAAAGTCTGCTCACCCGGACATCGTTGCGCGAGCAACCGTTGACACGACCATCGCTATCATCCCAGCCACAGCCTTCCGCCGCTTAACACGAATCTACCCCAAAGCATCCGCACACATTGTGCAAGTTATTCTCACAAGGTTGCAGAGGGTCACTCTTGCGACCAGTCATGCCTACCTTAGTCTAACTAACGAGGTACTTCGTACGGAAAAGCTCATGAACAAGTACACCACATACGATCTCCCTGGTTTTCTTCGGGATGCACCTTTAGATAGACTCAAGGAGAAATTTACAATGGAAACCGAGCGTCTTGGATCCGATGAGGGTATGAAAGGCATAGCGCTGCACAACCCTGGTGCAGGACGCCGTCGAAGATCTAGCGTTACTCTCAGACGAAGCACAGCCGCGAAAGCCCGCCTGGCAGCTGCACGCGGTACGTCGTCTATGGATATGAGTGCCGAAGCCGTCCAACGCATGGCTTCTCCTGATGCGGGACTTGGCAACGACCGAATCAGCGCAGGTGATCTCTTGACCCACAACCAAATATCCCGGGGTGGAGGCCGCCCAGGTCGCAGCAGTTTCTCTCAACCCTATCCTCACGACCTTCGACGTGATCCGCGCACACCGCTTGATACCAACAGTTTCAATCCATTCGCATCGCCATCACTACGACCCAACCTACACCGACAAGAGTCCATAGACGAAGCCACTGTGTTCCGAGAGTCTGTTCTGGGCTGCATGTTCAAAGCGATTGGACTGACGAATCCTGAAAAGTCGGCCATACGGCCCTCAGCATCCGTGGAGCAATCGCCGCGACTAGTGTCATTTGATGCTAGGCGCCAAAAGGCAGTTTTCAGTAATGCTTTTGGCTTTATGGATCCCTATGAGGCTTCACGAGATGGTGACACAGAGTCAGTCATTTCGGCCTCGAACGTGTCTACCCTGAGTGCCTCCGGTCACAGCAATTTACTGGAAGAAACAGTCAACGACGTCGAGATCGTGTTCTTCCCCAAGGATGCAGTACTTGTCGAGCAGGGAGAACGGAATCCTGGCCTGTACTATGTGATTGATGGGTTCCTCGACGTCAGCGTTGCCATTGAGGACGACGCCTCTCAACATAACGTGCTTGGGACATTACCAACGGGGCCTGCCGTGACTGAGGACGATTTGTTCGGTCCACCACTGAAGAAAATGGGTACCAATGGTTCGGGGCGAAACGCAAGTGAAGGGAGCAAGAAGAAACGAACTCGCAAGAGCTTATTCATGACCAGACCTGGTGGCTTGGCTGGATATCTAGGGACAGTGTCATCGAATCGTTCTTTCGTGGATGTCACTGCGAAGACGGACGTGTATGTTGGGTTCTTGCCTCGAGCTTCGATTGAGCGGATCGTAGAACGCTACCCTGTCGTTCTCCTCACCATGGCTAAGCGCCTTACTACCCTACTACCCCGCCTCATTCAACATATCGATTTTGCGTTAGAGTGGGTGCAAGTTAACGCCGGGCAAGTAATCTACAACCAAGGCGAAGAAAGCGATGCCATTTACATTGTGCTCAATGGCCGCCTACGAGCCATAAAGGACGCTGAGAACAGTAAAGTCAAAGTCATCGGGGAGTATGGACAGGGCGATAGTGTTGGTGAGCTCGAGGTGCTGACAGAGACGGCACGACCCGGATCGCTACACGCAATCCGTGATACTGAGCTAGCAAAGTTTCCGAAGACACTGTTTAATAGCCTTGCCCTCGAACACCCTGGCATCACCATCAAGATCTCCAAGATCATAGCTTCGCGGATGAGGGCCTTGGTCGACGATCCACTGCACGAGCAGAGTAAGGAAAGGAGCTCGAAAGCTACCAGGACCAATGTCTCGTCTACCGTTAATCTCCGCACAGTCACCATTCTTCCAGTCACCGCAGGCATACCAGTAGTCGATTTTGCGAGTCGGCTGATGAACGCCCTCACACAGATCGGCATGCCGCAAGGAGTGGTCTCACTAAACCAGGCTGCCATTCTGAATCATCTCGGGCGGCACGCTTTCAACCGCATGGGAAAGCTCAAGCTGTCACAATACTTGGCAGACCTGGAAGAAAAGTACGGCATGGTACTATATGTCGCAGACACTCCGGTCAAATCACCATGGACACAGACCTGCATCAGCCAAGCAGATTGCATCTTGCTCGTCGGACTGGCAGAATCCTCGCCCAATATTGGCGAGTACGAGCGCTTCCTCCTGACCACCAAAACGACTGCGCGCAAAGAGCTTGTGCTGCTACACGCAGAACGATACTGCCCTTCAGGCTTGACACGCAAGTGGCTGCGTAATCGTCCTTGGATAAATGGTAGTCATCACCACATGCAGATGTCGTTCCGTGCGACAGCAGAACCTGTGCATCAAGCGGGCAGGAGGTTCGGAAGTGCCATCAAACAGCGGGTCCAGGTCATCCAGGCAGAGATCCAGAAGTATACGTCCAAGAGGGTCAGGCAAACGCCACTGTACTCGGCAGACACGCCATTCAAGGGCGACTTCCATCGACTGGCGAGACGGTTATGCGGCAAGTCTGTAGGCCTAGTGCTAGGTGGTGGAGGTGCGAGAGGTATATCCCAGATCGGCATTATCCGCGCTCTGGAAGAGGCTGGCATCCCTGTGGACATCGTAGGAGGCACGTCTATTGGTAGCTTCATCGGTGCGCTCTACGCTTGGGACGCTGATGTTGTGCCGATGTATGGAAGAGCCAAGAAGTTCTCCGGGCGTATGGGCAGCATGTGGAGGTTTGCCTTGGACCTCACATATCCCTCGTAAGCTACACGCCATAATTTCACCAGCTGAGCTAATAAATCCAGTGCCTCGTACACGACCGGCCACGAGTTCAACCGCGGTATCTTCAAGACGTTTGGCAATTCCCAAATCGAAGACTTCTGGCTCGAGTTCTACTGCAACACGACCAACATCAGCAAGAGCAGGTCAGAAATCCACACCAGCGGCTACGTTTGGCGCTACGTCCGAGCATCGATGTCGCTTGCTGGTCTCTTACCTCCCCTCTGCGACAACGGCAGCATGCTGCTCGATGGCGGGTACGTCGACAACTTGACAGTCGCGCACATGAAGAGCTTAGGCGCAGAGGTCATCTTCGCCATCGACGTGGGCAGTCTCGACGAAGACACGCCGCAAGCCTTTGGCGACTCACTCTCCGGCTTTTGGGCGACCATGAATCGCTGGAACCCCTTCTCCGCATACCCCAACCCACCGACTCTGTCCGAGATCCAGTCGCGGCTCGCGTACGTGTCCAGCATCGACGCGCTAGAACGCGCGAAGAACACGCCGGGCTGCAGGTACATGCGGCCGCCCATCGATCCGTACGGCACGCTCGACTTTGCTAAATTCGAAGAAATCTATGAAGTGGGATACAAGTACGGCAGAGAGTACTTGGCGCAGCTCCGGGAACAGGGCGTGTTGCCGGTGACTGAGGAGACGGAGAAGGAGAAGAATCTCCGACGGACAATGGCACCGCGACGGGCAAGCATTTAGCACTGCGGAGGCGGCGGTGGATATCAAGTAATGGAGCAGCTTAGTTTTGCCCGTTTGGTGGTATGGATGCAGGTGAGCGGTAGTGTGTGTGGTGGTTGGCTCGCTTGATTCGCTCTTATCTGACGCGATGCCGCCTGTGAACATTTGTTGCGCGGATAACAACGGGCGAGTGCAAAGACGCGATAGTCCAAGGATTCGGTCCTACATGTGATAATATTTTTGGTGTCGTGAGGATTCGGGGTTTTTCGACATCAACTTCTTCAATTTCCTCTCACTGCATTCCTGCGCACAGTATTGGTGGGTGAGACGACGACGTCACATCGCAGTGGCGAGCTTCAACACTTTCCTAGGATTTGTTCCGCGCTGAGGCTCGACCCCACAGTTCGACCGCAAAGCTTCCCCACGTGGCATTGGAGAGCCTCAAACCGCGAGAATGCGCACAGTGTGCTTGAGGGCGGCGTCCTCGGCGGGCAGATTAGCTCGATCGACATGTGCGGCTCCGCTCGCGCGTCCACGGCTCGTAGTCGCATACACACACAAAACACCGCAAACCCTCCAGCGACGCACATTCCAGCACAATGCCGCGACCTCACAGCAGGCAGCCGCCGCAGCCGTCGAAGCCGCAGAAGATGTCTTTGACACGCCGCCCCAGCAGACGGCGACCGCGCAGCCCATCGAGGGCCTCGACACCTTCCCACGCCGCCACATCGGGCCCTCGGCCGCCTCCACCGAAGCCATGCTCAACGCGCTGGACCCGCCCGTGGCCAGCCTCGACGAGTTCGTCAAGCAGGTGATACCCGCGGACATTCTCAACGCGCGCGATCTAGACATTGGCAAGCTGGCCGCGAACCACAAGGAGGGGTGGCAGCGCGATGGCGTGCCCGAGTCCGTGTTCCTCAAGAACGCGAAGAAGATTATGGGCCAGAATAAGCCGGGCAAGAGCCTTATTGGCCAGGGCTACTACGGCACGAAGGTGCCAGAGGTGATTAAGCGCAATGTGCTCGAGAACCCGGCGTGGTATACGAGCTACACGCCGTACCAGCCGGAGATCAGCCAGGGGCGGCTCGAGAGCTTGTTGAATTTCCAGACCATGGTCACGGATCTGACGGGCCTGCCGATTGCGAATGCCTCGCTGCTCGACGAGTCGACTGCGGCCGCCGAGGCCATGACGCTGAGCCTGGGCATGATGCCGACGAGCAGGCAGAAGAGGCCGAACAAGACGTTCCTTGTGTCGGAGAGGTGCCACCCGCAGACCATTGCCGTGCTGCACTCACGGGCTGAGGGGTTCGGCATCACGATCGAGGTGGCGGATGTGCTCAAGGACGGCAGCAAGCGTGTGGAAGAGCTGGGGCAGGATCTGGTGGGTGTGTTGGCGCAGTACCCGGACACGGATGGAGGGGTTCACAACTTCAGGGGCTTGTCGGAGAAGGTGCACAAGACTGGGGCGCTGTTCAGCGTGGCAACGGATTTGCTGGCGCTGACGCTGCTCACTCCGCCGGGCGAGTTTGGCGCGGATATTGCATTCGGTAATGCGCAGCGATTCGGTGTACCACTGGGCTTTGGAGGCCCGCATGCTGCGTTCTTTGCGTGCGACGAGAAGTACAAGCGCAAGATTCCGGGTCGTTTGATCGGTCTCTCCAAGGACAGGCGAGGGAACCCAGCAGCGCGTCTTGCGTTGCAGACTCGCGAGCAGCACATTCGTCGTGAGAAGGCCACGAGCAACGTTTGCACGGCTCAGGCGCTACTTGCGAACATGAGTGCCATGTACGCTGTCTACCACGGACCGAACGGCCTCACAGCTATCGCCAAGCAGGTCGTTGCCAAGGCCCGATTGCTACAGCAGGATCTCATCGACAATGGCTTCAAGACAGGTCAGCGAGGCAAGCTCGACGATGTGCCGGTCATGTTCGACACCGTCGTCGTGCAGACAGGCGACAAGACCGACAGCATAATCGATGCTCTGGAACGACGCGAGATTCTTGTCCGGAGAATAGACGATGGCCACATTGGGATCTCAGTTGACGAAGCTACCTCCGGTACAGACATCACGATGCTACTTATTGCATTTAGAAACGCCGGTCACGGACGCAACAACTCGTCCTTTTCCAAGCCGGTGCAGATCGAGGTTGCTGAGCCTTTCAGGAGAACGAGCGAATTCCTGACGCATCCTGTCTTCAACTCGCACCACTCCGAGACCGAGCTCATGAGGTACATCAACCATCTGGCGTCCAAGGACTTGTCTCTCGTTCACTCGATGATCCCACTCGGTTCCTGCACGATGAAGCTCAATGCGACTGCCGAGATGGCACCTGTCTCATTCGATACCGTGGCCAACCTACATCCCTTCATGCCGTTGGAGCGCGCCAAGGGCTATCTCGAGATGATCAAGCAGCTCGAAGCCGACCTGGCGAACATCACAGGTTTCCACGCTGTTTCTCTGCAGCCCAACTCGGGCGCTCAAGGCGAATTCGCCGGTCTCCGCGTCATCCGCAAGTTCCAAGAGCAGCAGCCGGGCAAGAAGCGCGATATCTGCCTGATCCCCGTCTCCGCCCACGGTACCAACCCCGCCTCCGCCGCCATGGCCGGCATGCGCGTCGTCGCCGTGAAATGCGACACCGCAACCGGCAACCTCGACATCGCGGACCTCAAAGCCAAATGCGAAAAGCACAGCGACGAGCTCGCCGCCATCATGATCACCTACCCCAGCACTTTCGGCGTCTTCGAGCCCAAAGTAAAAGAAGCATGCGACCTGATCCATCAGCACGGCGGGCAAGTGTACATGGACGGCGCGAACATGAACGCACAAATCGGGCTCTGCTCGCCCGGCGAGATCGGCGCAGACGTATGCCATCTCAACCTCCACAAGACATTCTGCATCCCCCACGGCGGCGGCGGCCCAGGCGTCGGCCCCATCGGCGTAAAAGAACATCTCACGCCATTCCTCCCAGGCCATCTGCGCAACGAAACCGGCGGCGCGCAAGCCATTCACCCCGTATCCGGCGCGCCCTGGGGCTCAGCGAGTATCCTGCCCATCTCATGGGCGTACATCAAGATGATGGGCTCGATTGGTCTCACGCAAGCCACCAAGATCACGCTCCTCAACGCAAATTACATTCTGTCGCGACTGAAGCCGCACTACCCGATTCTCTACACCAACGACAAGGGCCGTTGCGCGCACGAATTCATCCTAGATGTCCGCGGCTTCAAAGACAGCGCTGGCATCGAAGCCATCGATATTGCCAAGCGCCTGCAAGACTACGGATTCCACGCACCGACTATGTCCTGGCCCGTTGCGAACACGCTTATGATCGAGCCCACGGAGTCGGAAAGCAAAGCTGAACTCGACCGCTTCTGCGATGCTCTGATCAGTATCCGCCGGGAGATTGCGGAGGTGGAAGAAGGTAAGATGCCTAGAGACGGCAACGTGCTGAAGATGAGTCCGCATAGCCAGGTCGATCTTATTACGGGGGAGTGGGAGAGAGCTTATACGAGGGAGAAAGCGGCGTATCCGTTGAGTTACTTGCGGGAGAAGAAATTTTGGCCTAGTGTGACGAGGTTGGACGATGGTGAGTTGCTTGTGGTACTTCTCATGGGAAACTGATTTGCTAACGTCTGATAGCGTATGGTGATACCAATCTCTTTTGCACATGTGCGCCCGTCGAGCCCGAGGAGTCGGATATGACTGGTATGGCAGCTCCGTCGCCGACGTAGAATTGGTAGAAGTTCCACATGAGGACGACCACGGGAGTGCTTTGCTGTGATAGATTTCCTTGGCATTCAACACCATACCAGCGATGGAGTTTTACTGGCGTTTGGGTACGCGGGCTGTGGGATGTTCGGCTTTCAACACCGCTGGCATTTTGTTTTGGGGCTTATGGGTTGGTGTGGATGCATAATTGGCGTTTGTGGGAAATGATAGAGTGATGAATTGGATTGAAGATGTGATGGTATGTGTATACATATCCTTACTCGTCAATGACTCGTCTTGATTGAAACCCATTATATTCTTATGACTTGGTAAGACTCTAAATTTGCGTCGATGGGTACCCATCGGCATATGGGGACAAAAGCATCTAATTTTGACACCAAGAATCTGTGATCTGATTGACAGATTCTGTTCCAAGTCTCGAAACTGATTGGATGTGACAGGAAAGGACGATGAATTAGCAAGTTTCCTCATGTCATGAAATCGCATGTGCTTCGGGTGCAATATCTCGACTCGTGCTATCCACTCACATATCCGGCCACTCGTCTATTGAAGCAATCTCTACGCTAAGGGGGAAGTTTATTCAGAGCCGCAATAAGGGTAGTGATGAGCGTCACTGCACAGCCACATAGCACCGCCTCTTCTCTCCAATGCGGGGACGACTTGCATCAGTGAACACCATCCACTTTTGCTCAACTACATCGTCTCCTACTCCACCACCAACATGCCTTTCCAACATGGATGGTCCCTACTCCGGCACCCCCCTAAATCTACAAGAGAAGGAAATCAGGCTAGTAAAGCTAGAACACAGCACCCCATCCTCGCCCATCAAATGCACCCTCCGATCTTACACATTCAACAATGAGTGTCCAGCATACATCGCACTATCATATACCTGGGGCCCTTCACAGCGTCACGCCGACCTCGAACTCAACAACCACGTCGTCCCCATCGGACGCAACCTCTGGACATTCCTCGCCCAAATGCGCTCGCAACACCTCTACATGACCTTCTGGATCGACAACCTGAGTATCGACCAAACCAACGTCCTCGAGCAAAACCACCAAGTCCAAATGATGCGTTGCATCTACACGCACGCGCACTCCGTCTGGATCTGGCTCGGCGAAGCAGATACCGCCACGTACAGCGCTCTTGCGATGCAGTACCTAGCGGCTCGCGAACCCTTTGGCGACAAGGACGTTAATTACAAGACACTCTGGAGTCGGCGCAAAGCTCGTGCTGTGCTGTGTCTGTGTGAAAGAACGTACTGGACACGCATATGGATCGTGCAGGAAATCATGCTAGCGCGTAAAGCAACGATTCTGTGTGGGGAGCAGCAAGTTAGCTGGATGAAATTCCAACTCTTGATACTAGACCTACAATCGATCTCAGATCGGGGCCGCGCGCTGCATACGATTGGTGTGTCAGACGTTCTCGAGTCTCCAGCCGCGGTTATTGTTAGAGCAAAAGCGCGGTGGGACGCAAGTCCACGGCCGCTCACGACGCTGCTGGAACAATACCGCCATCAGCACGCGACTGATATTCGCGATAAAGTATATGCGCTGCATGGACTGGCGAGTAATAGCGACGGTATAGCAGTCGATTACCGCATCGGGCCTAAAGCGCTGCTTGTGGAGATTATATACCACGCGTGCTCGGCGCAAGAAGATGCGCAGAGGTCGAAGAAAGAGATATTGGGGTTTGCGAAGATGTTGCGCGACGCACTCAGTGTGGTGTGTGCGGAGGAAGAGCTGGATTTCCATGTTTCTGTAGCGAGGGGCGATGGCATTCGTTTGGAGAAAGACTTTGGGCTGCGTGTACGTGGGGGGATGGCGGAGGGAGAGTGTGAAGTGGATGTTGGGAGGAATCCTTTTCCGAATTTGATGACGAGGAGGGAAATCAGGAGTCGATATGCTGGTCTCGTTGGACACGAAGATGATGATGATGATGATGATGATGATGGGGATTTTGTGCCTGGCTCGCGTGAAT
>Ga0265780_10000736_pt1 | contig 49493 bp, 34 predicted proteins | sample P1T30metagenome_FD_192432 | JGI IMG/M metagenome (GOLD analysis project Ga0265780, IMG submission 192432) | Plant litter microbial communities from East Loma Ridge, Irvine, California - P1 T30 | ecosystem: Environmental > Terrestrial > Plant litter > Unclassified | place: USA: California... | reverse complement strand
CTGTCAGGCCGATCGCCGCCATCATGTCCTGCTCGTAGCGGTAGCCGTCGCGCAGGCTCATATCCTCGATCACGTTCAGCGTATGCTTGCCCATGCGGGTCGACACCGGGCTTTTGGCAGCGATGGCCGAGGCCAGTTCCAGCGCAGTCTGCATCAGTTCTTCGGGCGTGGTGCAGGCCTCGACGATGCCGAGGCGGTACAGCTCCTCGCCGCCGACGCGGTAGCCGGTCAAGGCCATGCGGCGCAGGCGCGAGTGGCTGAACAGGCGCATCGCGTGGCTGCAGCCGCCCAGCAGGCCGACGTCCACTTCGGGCAGGCCCAGCGCGGCCTTGTCGGACGCGACCAGGATGTCGCTGGAAGCCGCCATCGCCAGGCCCGATCCCAGCGCTGCGCCGTTGATGGCGGCAACCACGGGCTTGGCGCATTCGCGGATCGCATGGAAGCATTCGCGCGTACGGCGCGCATGGGCCATCATGTCGCCCGGGTGCTTGATGTTCTCGGCGCGGCCCTTCAGGTCGGCGCCGGCGCAGAACACCTTGCCGGCCCCGGTCAGCACCACGGCGCGGATGTCTGGCGTCTCGGAGATGATGTCTAGCGCCTGGGTCAGTTCGTCGTTCAGGATCCGCGTCAGGGCGTTGACGGGCGGGCTGTCCAGGGTCAGCACGGCCACATGGCCTTGCTGCTCGAAGCGCAGTTGGGTGAAGTCGATCATGCTGGTTCCTCGGTATCGGTAAAGCCGAACAGTGCGGCGGGATTGTCGACCAGGATGCGGCGGCGCACAGCGCTATCCGGCACCCAGGCATGGAACAGGTCGAGCAGGGCGCCGGCGTCGGGCGAAGCCTCGCCCATGCGCACGAACGGCCAGTCCGAGCCCCACAGCAGGCGCGCCGGATTGGCCGCCACCAGGGCGTCGTGGAACGGGCGCGCGTCCGGATAGTCGGGGGCCCGGGTCGACACCCGGCACAGCGTCAGCTTGACCCATACACCTTGGCCGCGCAGCGCCCGCAGAACATACTGAAACGCCGGGTCGTCGACGCCGCGCTCGGGCTTGACGCACGCCATGTGGTCGAGCACCACGTCGACGCCGGCGGCGCGGATCTGCGGCAGCAGTTGCGGATACGCGTCGATCGGCGCCCACAGCTGGGCGTGCAGGCCGATCTCGCGCATGGCCGGCGCCATGAGCAGCAACTGGCCGACGCCGACGCTGCCGGCATACGGCGCGCCCGTCGGGGTGCGCACTTCGACGAAACGCAGGGCGCGCACACCGCCGTCGTACAGCGCCTGCAACTGCTCCGGCGGGGTGAGGGCGTCGGCCACGGCCACGCCGCGCAGGCGCCCGCCACCGGCGGCCAGCGCGTCGAGCAGTGCGGTGGCGTTGGCGCCGTAGGGCGCCGGTTGCACCAGCAGGCCGCGCGCGGCGCCGAGCGTGTCGAGCATGTGCCGGTGCAGCGCGCGTGGCGCCAGCGGCGGCGCATAGCTCGACGCGTGGGCCAGCGGGAAGAGGTCGTACGGACCGAACACATGCGCGTGGCTGTCGCAGGCGCCTGGCGGCAGGCTGTTCGCAGGCATGCCTGGCATGCGCGGCGCGACGGTCTCGAATGGCGCGCTCATGGCGCTATGCCCGGCAGCTCGGTCAGCCGCTCGCCCGGATTGCCGCCGACCGGGCGCAGGGGTGGCTCGGCGCCCTCGTCCGGCAAGGGGATGTGGTGGGCGTTGAGCGTCATCGCCACCATCGAGTAGTAGCCGACGATCGCGGTCAGTTCCACCGTGCCGGCTTCGCCGAACAGGGCCAGCACGCGGGCGTAGGCGGCGTCGCCGACGACGCCGTGCTGCAGCAGCTGGCGCGCGTATTCGTAGACGGCGGCGTCGTGGTCGTCGTCGAACGGCGGCGCGGCAGCCACCAGGATGGCGTCGATCACTGGCTGCGGCAGGCCGGCCGCCTGAGCTGCGGTAGCGTGGACATACCATTCGAGCTGGCTGTTCCAGCGGCGCGCCGTCACCAGGATCGCCAGCTCGCTGTGGCGCGGCGAGATGCTGGTGCCGAAGCGCAGCAGTGCGCCCAGTTTCTGCCAGCGGTCGGCCAGCGCCGGATTGTGCAGGGCCGCCCGCAGCGGTCCGACCAGGCGCGCGCGCGGGCCGCCGACGATGTCGTCATACACCGCGCGCTGCTCGGGGTTCATGGATTCCGGCGCTGGCAGCGAGATGCGCGGCATGGGAGTTGGGATGGACATGTGCTGTTGTGCCTTGCTAGAAATCGGATGGTCAGATGATGCCGTCGCGCATCCACTGCGCGATGCGCTCTTCGCCGAAGCCCAGGCCCTCCAGCACCTCGGCCGTGTGCTGGCCCAGCAGCGGCGGGGCACGGTCGAACGCAAGCGGCGCCTCATGGAACCGCATCGGGCTGCGGATCTGCGGCACCGAGCCGGCCGTGGGGTGGGGCAGCTCGATCAGCATCTTGCGGTGCCTGACCTGCTCGTCCTCGAACACCTGCGGGATGCTGTTGATCGGGCTGCACGGCACGCCGGCCTCGTCGAGCAGCGTGGCCCATTCCTGCATCGGCCGCGCGCGAAACAGCGCCACCATCAGCGGCAGCAGCGTATCGCGGTTGCGCACGCGCGCGCCGTTGGTGGCGAAGCGTTCATCGCTTACCCACTCTGGCTTGCCGGCCACCTCGCAGAACTTGGCGAACTGGCCGTCGTTGCCGACCACCAGTACGATGTGGCCGTCGGCGCAGGCGAACACATCCTGCGGCTGGATGTTCGGGTGCTTGTTGCCGTTGCGTCCAGGCGTCTTGCCCGAGACCAGGTAGTTCATCCCCTGGTTGGCGATGGAGCCGACCATCACGTCGAGCATGCCGATGTCGATATGGTCGCCCTGGCCGGTCTCGGAGCGGCGCGCCAGCGCCGCCAGCACCGCCACCGAGGTGTACATGCCCGTCATCAGGTCGACGATCGGCACGCCCACTTTCTGCGGGCCGCCGCCGGGCAGGTCGTCGCGCTCGCCGGTCACGCTCATCAGCCCCCCCATGGCCTGGATCATGAAGTCGTAGGCGGCGTTCTCGGCCTTCGGGCCATCCTGGCCGAAGCCCGTCACCGAGCAGTAGATCAGGCCCGGATTGATGGCCTTCAGGCTGGCGTAGTCCAGGCCGAAGCGGGCCAGCGTGCCTACCTTGTAATTCTCGAGCAGGATGTCCGATTCGGCGGCCAGCTTGCGTACGATCTCCTGGCCGTCCGGGGTGTTGAGGTCGACCGTGACCGAGCGCTTGCCGCGGTTGGCCGACAGGTAGTAGCCGGATTCGCGGGTCTCGTTGCCGTCGGCGTCCTTGAGGAACGGCGGGCCCCAGCTGCGGGTGTCGTCGCCGACCTTCGGGCGTTCGACCTTGATGACGTCGGCGCCGAGGTCGGCCAGCACTTGGCCCGACCACGGGCCGGCCAGGATGCGGCTCAGGTCGAGCACCTTGATGTGGGAAAGAGGACCAGCCATGATGAACTCCTGTATGCGATGAATCGGATGGGTTGCGAGCGGCGCGCGATCACGCCCCGGCATCGTCCGGCACGGTGGCGGCTACCGAGGGGCGCTGGGCGAAGCCAGCGTGCCATGCCGCCAGGCCCGGGTGGCCGGCGCGCCAGTCGATGTCGGCGAAGCGGTAGTCGAGGTAGGACAGCATGCAGCCGACGCTCAGGTGGCCGATGTCGAAGCCGTCCTGCGCCAGACTTGGGGCTTCCTGTTCCAGGCGCGCCAGGCTGGCGCCAATCTTGGTGTCGAACGCGGCCAGCCACGCAGGCAGTTGCTGCTGTGCGCTCTTCATGCGCTCCTGGCGCCATACCAGCAGGATCGCCAGCATGCCGTCGGCCAGCGCCTGGCGCCGCAGCGCGGTCCAGCGCGCCTGGCCGGCGGCAGGAAAGAACCTGGCGCCGTCGTGCAGGCTGTCGAGGTATTCACAGATGACGGGGGAGTCGTACAGCGCCTGGCCGTCGTCCAGCACCAGGGCGGGGATCTGGCTGAGGGGATTGTCCCGCATCAGTTCGGCGTTCGGGACGGCGATCGCGGCGACCGAGCGCACGCGCGTGACTTGCGCATCGAGGCCGGTTTCCTGCAGCAGGATCGAAACCTTGCGCACGAACGGCGAACGGGGAGACCAGTGAAGTTTCATACCATTCCTTTTCTTGTCGAGAAAAGCAACGGTGTGGCGAATATGACCTTGCCGCTGCTTCCCTCTATTTCAATTTAATGTCGAGGCGCACCACGTCGCCCCGGTAAATCCCTTGCCCGACAAAGACCAGGCAACCATCGCCATCGACCGCCGAGCGCGCCACATGCGCCACCGGCGCGTTCAGCGGCAGTTGCAGCAGGTCGGCCAGCGCCGGATCGGCCGATCCCAGCGTCAGCGTCTGGTGCGCCTCGGCGATCTCCAGTCCCGGCAGCTCGCGCAGGATGCGCATCGAGGTCTTGCTCTCGAACGATTCCGGTGCGATTCGCTCGCACAGGCGTTCGTCGATGTACACGTCGCCCAGGTAGTACGGCTTGCCGTTCCTCCAGTGGCGCCGCCGCCAGTGCTGGTAGTTGGGCGCCATGCTCCCGAACATCGGATCCGGCGGCGGCGGATTGCGCCGCTCGCCGCGGGTCAGGATCTCGATCGTCACGCCATCCGGCGCGATCAGCTGGCCCGACCAGTCCGACGCCACCTCACACCAGAACTGTTCTTGCGGCTTGCCGGTCACGAACGTGCCCTTGGCGCGGAACCGCTCGATCAGTTTTTCGTCTTGCAGCAGGTCCAGCGCCTGGCGCACCGTGGCCCGCGCCACCTGGCATTCGGCTGCCAGTTCGTCAACCGTCGGGATCTGCTGGCCCACCTGCCATTCGCCCGATTCCACACGGCGCCGGAACAGGCTGGCCAGCTGCACGTAGCGCGATGCCGCGCTGCGGCTGAAATCAATGGCCGTCGCGGCCGGGGTTGTCGTCGTTTTCATCAACTTGCTCTCTTGCGTGGCATGTCCACTGGTAGAGATATTATCGCTGAATAAGCTGATGAACCGGGTTTTTGACTTTTTCCTTGTCAACTCCCGGTATAGCGCGCCGGCCTTTTGTCCAGGAAGGCGCGCATGCCCTCTTTCTGGTCCGCGCTGTCGAACAGCAGCTGGAAAGCCTTGCGCTCGAGCAGTAGGGCGGTTTCCAGCGGCGCGTCCTGGCCCTGCTCCACCACGTCAAGGATGGCGCGCACCGCCAGCGGCGGCATGGCGGCGACCGTGCGCGCCAGGGCCAGGGCGTGCGCCAGCGCGGCGCCGTCCGGGCTCAGTTCGGACACCAGGCCGCAGGCGAAGGCGGTACGCGCGTCGATCGGCTCGCCGGTGAGCATCATGCGCAGGGCGTGGTACTTGCCGACGGTACGCAGCAGGCGCTGGGTGCCGCCTGCGCCCGGCATGATGCCGACCTTGATCTCGGGCTGGCCGAGACGCGCGCCTTCGGCCGCCACGATCAGGTCGCAGGCCAGCGCCAGCTCGCAGCCGCCGCCCAGCGCATAGCCTTCCACCGCGGCGATCAGGGGCTTGGCGCTGTGGCGCAGCGTGGTGAACACTTCGTCGGTCGCCTGCAGCGTGTGGCTGGTCGGGGTCATCGACGCCATCTCGTCGATGTCGGTGCCTGCCACGAAGTAGCCGCCGGCGCCGGTGAGCACGATCACTCGCACAGTGTCGTCCGCATTCAGCGTGCGCACCGCCTCAGTCAGGCGGCGCTTGACGTCCAGGTTCAGCGCATTGCGGCGGTGCGGGCGGTCGATCGTGATCACGGCTACGCCGTCGGCGCCGATGCCGGTGGTGACGGGCGCGGCCTCGTTCACTGCAGTCCCGTTGACTGCGTGCGCGCTCATCGGGCCGCCTCCGGCGCGTGGAGAGGCTGGCGGGTCAGCGCGCGGCGCTGCAGCAGCGGGGCGCTGCGGTAGCGTTCCTCGCCGTAGTGGGCGGCCAGGTTGGCCAACACCTTCTCGATGACGGCCGGGCCGACCGCATCGGCCCAGGCCAGCGGTCCGCGCGGGTAATTGACGCCGTTGACCATGGCCAGGTCGGCGTCGCCGGCGCTGGCGACGCCCTGCTGCACCACATCGGCCGCCTCGTTGGCAAGCATCGCAACGGTGCGCATGACCACCAGTCCGGGGACGTCGTCGACCACGATGACCTGCTTGCCCAGCGCCTGGAACAGACCGGTCGCGGCTTCCAGCGCGCCGGCGGGCGCGCCATCGGCGACGGCGATGGCGATCGTCGCTGCCTTGGCGTAGTCGGCGGCCAGGTCGAACACGACCGCGACCCCGTCACCGCCGGCCAGGCGCCGCGTCGCGGTGCGGCCGTCGGTCAGCGCCAGCAGCACGCCGTCGACCCGCAGGCGACCGGCCGGCGCGTCGATCTGGTCGAGCGCGAGTCCGGCGGCGCGCGCCAGTTCGGCCAGCGGCGCGGCAACGCCAAGCTCGCCTTCGATGGTGACCTGGCGCGGAGCCGCGGCGGCGCCGGCCACGCGCGGGGCGGGGCGGACGGCGTCGGCCTGGTGGTCATAGAAACCCTTGCCGCTCTTGCGCCCCAGCCAGCCGGCATCGACCAGCTCTTTCTGCAGCAGCGAAGGCTGGTAGCGCGGATCCTGGTACATCGCGTCGTAGACCGACCTGGTGACGGCGTAGTTGACGTCGTGCCCGATCATGTCCATCAGCTCGAAGGCGCCCATGCGAAAGCCCCCGCAGTCGCGCAGCACGGCGTCGAGCGTGGCGACGTCGGCGGCGCGTTCGGAGAGCAGGCGCAGGGCTTCGCCGTAGAATGGGCGCGCCACGCGATTGACGATGAAGCCGGGCGTCGACGCGCAGCGCACCGGCACCTTGCCCCAGGCCCGCGCGGTAGCGAACAATGTGTCGGCCACTGCGGGTAGCGTGGCCTTGCCGCTGACGATTTCGACCAGCGGCAGCACCGGCGCCGGATTGAAGAAGTGCAGGCCGGCTACCTGGCCCGGGCGGCGCAGGCGCGCCGCGATGGCCGTCACCGACAGCGACGAGGTATTGGTGGCGATGATGGTGTCCTGGGCCACCAGCGCCTCGACCTTGCGCAGCAGCGTGGCCTTGACATCGAGGTTCTCGACGATCGCCTCGATCACGAGGGCGGCGCTGGCCAGGTCATCCAGGCTGGCGGCCTGCCGCAGCCGTCCCATGCGTTCGGCGTGGGCGGCGGCGTCGATTCTGCCCTTCTCGAGCAGGCGCCGGTAGGCAATGTCGATCGATGCGATCCCGCGCTCCAGGGCGGCGGGCGCGGCGTCGTACAGCACGACCCGGTGGCCGGCGTTGAGGGCCACCTGGGCGATACCGCTGCCCATGGCGCCGGCGCCGATGACGGCGATCTGGTGGTGTGGAGTCAATGCGTTCATGCTGGTCGATGTCATGTGTCTGGTTGATTATTTGGCGCGGCGTACCGGGGCCAGTGCTTCCGGCTTCACGCCGAGCAGCAGGGCGACCGCGCCGATCACCATCAGGGCGGCGAAGTAGTACTGCCCGCCGGCCAGGCTGCCGGTGGTGGCCGACATCCAGCCGACCAGCATCGGGCTGAACAGATTGCCGAGGCCGGCGATGGTGCTCAGCAGGGCGATGCCTGCGGCGGCGGCCTTGCCGGTCAGGAACGACGACGGCAGGGTCCAGAACGGTCCGGTCAGGCCCAGCGTGCCGGCGGTGGCCAGCGTCAAGGCCAGCATCGACAGCGGCAGGTTGCCTTGCGCCGATGGGAGCGTGGCCCAGCCGATCGCCGCAACGAAGGCCGGTACGGCGACGTGCCAGCGGCGCTCGCCGGTGCGGTCGGAATGGCGGGCATTCATGAACTGAACGACCAGGGCGACGGCGAACGGGATCACCGACAGGATGCCGATGGTCATCACGTTCTCGGCGCCGGAGTTGCGAATGATGGTCGGCAGCCAGAAGAACACGCCACCGGTGCAGGCCAGCACGGCGATGCCCATACCCACCAGACAGTACAGGCGCGGATCGAGCAGGGCCGCTTTCATCGAGGTCTCGCCCGGGGCTTTCTTTGGCGCCGATTGCGCCAGGTCTTCGCTGATGATCTGTTTCTCACGCGCCGTGAGCCAGGTGCTGCTGGCCGGGCCATCCTGCAGGTAGAAATAGGCGACGACGCCCAGCACGCAGGCCGGCAGACCTTCGATAATGAACATCCACTGCCAGCCATGCATGCCGGCCACGCCATCGAACGCGTGCATGATGGCGCCCGACAGCGGGCCGCCAATCATGCCGGCCAGCGGGATTGATGCGGTGAACAGGGCGTTGAATCGCGCCCGGCGGCTGAGCGGCACCCAGTAGGTGAGATACAGCAGCATGCCGGGGAACAGGCCCGCTTCGGCGGCGCCGAGCAGGAAGCGCATCACATAGAAATGCATCGGCGTCTGCATGAACGCCATGCCGGCCGAGAACAGGCCCCACAAGACCATGATGCGCAGCAGCGTCTTGCGTACGCCGACCTTGTGCAGCGACATATTGCTGGGCACTTCGAGAATGATGTAGCCGGCATAGAAGATGCCGGCGCCGATGCCGTAGATCGCGTCGGTGAAGTTCAGGTCCGCCATGAAGTGCAGCTTGGCGAAGCCGATGTTGGCGCGGTCGATGAAGGATACGACGTAGCACAGCATCATGAACGGCATGATGCGCCACAGGACCTTGCGGTAGGTGGCGTCGGCTTCGAGTTCGCGTGCGGTTAGGCCCGGGCGCGGCGCGGCGCCGGCCGTGAGATCGGATACTGACATGGTGTCTCCAGAATGTTGGTTTGTATTTTTATTATGGTGATCCGCCGCCGTGCCGATTTCGCTCTTGTCAGAAAGCAAATGGCACAACGCTAAATGATTATAGGTCAGGTTTATGGCCTAAACAAGCTGATTCGATTCGCAGCGAAGTTTTTCTTGGGCGTCAGGACCGGTCAGCCCGGCGCGGCGGAGGCGGCGCGTTCGGCCGCAACGGCTTCGTATGCCTGCCTGCGCTCCTCGGCATCCAGGATGCGCGGCGCCGCGACCGGTCCGGTGGCGCCGGCGGCGAACAGCGGAGTGTGCTTCCAGCGCCCGCTAAGGCGCGCGCCCACGACCGCGCCCATCAGGCGCGCGAGAGACAGCATCGCGCGCGGCGTGCTGTAGCCACGCTTGCCCTTGAGGCGCGGGCCGTTGACTGGCACGCGCTGCGCGCCGAAGTCGGCATCGAGCGCCGCGGGCGAATCGCCCAGGCAGGTATGCACCAGCGCGACATACGACAGCCTCGGATCGCGCGCAGTATTGCAGATCGGGGTGTTGCAGCAACTGGCGTACCAGCGGTAGATGCCGCGGCCGGACAGGGACAGGCAGGCGAGCGACTGCGCGCCTTGCGTAAAGTGCAGGTTCTGCTGGACGGTGGCGATGATATCCGTGCCGCCGCGCGCGTCGAGCACCTGGGCGGGATGACCCAGCGCATGGGCGAACGCCTGGCAATCGCGGCAGTAGCAGACGAAGCGCATCGTGTTGCCGGCACTGAGCTCGCCCTGGAGCTGGCCGCAGCGGCATTGGATCTTGTGGGAAGTCGTACGCATGGTTTCGCTCGATGAGGATCGTGAACCCCATTGTGAGGCATCCCTTCGTCGAAGGATAGCGCCAGCCGCGCAGCGTCAATCGAAAGCCGTCGCCCGGCGACTTGCGGCACTATCTGTCATCTCGACAGTAGAATGGTGTCGTGCGGCCCTTGCGCGCCGTAGACCCACATCAGGTGAAAGGATTGCCCATGTCTGAACAACCGTTCGCTTACCGCGCCGCCCGCCTACTCGGGCCGATTGCAGCGCTGCTCCTGGCCGCCTGCGCCCCGTTGCCGACCACGTCGGCGCCAACCGAGTTGCCGGGCACCAGCTGGCGCCTGCTCGAATTCAGGCCCGCGGGCGGCGGCGCGAACGTGCTGCCTGCCGCGCCCGACCAGTATGAACTGCGCTTCGAGGCGGACGGCAGGCTGGCCGGCAAGATGGATTGCAACCGGGGCATGGGCGCGTATTCGGTGCTGCCGGCGCAAGGCGGCGTCACGCGTGTCAAGCTGGGGCCGGTGGCCACTACCCGCATGCTGTGCCCGCCGTCAGAACTGGGACCGCGCCTGCCGCGCGACATCGAGGGCGAGCGCGGCTACCGCATCGACGGCGGCCAGCTACATCTCGACGCGGCCGGCGACGCCGGCGTCTACGTGTGGGAGCGGGTGGCGCCCTAAGTACTCGCCCATAAATAAATGTGTTTTTGGCTGCCAACACCGGCGCGCTGCCGCGTTGGCTCCTGCTTGCAGTGCTCGCACTGCGGCGCACTCGCCGCCTTGCATCGCATCGGCCAGCCGCACCTCCTGTTCTGTTTGCCAAAACTCACATTTATTTCTTGTCGAGCACTTAGTCCGCCCGGCAAGGCCGGGTCAATGGCGCCGGCTGGTACGAGAACCGGCAAGACGCCATTGCTCCCGAGGCCTGCCAGCCCCCGCCAGCGCGCTAGCGCCCGGCCGTGCGCAGCGTGAATTCGGTGATCTCGGCCGGCACGCCCAGGCGGATCGGGAAGCCGTTCCACAGGCCGGTGCCGTTGCTGACATAGAGCAGCATGCCGCCCACGCGGTAGCCGCCCGAGACATAGCCGCCGTTGGCGCGCTTGACCACCTGGTCCACGCCGCGGATCATGCCGCCGTGGGTGTGGCCCGACAACTGCACGTCGACGCCGGCCTGCGCGTTGTGCGTCACGTCGATCGGCTGGTGGCTCAGCAAGATGACGGGCGCGTCCGCCGGCGCGCCTGCCAGCGCGCGGCCGGTGTCGGGGCCGGCCGCGCCGAAGCGCGGCGCCACGCGGTCGGTGACGCCGGCAATCGTCAGCTGCACTCCCTGGTGCGCGATCGTCGCATGGCGGTTGACCAGCACCCGCATCCCGAGCTTCTCGAACACGCGCGACCAGCGCGCGGCCCCGAAGTAGTATTCGTGGTTGCCCAGGCTGGCGAACACGCCGTGCCGCGCGCGCAAGCTGGCCAGCGGTGCGACGTCGTCCCGGCGCGCCTGCGGCGTACCGTCGATCAGGTCGCCCGTGATCACGACCAGGTCCGGCTGCAAGGCGTTGCTGCGCTCGACCACCGCGCGCGCCCAGTCCCGGTCCATCAGGCGGCTGATGTGCAGGTCGCTCAGCTGCACCATGCGCAAGCCGTCCAGGCCGGGCGGCAGGTCGCGGATCGCCAGCTCGACCCGGCGCACCTCGGGCACCTGGATGGCTTGCCCGACGCCGACCGCGGACAGCAGCGCGGCGAGTGCGGCCACGCCGTAACGCAGGCGCAGCATCAGCCTCGCATCGGGCGCGCGGCCACGGCGCACGGCCCAGGCCAGCAGCAGCCCCAGGTCCAGCAGCAGCGTGAAGATCAGCGCCAGCAGGAAGGCGCCGTACAGGAAGCCCAGCAGGATCACGCAGGCGCGCGGGATCTCGGGCGAGAACATCGTCCCGGTGAGCAGCTTCTGGATCAGGTGATGCTGGCACACCAGGAACACGGCGGCGGCGATGCCGATGCGCGTCGCGCGGCGCAAGGGCAGGGGGACGATCAGGCGCAGGACGAGATAACTGTAGGCGATGTAAATATAGGGGAAGAACACGGGGATGGCACGCTGGTCTCTGGTTGAGTTGCGGCATGATAGCCCAGCCGGTACGGCACATGGCCGCGCATATCGCGAGGCATGCGGCCCCGGCAAGCCTCATCCTGTCGCTTTATTGTTACGGAAACACTTTTGTTGCTGGAAACACTAGGCTGCGCCGTGCTATCGTACCGTACCGTAGCGCAACACTGGCTCGACTACGGACGCGACCCTGCGGGCGCCGTCAGCCAGGTCGGACGGCAGATCGTCATGCAATTTCCAAAACAGCTAGCCCAGCTCGCCCAACAACAAGCCCTCGCCGGCTTCGCCACCCTGACCGAACACATGCTGGTCGACGCCGAGGCGTCGATGGCGCAAGCCATGCGCAGCGCCAGCGCCGAAGAGCAGGTGGCCCTGTCGGGTGCGCGCAGCCTGGTGCGCTATGAAGGCCAGGCGCTGCGCGCGCGCCTGCAGCAGCATTTCGACGCTTTGCTCGAGCGCGCCATGCAGACCATGCACACCGACCTGCGCGCGGGGCTGCGCGCGGTCAGCATCGACGAGCTGTCGCTGATGGACGATTCCGTGATGGACCGCCAGATCCTGGTCGACCGCCTGCTGGTGCGGCTGCGCGACGTCGACCAGCTGAGCCTGGGCCGCCTGAACGTGATCATCGCCCAGCTGCATGGGGTAAGCGAGGTGCGCGAGCGCGAGAACCCGTTCCGTCCCTGGCTGCTGGCGCGCGCGCTGTACGAGGCGGTCAGTTCGATGGTGCAGGAGGCGACCCGCATCCGCGTCCTGTTCCAGCACCTGTCGGCGGCGATGGCGGCCCACCTGCACGACTACTACGGCGCCGTGCTCGACGTGTTCGAGCGGCGCGGCGTGGTCGGGCACCTGGGCGTGCGCGCGTCCGAGCTGACGCGCGCTGAGCGCGAGCGCCTGGCGTGGAAGCGCGCGGCCGAGGAGAGCGCGCGCCAGAACGCCGTCGTCGGCGCTGCAAGCAACAGCGGCGACAGCGGCGACAGCGGCGACAGTGGCGCCAGCGGCGCCGGCGCCGCGCCGCGCACGGCCGGTGTGCTGGCCGCGCTGCGCCAGATGATGAGTGGCGCCAGGATGGCAAGCCCGGTCTCGGCCTTCCCCGACCTGGACGGCTTCGACGAGGCGCAGGAGTTACGCACGCTGGTGCGCGCGCTGGGCGCCGGCCGCCGCACAACGGCGCCGGCGCCGGCGTCGGCATCGCAGCACCAGGCGCCCGGCGCAGCGCTGGCCGAGGCGTTGCGGCGCGCGCAGCTGATGGCGCTGGACGGTGGCGGCGACAGCGCGCCGCTGCGACTGGCGCGCCAGCTCGAACCGGTCGCCGGCGAGCGCGGCGCGCGCCAGCGCATCGGCCTGGTGGCGCTGCTGTTCGAATTCATGCTCGAGGACGGCCTGCTCGACGCCGCCGCGCGCGCTCAGCTGGGACGGCTGTTCGTTCCCTTCCTGCGGGTGGCGCTGGAGACGCCGGCGCTGCCGGTCCAGGCCGACCATGCGGCGCGCCGCCTGGTCGAACGCATCGGCCAGGTCGCGGCTGTGGGCGACGCCGCAACGGCGCGCCACGCCGCCGACGCCGGACTGCTGGAGCGCACCGTCGACGACGTCCTGCGCCGTTTCGATGGCGACCCGGCGCTGCTGGACGAGGCGCGGCGCACGCTCGACCAGGCCGTGGCCGGCGCCCTGCTCGCCACCGACGAGCGCCACGCCGCCTGCGTGGCTGCCATCGCCGAAGCCGAAAGCGCGCAGCTGCGCGTGGCCGCCGCCGAAGCGGCGCTGGAGCCGCTGCTGGCGTTGCGCACCGATGCGCGTATCGTTGATTTCATCCGCACCGTCTGGACCAGGGTGCTGGCGCGCAGCGCGCCGGACGCCGCAGGACACGACCAGCTGCTCGCTGAACTGGTGTGGAGTGCCCAGGCCAAGCTGGACATGGTCGAACACGGCGCGCTGATGCGCATGCTGCCGGGGCTGGTCAAGCGGGTGCGCGAGGGACTGGCGCTGCTCGGCCTGCTGGAAGCGGAAACGAAGGCGGCGCTCGACCAGCTGGTGGCGGTGCACATGGACGTGATGGCCAATCGCCAGCCGCCGATCCCCGGCGCCCTTGGCCTGGACGCGCTGCGGCGCCACTTCGCGCCGCTCGCGCACGGCACGTCGGCGGCGCCGGATGCGCCGGATCTGCCGAATGCCCTGAATGCGCCGGCCTGGCTGCGCGCGGACGACCTGGCGCCGCTGCTGGCGCGTCAGGGCGTGGTGGCCGAGATCCATGAGGCCGTCCCCGGCAGCACGCCGGCGCGCGGGGAGGGCGACGCGCTGGCCCAGTTCCAGCCCGGCATGGGCGTCGAATTCCTCGAAGGCGGCGTCTACGTGTCGGCGCGCCTGGTCGCGCGCGGCGCCGCCGGCGGCGCCTTCCTGTTCAGCGTCCCCGGGCGCGACAAGCCGCAGATCGTGCTGCGCGCGGCGCTGCTCGCGTGGCTGCGCGGCGACACGCTGCGCACCCTCGAATATGCGCCTTTGTTCGAGCGCGCGATCGAACGGCTCACCGTCAGCGCGGACGCCCTGGCCGCCTGAGCGACCGTTCGCGGCATTCGCCGGACCCATTCCGCGCGACGTCGGCCGATGCATCGCGCATGCCCTGTTGCGACCCCGCTCCGTGCTCCGCACTGCCATCCTAGGCAAGACAAAATTCCACAAAGAAAAAATTGAAGAGCGCGTTTACTAAACTTCGCTAAACTTCGCGCGAATGCGGGAAGTTTGTTGAGTGTCAGTACGTTCCTTTGTATAAATTCGGCTAGCTGGAATGCGAAGTTTCTGAATACGCGAACGGATACCACCGTTTAGTAAATTCACGCCAGGCCTGTCATATTGCGTGCAGCAATCCCGGCGGCAGGGCACAGGCGGTCGGCACGAGACGGTCGCGCCGCCCGACTTCGCATCGAGCTTGAAGGTGGATCGCTGTCCCCGCCCGAGGCATCGTGCGGCAAGGCATCCAGCCCACTTCGCGTGGCGGTGCGGGGCTGGCGTCCGGTTGGCGGGCGCTTGCGACCTGATACCGCGGTAAAAGAAAGCCCGCTACAGGGCACGACCAGGAGACAGACATGACTTCAACAACCCACCTCGCCGCCCAGCAGCGCTACCGCATCACGCCGATCGCCATGGCGGTTGGACTCGCGCTGCTGTCGCTGTCCAGCGCCCATGCGCAGACCGCGCCGGCGGCGCCAGGCGCGCAGGCGGCCGGGCAGGCAGCCCCACCGGCGGCGCAGGACGCCGCTGCGCAGTCGACTGCGCAGGACGCAGCCGCGCCGGCGCCCACGACCGCGCCGGGCGCCGAGCAGGCGAACACCGCCGGCCCGACCACGGTGCTGGTGACCGGCTACCGCTACGCGATCGAGAAAAGCCTGGACCAGAAGCGCGAAGCCAACTCGATCGTCGAGGTGGTGACGGCCGAAGACGTCGGCAAGTTCCCCGACAAGAACGTGGCCGATGCGCTGCAGCGCGTGCCGGGCGTGGTCGTTACCCGCAGCGGTGGCGAAGGCAAGAACGTCAGCGTGCGCGGCCTGTCGTCCGACCTGACGCTGACCCAGTTGAACGGCAACTACGTCGCCACCGCCGAATCGAACGGCGATCCTTCGCGTTCGTTCAACTACATGCTGATGCCGTCGAATATGCTGGCCAGCGCCGAACTGTACAAAACCTCCGAAGCGCGCTTCGACGAAGGCGGCATCGGCGGCACCGTGATCCTGCGCACGCGGCGTCCGCTGGACGTCAAGTCGGGCTCCGGCTTCGTCAACGCCGAGGGCACCTGGGCCGACACCACCAAGAAGACCGACCCGCAGTTCTCGGGCCAGTACGCCTGGCACGACGAGAGCAACCGCGTCGGCATCCTGGTTGGCTACACCCAGCAGAAGCGCACCACGCGCACGATGGGCGCCAGTACCGAGAACTGGCAGTGGTATGCCGACGACTACGACGCCCAGCCGCCGGTCGGCGCCGATGGCAATCCATCGGGGCTGAATTCGTTCTGGTGGGGCCAGTCGGGCTTCTACGACCAGTCGGGCAAGTACTACACCAAGTTCGCGATGCCGACCTCGGTGAACATGGACGTACGCACCACCGAGCGCGAACGCAAGGGCGGCCAGATCACCCTGCAGTTCAAGCCGTTGCGCAACCTGAACATGACGGCCAACTACTTCCGCTTCGACCTGCAGCAGAATTCGCAGCTGAACCAGCTGAAAGTCCCGGAATGGAATATCGCCCGCTATGACGGCGACGGCAACTGGCCGGGCGGACGCCTGCTCGACGGCCTCACGTTCGATCCGAGCGGCACCATCGTCACCGGCGCCCAGTACAGCGTCCATCCCGGCAAGGCCTATTACTGCAACAGCGCGCAGGCCGGCGCCGGCGGCCTGGCCAACACCGGCGGCTTCGGTCCCGACGACTGCACCATCCCGACCCCGCAGATCACGGGCAGCTACAGCCGCGAAAAAGCGTTGTCGCAGACCGCCGACTTCGAAGTCGAATGGAAGGGCGAGCGTGTCGACGCCACCTTCAAGGCGGGCCGCACCTGGGCCAAGGGTGGCCCCGAGCTGCAGTTCGGGATGCCGATCAAGCCGCGCATGCAGAACGCCGACGGCAGCTGGACCCTGGGTAACACGGCCACGTCGTGGGACGTGTCGGGCACGCCGACCATGACCTTCGCGCCGCAACTGATGCAGAACTTGCAGAACGGCATCGGCGAGATCGACCTCGGCTCGACGTCGTCGTCGTGGACCCGCAACACCACCGAGCAGAACTACGCCCAGACCGACCTGACCTGGCACGCGGACAGCAACTGGCTCGATTCGATCCAGTTCGGCGCCAAGTACCGCGACGGCGGCACCAGCCGCAGCACCGGCAACAACTACTGGGTGTGCCAGGGCACCGATGCGGGCGACTACGACAACCGCTACCAGAACGGCTGCGACAGCAGCGCCAACAAGTTCCGTCCCGAGTTCCTGTACGGCGAGTCGCTGGGCAATCTCACCAACGGCATCCAGACCAGCGCTTTCCCGGCGATTAACTACCCGGCCTACATCGGCTACCTGAACCAGACCTACGGCGCGATGCAGACCCGTAACGAGGACAACTTCGTCTACAACGTCGACGAGAAGATCACCTCGATGTACCTGCAGGCGAATATCAAGACCGACCGCCTGCGCGGCAACCTGGGCGTGCGCGTGGTGCGCACCAAGCAGCATGCCGATTCGACCGACAAGGTCGACTACTACAACGACTACTTCTTCGACGGCCCGGATGGCACCCCGGCTCCATGCCTGGCGGGCGGCCTGCCGGCAGCCGGCGCGCCGGCAGGCTCGGGCTGCACCAGCGGCTTCACCGTCGTCCCGGACAGCCAGGTCAATCCGGCCACCGGCCACGTCTCGACCTATGTGGTCAGCGCCCTCGACCGCAGCTACACCGACGTGCTGCCGAGCCTGAACATCGCCTACGACCTGACCGATAACCTGCTGCTGCGCGGCGCGGCGTCGAAGGTGGTGGCGCGGCCGAGTTACAACGACATCGGCGCGCCGGGTTCGCTGAACTACTACAGCCAGGAATACGTCGAAGACCGCCGGCTGATCGGCGGCGGCGACCGCCAGGGCTGGTACGGCTCGGGCAGCAACAAGGACCTCGAGCCCTACCAGGCCACCCAGTACGACCTGGGGCTGGAGTGGTACTTCCAGCGCGGCTCGGTGCTCGGTGCCGGCCTGTTCCGCAAGAACGTCCAGAACTTCGCGGTGCCGGTGGTGCGCGACGTGAACCTGAACATTGGCGGCGAATCGATCGCGGTGCAGAACTACGCGACCAGCGCGGGCGGACGCGACGCGGTGTCGAAGGGGATCGAGCTGTATGGCCAGCACACCTTCGCCAACGGCATCGGCTTCCAGGTCAACTACACGTACAACAAGACCAACCAGGCCGCCATCACGCTGGGCGATGGCACCGAGATCGGCACCTCGCCGCTGGTGGGCAGCGCCAAGAACCAGGCCAACGTCACCGTGTTCTACTCGACCGACCGCCTGATGCTGCGCGCGTCGTACAACCGGCGCGGCGAAGTGGTCAATGGCCTGATGAACGGCTTGAACGTGTATGAAGAACCGTACAGCCAGGTCGACCTGAACGCGGCCTACAACTTCACGCCGCAACTGAGCCTGACGGCGTCGGTCCTGAACGCGACCGAAGAAGAATCGCGTTCCTACCTGGGCAGCGACACCAAGGCGCGCTTCTACTCGAACAACTACGCGGGCCGTGTCGCGTACGTTGGCCTGAACTACAAGTTCTGAGAACTTGACAGCATAGTTCGACGCGCTTCGCTCCTCCCCGCGCCGTCACGGGCGGGGAGGTTGTCCATACTGGCCTGCCTGTGGTCCGGCAAGGCCGTCTTTCCAGGACCACGCAATGAACCGGATCGCACGGCTGCTCGCCGCATGCCTCTTCATCCTGGCCGCCGGCGCCTGCATGGCCGCCACCCCCGCCACCCCCGAACGACTGGTCATCGACAAGGGATGGCGGTTCCACCTCATGCCCGACGACGCTAGAAGCCCATCCTATCCGGAGGCGACGTCATGGCGCGCGGCGAGCGTGCCGGGCACCGTGCATACCGACCTGCTGGCGCACGGCCTGATTCCCGACCCCTACGTCGGGGCGCCGGAAGCCGGCCTCCAATGGATCGGCCTGGCCGACTGGGAATACCGCACCAGCTTCGACGCGCCGCCCGACGTGCTGCGCCGCGCGCGCGCCGAACTGGTATTCGAAGGGCTCGACACCTTCGCCGAAGTCTGGCTCAACGGCGTCAGACTGCTCGACGCCGACAACGCCTTCCGCACCTGGCGCGTGCCGGTCCAGGGCAAGCTGCGCGAGCACGACAATATCCTGCGCGTCGTGCTGCGCTCGCCGATCGGCAAGGTGCTGCCGCAGGTCGCGGCGATGCCGCATAAAATCGCCGGCAACTATCCGTCTCCCTACGGCGACGAGCCGAAGGACGTCCTGAGCGCCAACTTCGTGCGCAAACCCGGCTATCACTATGGCTGGGATTGGGGCCCGCGCTACGTCACCGCCGGCATCGCCAAACCGGTCGTGCTGCGCAGCTGGGATAGCGTGCGCATCGACGACCTGCAACTGCGCCAGGACCGGGTCGATGCGACGCGCGCCGACGTCGCCGCCATCGCCTCGCTCGAGGCGGCGCGGGCGGGCGCGGTCCGGCTGCGCCTGTGGCAGACGGCGCCGGATGGCCGGCGCACGCTGGCCGCCGAGCGGGGCGCCACCTTGCGGATCGGCGCCAACCGCGTCGAGCTGCCGCTGCGGATCGACTATCCGCAGCGCTGGTTCCCGAACGGGTATGGCGCGCAGCCGCTGTACCGCTACGAGCTCGAGGTCGGCGACGGCGAGGCCACGCTGGCGCGGCATGGCGCGCGCACCGGCCTGCGCAGCGTCGAATTGCGGCGCGACCGCGACGCGCAAGGCGCAAGCTTCTACTTCGTCGTCAACGGCATCCCCGTGTTCGCCAAGGGCGCCAACACGATCCCGTTCGACATGTTCCAGCCGCGCGTGAGCCGCGCGCAGCTGCGCCGGGTGCTGGAACAGGCCAGGGACGCCCACATGAACATGCTGCGCAGCTGGGGCGGCGGCTACTACGAGAACGAGGATTTCTACGACCTGGCCGATGAGATGGGCCTGATGGTGTGGCAGGACTTCATGTTTGGCGGCGGCATGCAGCCGGGCTATGACGAGGCGTTTCGCGCGAATGTGGTCCACGAGGCGCGCGACCAGGTGCGGCGCCTGCGCAACCGGCCCAGCGTGGTGCTCTGGTGCGGCAATAACGAGGAGGAGATCGCCTGGAAATACTGGGGCCACCGCAAGACGCTGGAAAAAGCCGATCCCGTATTCGCCGACAAGGTCTGGCAGGGCTATGTGCAGCTGTTCGGGGTCGACCTGCGCCGGGTGGTGGCAGAAGAGGGCGGCGGCATCGGCTACTGGTCCAGCTCACCCGGCAACGACCTGCAGGAAGTCGCCAACACGCCGGCCGCCGGCGACATGCACTACTGGGAGGTGTGGGGCAATCCCGCCCATCCGGTTACCAAGTACCTCGACATTACGCCGCGCTTCATGTCCGAGTACGGCCTGCAGGCGTGGCCGGTACAGCGCACGATCGATGCCTTCGCCCGGCCCGCGCAGCAGGGCGTGGCGACACCGGTCATCGAGGCGCACCAGAAATTCATGGCCGGCAAGGGCAACGAGCGCCTGATGAAATACGTGCGCGAACAGTTCGGCGAACCGAAGGACTTCGCCGGCTTCGCCTACCTGAGCCAGGTCATGCAGGCCGAGGGCATCGAACTGGCGGCGCTGCACCATCGCCGCAGCCGTCCCACCACCATGGGATCGCTGTACTGGCAGCTCAACGACGTATGGCCGGGCGCGTCGTGGTCGAGCATCGACTGGTTCGGACGGCCGAAGGCGCTGCAGTTCCACGCGCGCCGCTTCTTCGCGCCGGTGACGCTGGCCGCGCTGCGTGACGCCCATGGCGTGACCGGCGTCACCCTGCTCAACGACCGCACCCATGCGGTTCGGGGCGAACTGCGCACCCGCGTGATGTCGCTCGACGGCGCGCTGCTGCGCGACGAGCGCCGGCCGGTGGAGATCGCGCCGCTGTCGGCCGCCAGGGTGGCCGACTATCGCGACGCCGAGCTGTTGCAAGGCGCCGATGCGGCGTCCACCGTCGCCGTGTTCGAGCTGCTGGCCGGGGACGAGCCGGCAGCGCGCAAGGTCGTGTACTTCGCGCCGGCCAAGGACATCGCCTGGCGCGATCCCGGCCTGCGCGCCGTCGTGCGCAGCAGCGGCGACGGCTACCTGGTCGAGGTCGACGCAGCGAGCCTGGCGCGCGGCGTCTGGCTCGATTTCGGCGACGTGCAGGCCGCGCCATCCGACAATGCGCTGACGCTGCTGCCGGGCGAGCGCGTCACGCTGCGGGTCGCGTCGACCGCCAATGAAAGCGTGCTGCGCGCCGCGCTGACCCTCCGTTCACTGCATGACGCGGTGCAAACGGCCACATCACAACAATAGGAGACCGTCCTCGCATGAAGAAGACGACATTCGTATCGACCATGACGGTGCTGCTGGCCAGCGCCGCCGCCGGCGCCGCCGACAACCGCTTTTCCACCTCGTTCGAGGCGGGCCAACCGGTGCCCGCCACGCTGGCCGGCGCCGGCGTCAGGCTCGCAACCGGCGACGGCCCCGAGAAACCGTATGCGGCCAAGCCGAAGACCGGCTACAGCGGCGCGCGCGCGCTGCACTACGGCGCCGACGGCAAGGGCGGCCGCCTGCAGCTGTTCGCGCTCGATATTCCGATCGACGCCGACACGGTGCTGGCGTGGAAGGTGCTGCCCGAGATCGTCGACGGCGATATCGACACCTCGACCGGCGTCTCGCTCGACCTGGTGCTGGACGACGGACGCCGCGTGTCCGGCCTGGCCTTGCGCGACCAGCACGGCGTGCGTCTCGGCGCCGCTGCCCAGGCGGCGTCGAAGACGCTGTATCCGCAGCAGTGGGCGCACAAGGAAGTGCGCCTGGGCGAATTGACAGGCCGCCGCATCAAGGCCATCGAACTGGAACTGCAACCGGGCGCCGGGACCCGCGCCAGCGGATGGATCGACGACATCGTCATCGGCGAACGGACGCGCAAGGGCGTACAACGGCCATCGGACCATGTCCTGACGACGCGCGGCACCCAGGCCAACGGCGCCTTCTCGCGCGGGAACAACATCCCAGCCACCGCCATGCCGCACGGGTTCAATTTCTGGACCCCGGCCACCGACGCCGGAACCCTGAGCTGGTTGTACCGCTGGAACGAGCAGAACGACGCCAGCAACCGGCCGCGCCTGCAGGCGCTGTCGCTCAGCCACCAGCCGAGCCCGTGGATGGGCGACCGCCAGACCTTCCAGGTAATGCCGTCGAACGCCAGCGGCCGGCCCGACCCCGACCGCAAGGCGCGCGCCCTGGCCTTCGGCCACGAGAACGAAGTGGCGCGCGCCCACACCTACCGCGTCGACTTCGACAACGGCATCCGCGCCGAGATCGCGCCGAGCGAGCGGGCGGCCATTTTCCGCTTCCGCTTCCCGCAGGGCGGCGACGCCAACCTGCTGTTCGATAATGTCGACGAGCGCGGCGCCCTGGCCTTCGACGCCGCCAGCCAGACCCTGCGCGGCTACACCGATACCCGCAGCGGCCTGTCGAACGGCGCGTCGCGCATGTTCGTGTTCGCCCGCTTCGACCAGCCATGGAAGGACAGCGGCGCGCTGGCCACCGGCCGCCCCACCGGCTACATCAAGTTCGCCGCCGACGGGGGCGAAGTGCGGATGCGCATCGCCACCTCGCTGATCTCGGTCGTGCAGGCGCAGCGCAACCTCGAGCTCGAGATCGGCGACGCCGGCTTCGACGCCGTGCGCGAGCGCGCGCAGGCAGCCTGGGACGCGGAACTGGGCCGGGTGAAGGTCGACGGCGCCAGCGACGACCAGCTGACGACGATCTATTCGAACCTGTACCGCCTGTTCCTGTACCCGAACGTCGCCCATGAAAACGTGGGCACGGCGCGCCAGCCCGACTGGCGCCACGCCGACCAGAGCAACTGGCGCCTGGACCAGGCAAGCGGCAAGGCCGGTGGCGACGCGCTGCGCGCCTCGGCGCCGGTGGTGCCCGGCAAGGTCTATGTCAACAACGGCTTCTGGGACACCTTCCGCACCACCTGGCCGGCCTACGCCTTGCTCGCGCCGACGCGCGCCGGCGAGATGGTCGACGGTTTCCTGCAGCAGTACCGCGACGGCGGCTGGGTGGCGCGCTGGTCATCGCCGGGCTACGCCGACCTGATGGTCGGCACCAGTTCCGACGTGGCCTTCGCCGACGCCTGGCTCAAGGGCGTGCGCGGGTTCGACCCGCACCAGGCCTACGAGGCCGCGCTCAAGAACGCGACCGTCGTGCCGCCGGTGGCGAACGTTGGCCGCAAGGGCCTGGCGCGCTCGATGTATCGCGGCTATGCCGACACCTCGGTCCACGAAGGCATGTCGTGGACGCTGGAAGGGGCACTGAACGACTTCGGCCTGGCCCAGTTCGCGACGGCGCTGGCCGGCCAGGAGGGAGAAACGCCGCGTGGCCGCCGCTACCGCGAGGAAGCCGCGTATTTCCGCGCCCGCGCCGCCGACTACGCGCACGTGTTCGATCCGGCCACCGGCTTCTTCCGGGGCCGCGACGCCAAGGGGCAATGGCGCGAGCCGGCCAAGGCCTTCGATCCGCGCCGCTGGGGCGGCGACTACACCGAAGCCAATGCCTGGAACTTCGCCTTCACCGTGCCGCACGACGCCGAAGGGCTGGCCGGCCTGCTGGGCGGGCGCGCGGCGCTGGCCGATCGCCTGGACACGTTCTTCGCCACGCCCGAAACGGCGCAGGCGAAGTATTCGGGCAGCTACCGCCAGGTGATCCACGAGATGACCGAGGCGCGCGACGTCCGTATGGGCATGTACGCCCACAGCAACCAGCCGTCGCACCACATCCCGTGGATGTACGTCGCCGCCGGCGAGCCGTGGAAGACCCAGAAGATCACGCGCGAGATCGTGCGCCGCCTGTACCTGGGCAGCGAGATCGGCCAGGGCTACGCCGGCGACGAGGACAACGGCGAGATGTCGGCCTGGTACACCTTCGCGATGCTCGGCCTGTATCCGCTGCGGATGGGTTCGCCCGAGTACGTGATCGGCGCGCCCGCGTTCGACCGCACCGAGGTGCGCCTCGAGAACGGCCGTACCCTCACCGTCGTCGCCCACAGCAATGGGCCCGACAACGTCTACGTGCAGTCGCTCAAGGTCGACGGCAAGCCCTGGACCCGGCCCTGGATCCGTCACGCCGATATCGCCGATGGCGCCACCCTGGAATTCACGATGGGCAGCCAGCCATCGACCTGGGGCAGCGAGGCCGGCGCCGCGCCAGGATCGATGACGGCGCCCGGCAAACCGCCAGCCGGCCTGGCCGACCGCAGCAAGGGAGCATCGCTGGTCGTGGACGGCAAGCGGGGCAGCGACGCGCTGTTCGACGACGACGCGACGACGACCGTGGCGCTGACTGCGGCCGCCAGCATCGAGTTCACTTTGCCGAAGGCGGCCACGATCGGCCACTACACCATCACCGGCGGCAAGGCGCCGCTCGGCAAGTTGTCGTGGACGCTCGAAGGGCGCACGGCGAACGGCGGCTGGGTGACGCTCGACGACAGGCAGGATGAAATCTTCGCCTGGGAGCGCCAGCTGCGCCCGTTCGGGGTCGCGCAGCCCGGCGCCTACCGCGCCTACCGGCTGCGCTTCGCGGCGGCAGCTGGTTTCGAGCTCGGCGAGCTGGAATTGCTCGAAGCGGGCGCTGTCGCCAAGCTTGTTTACTAAAACCGCTAAAAAAGCCCTGGTTCAGTTGCCGCGGATTGACGCGTGCAAGACGCGGCTGCTATAAAACCAGCATAAAGAACGCGACTACAAGCGTTTATTAAACCAACGATTGGAGACCGATCTTGACCATGATCCCGACGCCACAGGTGCGACCGTGAGCCAGGTGACGCTGCGCGATATCGCCAGCGCCACCGGGCTGTCGATCGGCACCGTGTCGCGCGCGCTCAAGAACCAGGGCGGCATGACCGAGGCCACCCGCGGCACTGTGCGCGACGCCGCCCTGCGGCTGGGCTACGACTTTTCGCTGCTCAAGAAGGGACGCATCCGCCGCATCGCGTTCCTGCTGCACAGCCAGCACAACACGCTCACCTCGAGCCCGTTCTTCACGCCGGTGCTGCACGGCGCCGAGGAAGCCTGCCGGCGCGAAGGCATCGCGCTGTCCCTGATCGTGGTCGGGCCGGCCGAGCCGGTGCTGGACCAGATCCGCCTGCACCAGCCAGACGCCATCCTGTGCGCCGGTTTCTTCGAGCCCGAGGTGCTGAGCGCCCTGGAGCAGACCGGCAAGCCGCTGGTCCTGGTCGACATGCACCGGCGCGGCTTCACCTCGATCAACCCGGACAACCTGAGTGGCGGCTACCTCGCCACCCAGCACCTGCTGCGCTGTGGCCGCAAGCGCATCGCCATGCTGTCGGGTTCCCTGGCGCACTACAGCATCCAGCAGCGCAACCGCGGTTTTCGCCAGGCGCTGTTCGACGCCCGGATGCATGCCGACCCGAGCCTGGAAGTGATCGTGCCGACGATGGGCGAGGGCGAGGAAGGCGTGATCGACGCCATGCGCAGCCTGCTCAGCCTGCCGAAACGGCCGGACGCGCTGTTCTGCTACAACGACAGCACGGCGCTGGTGGCCATGAAGTACTGCCTGAACGAAGGCATGAAGATTCCCCACGACCTGGCCATCGTCGGCTTCGACGATATCGCCGCGGCCGCGGCCGCCATCCCGCCCCTGAGCACCGTCCACGTGGACAAGGAAGCGCTGGGGCGGGCCGGGGTCGAGTCGCTGCTTCATAAGCCCGAAGAAAGCACATCCCAGATAACCCTGCCAGTCGAGATGATCGTACGCGAGAGCAGCTACGACGACTAGCGCACATCCACCAAGCCACCATGACCACTTATCCGAACTTTCGCAGCCCGGACCTGCTGCTCGACCATGCGCGCCACACGATGCGCTTCTACCATCCGCGCGCGCTCGATCCTGCCGGCGGCATGTACCACTACTTCAAGGACGACGGCACGGTCTACGATACCCGCCACCGCCACCTGGTGAGCAGCACCCGCTTCGTGTTCACCTATGCAATGGCCTGGCGCCAGTTCCAGGATCCGGCCTACCTGGACGGCTTGCGGCATGCGCTGCGCTTCCTGCGCGAGGCGCACCGCGCGCCGGACGGCGACGGCTACGCCTGGATGCTCGATGGGCGCGAAGTGGAGGACGGCACCCAGCACGCCTATGGCCAGGCCTTCGTGCTGCTGGCCTGCGCCCACGCCACCATGGCCGGCGTCGAGGAAGCGCACGCCTGGATCGGCGAGACCTTCGAACTCATGGAGCGGCGTTTCTGGATCGATGCCGACGGCCTGTACGCCGACGAGGCAAGCCAGGACTGGAGCACGCTGTCGGCCTACCGCGGCCAGAACGCAAACATGCACGCGACCGAGGCGCTGCTGGCGGCGCACGCCGCGACCGGCGAGCTGCGCTACCTGGAACGGGCCTATACGGTGGCCTGGAACATCACCCCGCGCCAGGCCGCGCGCTGCGGCGGCCTGGTATGGGAACACTACGACCGCGATTGGCAGCCGGACTGGAAATTCAATCTCGACGATCCGGAGAACCTGTTCCGCCCCTGGGGCTACCAGCCCGGCCATTTCACCGAATGGGCCAAGCTGCTGCTGCAGCTCGAGGCGCGCGCCCAAGGCCGCCTGAGTCATGGCCTGGACTGGCTGCTGCCGACCGCCGAGAAGCTGTTCAGGGTGGCGCTGGAAAAAGGCTGGGATCCGGAATACGGCGGCGTGTGCTACTCGCTGGCGCCCGACCTGACGGTATGCGACTTCCATAAGTACTTCTGGGTCCAGGCCGAGAGCGCGGCGGCGGCGGCCATGCTGGCCCGGCGTACCGGCAACGACGACTACTGGACCTGGTACGAACGGCTGTGGGAATACAGCTGGACCCATTTCGTCGACCACCAGCACGGCGCCTGGTACCGCATCCTCGACCGCGAGAACCGCAAGCTGAGCGACGAAAAGAGCCCGGCCGGCAAGGTCGATTACCACACCATGGGCGCGGTGTACGACATCGTGGCGGCGCTGAACGGAGAGTCCCATGCTTGATGCGCCGTTCATGCTGTGCGCCGGCGAGGCGCTGACCGACATGATCCAGCAGGGCGACGAACAGTGGTTGAGCCGCGTCGGCGGCTCGACCTGGAACGTGGCGCGCGCGCTGGCCGTGCTGGGCGAACCGACGGCGTTTGCCGGCGCCATCAGCCGCGACCGCTTCGGCGACGCTCTGTGGAAGGCCAGCGAGGCGGCGGGCCTGGACCTGCGCCTGCTGCAGCGGGTCGACCGCTCGCCGCTGCTGGCGATCGTCGAGCAGGGCGAGCCGCCGCGCTACTTCTTCATCGGCGACGACAGCGCCGACCTGCATTTCAATGTCGACGCGCTGCCCGATGGCTGGGCCGACGGCCTGCGCTGGGCCCACTTCGGCGGCATCAGCCTGGCGCGCGAGCCGCTGGCGTCGAACCTGGTGGCGCTGGCGAGCCGCCTCAAGGCGCGCGGCGTGGCGATCAGCTACGACCCCAATTTCCGCAACCTGATGGACGCGCGCTACACGCCGACGCTGGAAGCAATGGCCACGCGGGCCGACCTGGTCAAGGTGTCCGACGACGACTTGCGCGGCCTGTTCCCGGACCTGGGCCTGGACGATGCGCTGGCGCGCCTGCGCGCCTTCAACCCGTCGGCCTGCTGCCTGCTCACGCGCGGCGCACAAGGCGCGAGCCTGTTCCGTGGCGACGATCGCGCCCACGCACTGGCGCCGAAGGTGGCGGTCGTCGACACCGTGGGCGCCGGCGACGCCAGCGCCGCCGGCCTGCTGCACAGCCTTGCGCGCCATCCCGAACGCACCCTCCAGTCGCACCTGCACGCCGCCCTGGCGGCTGGTTCGGCCGCCTGCCTGCAGGCCGGCGCCACGCCCCCGCCGCCGGCGGCCATGCACCAACTGTTCGAACTGCTCGAAGGAGAAGCATCGTGATGACTCGTCCCCGCACCAATCCATTCAGGCCGCTCCTGGGTCCTCTACTGCGCACTGCGCTGCTGGCCTGCGTGCTGCCGCTGGGCGCGCAGCATGCGCTCGCCGCGGCCGACAGCATGCCGGTGAATACCTTCATCGGCAGCCAGGACGAGGGAAACACCTTCCCCGGCGCCTCGGCCCCGTTCGGCATGATCCAGATCAGCCCGATCGCCGACCACTACACCGGCTACCGCTACAGCGACAAGCTGATTCGCGGTTTCGGCCACTCGTTCCTCTCCGGCGCCGGCTGCTGGGAGCAGGGCGGACAGGTGTCGGTGCTGCCGGTGACCGGCACCATCGGACCCGGTGGCGACTTCGACACCGCGAAGAAGGGCAGCTTCGACCACAAGAAGTACGCCGCCGAGTACACCCACGAGGGCGAAGTCGGCCAGGCCGGCTACTACAAGGTCAAGCTCACCAGCTACGGCGGCATCACGGCCGAGGCCACCGCGCTGACGCGCGCCGCCGCCGAACGCTACACGTGGGCGGCCGGCGCCGGCACGGGCCACCTGCTGGTCAACGTGGGCCAGGCCAACGAGCGCCACTCCGTCATCGGCAGCGAAGTGAAAGTGGTGGGCGAGCGTAGCGTCGAAGGCAAGATCGTCACCCGGAGCTTCTGCGGCGGCGCCAAGTACACCACCTGGTTCCGCATGGAGTTCGACCGGCCGATCGCGGCCAAGGGCATCTGGGACGACCGCGGCGGCTGGCCCGGCGTGGATGGACCGAGCCAGCAGGGCGAGGGCAAGCCGCACGGCGTGTGGCTGAGTTTCGACCTCAAGGGCGGACGGGCCGTGACCGCAGTCAGCGCGATCTCGCACGTGGACGCCGAAGGCGCGCGCATCAACCTCAAGGCCGACGGCATGGCCGGCGGCAAGCCGTTGAGCTTCGATGCGATGAAGGCCAGGGCGCAGGCCAACTGGCAGCAGGAGCTCAAGAGCGTGCGCATCCAGGGCGGCAGCACTGACGACCGCACCGTGTTCTACACCGCGCTGTACCACGCGCTGCTGCAGCCGCTGACCGGCAACGACGCCGACGGCCGCTACCGCGGCTACGACGATGCAATCCATACCGCCAAGGACTGGACCTATTACGAATTCTTCTCGCTGTGGGACACCTACCGCGCGCAGAACCAGCTGCTGGCGCTGCTGCGTCCCGAACGCGCCAGCGACATCGCGACCTCGGTGCTCAAGATCCGCGAGCAGGGCGGCTGGCTGCCGCGCTGGGGCTATGCCAACTTCGAGACCAATATCATGACGGGCGACCCGGTCACCCCGTTCCTGGTCGACCTGTGGCGCTTCGGCGCCTTGAAGGGCCGCGAAGCCGAGGCCTACGCTGCGCTGCGCGAGAACGCCTTCGGCATCCCGGCCGCCGGCATCCGTCCGCAAGGCCGTTCCGGCAACCCGAGCTACCTCAAGCAGGGCTTCGTGCAGTACGACCGCAGCTTCGTCTCGAAAGGGATGGACACCGACCCGCACCACGGCGCCTCGGCGACCCTCGAATACGCGCTCGCCGACGGCGCGCTGGCCGGCATGGCCAAGGCGCTCGGCCACGCCGATGACGCGCGGGTACTGGCGCAGCGCGCCCTCAACTGGCGCAAGATCTGGGATGCGAATGCGGTGGACGCGGACACCGGCCAGCGCGGCTTCCCGCGTCCGCGCCTGGAAGACGGCAGCTGGTTCGCCGACGTCGGCAGCGGCTTCGACCCGCGCGGCGACCATGGCTTCCATGAAGGCACGGCCTGGCAGTACCAGTGGCTGGTGCCGCAGGACGTGCCGGGCCTGGCCGCGGCGATGGGCGGCCAGGCCCATGCATTGGGCCGCCTCGACCAGTTCTTCGACTACGACGCGGTGCTGGCCGACCCGAACGCGGTGCGCAAGTCGTGGGTGGTGGGGCAGTACAGCTACTACGCCCAGTTCCGCTACAACCCGAACAACGAGCCCGACCTGCATGCGCCGTGGATGTACACGCTGATGGGCCAGCCGTGGAAGACCACCACCGTTGCGCGCGCGGCCGAGACCCTGTTCACCAACGGCCCGAGCGGCGTGACCGGCAACGACGACCTGGGCACGATGTCGGCCTGGTACCTGTTCAGCGCACTGGGCATCTACCCGGACATGCCGGGCAGCGGCCGCTTCTTGCTGCATGCGCCGCGCTTCGCCCGGGCCGACATCGACCTGCCGCAAGGCCGCACGCTGCGCATCGAGGCCCCTGGCGCCAAGCCGGGCGAGCGCCGCTTCGTCAAGTCGGTCAGCCATGGCGGCCGGCCGGTCGAGCGCGTATGGCTCGACTGGGAGCAGTTGCAGTCGGGCGGCGCGCTCAAGTACCAGCTCGCGCCGCAGCCGGACACGCAGGGCTGGGGCACGCGCGCGCGCGACCTGCCGCAGCCGCCGGCTGGCATGGCCCGCTAACCGACGCTAACGACAAAGACAAGGAGACAGCATGGCGAACATGCCCTATACCGCGCCCCCGGCGCAGGACACCGGGCCGGGTGCGGCCCGGCAGCTGGACCGCAACACGAGCGCGCTGGTCATCGTGACCATCCTGTTCTTCATGTGGGGCCTGATCACGTCGCTCAACGATGTGCTGATCCCGCACCTGAAGCAGGTCTACACCCTCAGCTATGTGCAGGCGATGCTGGTGCAGTTCTGCTTCTTCGGGGCCTACGCGATCGTGTCGCTGCCGGCCGGCGCGCTGATCCGCCGCATCGGCTACCAGAAGGGCGCCGTGGCCGGCCTGCTGGTGGCGGCCGTGGGCTGCACGCTGTTCTACCCGGCCTCGTTCGGCGGCTATGGCCTGTTCCTGCTGGCGCTGTTCGTGCTGGCCTCGGGCATCACGGTGCTGCAGGTGGCGGCCAATCCGTATGTGGCCGCGCTCGGTCCGGCGCGCACCGCATCGAGCCGCCTGACCCTGACGCAAGCCTTCAATTCGCTGGGCACCACGATCGGGCCGGCGGTGGGTGGCCTCTTGATCCTGTCGGCGGCGGGCGCCGTCGCCGTGGCGGGCGCCGACGCTGCCGTCGAAGCGGCATCGGTGCGCGGACCCTACCTGATCCTAGCCGGCGTGCTGGTGCTGCTGGCCGTGCTGTTCCGGGCCGCGAAACTGCCGAAGATCGTCGAGGCCGACGACGTACCGCTGGCCGGCGAGGCGACCGGCTCCGTGCTGGCGCATCGCCACCTGCTGCTGGGCGCGATCGGCATCTTCCTGTACGTGGGCGCCGAAGTGAGCATCGGCAGCTTCCTGATCAACTTCCTCGGCGAGCCGCAGATCGCGGGCATGGCGCATGCCGACGCGGCCCACTACGTCAGCATCTATTGGGGCGGCGCCATGATCGGCCGCTTCATTGGTTTCGCCGTGATGCGCGTGGTCAGCCCGGGCAAGACCCTGGCCTTCAACTCGCTGGCGGCCATCGCGCTGGTGCTGCTGGCGACCTTTACCGACGGCGAGCTGGCGATGTGGGCGATCCTGGCGGTTGGCCTGTGCAATTCGATCATGTTCCCGACCATCTTCAGCATGGCGCTGCATGGCCTGGGCAGGCAGACCGGCCAGGCGTCGGGCATCCTGTGCATGGCGATCGTCGGCGGAGCCCTGGTGCCGTTCGCGCAGGGCGCGCTGGCCGACACGATGGGGGTGCAGCTGTCGTTCCTGCTGCCGGCGGCGTGCTACGGCTTCATCCTGTATTTCGGCGCCAGGTACGCGTCGATGTACGCGGCCAAATAAGCGTCATTCGGATCACGATGCGGCGCGGGCCGGGCCCGCGCCGCATCGTTTATTTGAACGCGTAATTCAGGCTCGCATAGAAGCGCCGCCCACGCGGATCCGTATAGCTCGGATCGTACCCGGACAGGAAGTAGTACGCCTGGTTCGAATACGGCGGGCTCTCGTCGAACAGGTTCTGCACGCCCGCGCGCAGCCTGAGTTCAGGCGTGATCTGGTACGCCCCCGACAGATCCCACAGCGAATACGACTTGACCTTGTTCGCCGCCACCACCGAGCCGTCGTCGATATTGATCGCCGTGTTCTGGTCGTCATACCCGCTCGACCAGGTGTTCTGCAGGCTGGCCGACACCGGGCCGCGATCCCAGTCGAAGCTGACCGTATGGCGCCAGCGCTGCACCACGCCGTCGGTGACGAACTTGTTCAGGTTGCTCACATACGGGTCGCCCGGCGCGTTCTGGATCTTCGACGACAGCACATAGGTGCCGTTCAGGCGTCCGCCGAATCGGCCAATGGCCGTGTCGACGCCGCGCACCGTCACCGCCAGGTCCAGGCCGCGCGCGACCTGGGCGCCGCGGTTTTCCTTGCGCAACTCGATGTAGTCGATCAGGCCGTCCTCGTCGCGGTAGACCAGGTCGTCGTATTTGTCCAGGTTGCCCAGGATGATGTCGTCGCCGATCTCGCTGATCAGGTCGGTGCGCTTGATGTGCCAGTAGTCGAGCGTGGCGCTGACGTTGCGGCCGGCGGCGAACACGGCGCCCAGCGAGAACTGGCGGCTGCGCTCCGGTTGCAGGTCGGCGTTGCTGTAGCGGCGCGTGTCCCAGTTGTCGGCGCAGTCCGAATAGTTGTTGTCGACGGTAGCGCAATACACCGGGTCGGGCAGGGTGGCCGTGCTGCTGTAGACCGTCGGGCGGAACAACTCGTTCATCGTCGGCGCGCGGAAGCCGCGCCCGGCCGAGGCGCGCAGCATCAGCGTGTCGCTCGGGCGATAGGACAGGCCGATCTTGGGGCTGGCAGCGCCGCCGACCTGCTCGTAGTGGTCGTAGCGCGCCGACAGCTGCGCTTCCCACCGCGGGGCGAACGGCACCAGCAGCTCGCCATACAGGCCGGCCACGTCGCGGCTGTCGCGGGTCGAGCGGCCGCCTTCCGGCGCGAAGTCGTTGTTGATGTTATCGGACAGCAGCAGGGCCGACGGGTCGAAGCGGTTCTGCTCGCGCCGCACCTCGCCGCCCACCGCTACCGCCAAGTCGCCGCCGGCCAGCGGCATCACGCTGCGCGAGAGCTTGAAGTCGACCGAATCCAGCGTGCCGCGCGCACGCCGCACGACTTCGTCGACCTGGATGCTGTCGAGCAGGGCGCGCCCTTCGGCGCCCGACGGGCCGAACGGATTGATCAGCCCTTGCTGGATGCCCGTCATCAGCTGGTCGTACAGCACGTAACCGTGGGTGTCGCGGTCCTTGACCGTGTTGACGCTGTGGTTGTAGGCGACGTCGTAGTCCCAGCCGCCCACCACGCCGTTGACGCCGGCCACGAAGCGCATGCCTTCGCTGGTCAGTTCGCTGCTGCGCTGGCCGGCTTCGTTCAGGCGCATGCGCAGTTCGAGTTCGCCCGGGAAGTCGTCGTCGAGTTCGTCGAGGCCGGTGCCGGCGAGTTGCGGCACCATGCGGTAGTCGAGGTAGCCGGTCACGCGCGCCGAGGAACCGGTGTACCAGCTCTTCGAGCGGCTCAGCGCCACCTCGGCATAGGCCTGGTGGCCGCCGCCCAGCTTGAGCACGCCGCGGCTGAGCAGGCTGGCCTTCTCGGTCTTCGGATACAGCTCGGTGTCGCCCATGTAGTTATAGGTGCAGGCGTCGACCCCGCCGGTCCCGGCGGGCAGGTAGACATTGGCCGGCGGCGCGCAGTCGGGCGCCGACAGGTTGATCAGGCGGTTCGTGATCGGCTGGCCGTTGATGGTGAAGCCGATCTCCTGCAGGTGGTCGCGCTGGGCCGACGTGAGCCGGATGTTCGCCGGACTGGTGTAGCCGGACAGCAGGTGGCCCAGGCGCTGCTCGACCTGCAGGCCGGGAATGAAGCTGCGCTGCGACGTGTTGAGCGCGTTGGTGCGCTGGAAGTCGGCCACTGCGAACACGTTATAGCCGTCGCGCTCGAGGTCGCCCTTGCCGGCGCTGATGCTGGCGGTGCGCTTGCCGGCGCCGCCTTCGTCGGTGGTGCTGCCGTAGACGTTCAGCTCCAGGCCCTGGTAGTCCTTGCGGGTGATGAAGTTGATGACGCCGCCGATCGCGTCGGTGCCGTACAGCGCCGAGGCGCCGTCGAGCAGCACCTCGACCCGCTCCAGCGCCGCCGCCGGGATGTTGTTCAGGTCGACGCCGCTGTCGTCGCCGGGCGAGGCGAAGTTGGCCATGCGCCGGCCGTTGAGCAGCACCAGCGTCGACGAGGTGCCGATGCCGCGCAGGTTGGCGCTGTTGAAGCCGCGCTGGTCGCCGCCGACATTGATGCTGGCGCCATCGGTCAGGCCGTTGACGTTGGCGGACACGCGGCCCAGGATCTCGGCGGCGGTGGTCACGCCGGCTTTCTCGATCTCGGCGCGCGACACGATCTGCACCGGCAGCGCGGTCTCGGACAGCACGCGGCGGATCGCCGAACCGGTGACTTCGACCTTCGGCATCTCGGCCGGCGCCGGCTGCGCCAGCAGGGCCGGGTCCTGTACCTGTTGCGCCAGGGCCGGGGCGGCCATCCAGCCGCTCGCCATCCAGGCGCCGGCAAGCAGTGCGCCGCGCACGGCGCGTGCGCCCGCTTTCAGCTTCGTATTCATCGGTTTTCCCTATCAAAAAAGTCTAGCTCATCGGGATAGTAGCGTTGCCGCCACGGGGAGAAGTGAACTATTTGAGACAGGAAACAGGATGTTGTGAATACGGTACGAACGCCCCGGAGTATTGACATCTGCGGGGTAGTTGTGGCTCAGCGGTCACACTCCTGTAATTTCTCGCGTCGATTTGTAAAGTTTTGCAAGCAAGAATCAATGAGGCAGCGCCTGGATGGCGGAGCGCGCTGGCGGCTGCGTAAGTTAATGTAAGCGCCGCCCGCCCGTCGAGGGGGTGATTTCGATAAGAATCAAAGACTTGGGCGCGCCTGGCGGGTTGCTGGCCGTGTCATGAACCCGCTGCTAGCATGAATGTTCGACAACAGGATGACTGTCGGTCAACCCATCACCAGGAGCAGTCGGATGTCCTTATTGAAAACAAAGAAAACCCTGATCAGTATGGCCGCGGGCACGGCGTGCGCCTGCGTCGCCTGGCCGGCACTGGCCCAGCAGCAGGCTCCGGCCGCTGCCGCGCAGGGCGGCGACGCCATCCCCGAGGTCGTGGTCACTGCGACCCGCCATTCGACTTCGCTGCTGCGCACCCCGGTCTCGGTCACCGCCGTCACCCAGGACGAGCTGACCCGCAAGGGCATCACCGATGTGCGCGGTCTCTCGGGCGAAGTCCCCAACCTGCAGCTGGGAAGCGCGACCGACGGCAGCTCGGGCGTCAAGATCTCGATCCGCGGCGTGAGCAGCAACGACTTCACCGAGATCGGCAATCCGGCGGTGAGCCTGAACGTGGATGGCATCTACACCCCGCGCCCGCAGTCGGCGCTGGCGCTGCTGTTCGACCTCGACCAGATCGAGGTGCTGCGCGGCCCGCAGGGCACGCTGTTCGGGCGCAATGCGACCGGCGGCAGCATCAACATCATTCCCAACAAGCCGCAGTTCGGTTCCACCGAAGGCAACGCCAGCCTCGCCATCGGCCGCTACAACCTGCGCCAGGTGACGGCGGTGCAGAACATCCCGGTGAGCGACAACTTCGCGATGCGCGCGACGATGATGGCCATCAAGCGCGACAGCTACCTGAACCAGCAGCAGGATTTCTACGCCGCCGACTTCCCGCAGTTCGGCGTCACGCCGGCGCGCGACGCGGCCGGCAACGTCATCCCCGACGTCGACCAGCGCCACAACCGCAAGGTCGGCGCCAGCGACGCCTACATGAACAAGGACGAGTGGGCGGCGCGCCTGCAGGGCCGCTGGCGCATCGCCAACGGCCTGGAGTGGCTGGGCGCCTACGAGCGCTACACCAATCGGGGCGCGGGCGACATCGCGCTCAAGGATTGCGAGATGGCGGCCGGCACGGCGCATGCCTGCCCGGGCGGGCAATGGGACGTCAAGATCAACGTGCCGGGCGAACTTGACTGGAAGATCGACACCTTCCGCAACCGCCTGACCTGGAACCTCAGCGACCAGGCCACGCTCGAGTACAACGTCTCGTACTCGGTGCAGAAGCGCCGCCAGATCCGCGACGGCGACTCCGGCTACCAGCCGCTGGCCGAGGACATCAATATCTACGGCGGCTTCGTCAACGATTCGGCGGGCTTCACCAACTCGTCCAAGTTCCGCACCACGGTGCAGGAGCTGCAGCTTCGCGGCGAGCGGGGAAGCCTGCGCTACGTGACGGGCCTGTTCTACATGCACGAGAAGAACGCGATCGAGTTCGGCGAGGATTCGATCTCGGCGATGGTGAATGCGCCGGGCGCGCCGTACTACAACCTGTACAGCCAGACCGACCGCCAGGCCGAGTCGATGGCCGCCTTCAGCCAGGTCGACTGGGCCTTCGCGCCCAAGTGGAACCTGACGGTTGGCGGACGCATGACGCGCGACGTCCGCGAAGACACCGATGGCAAGTTCTACGACTCGGGCACCACGGGCGACCCGTACTCTTACTTCCAGGGCCAGTACACGCCGGTCCCGGGCCAATTCTTCAACAGCGCGGACCTGAAACCCGGAATGGGCGCGTATTACGGCGTCGCCGGCATGGACCCGGCCATCGTCCCGGACATCAGCAGCAACCGCGACTCGTGGAACAAGTTCACCTGGCGCCTGGGCCTGAGCTACCAGGTCACGCCGAACGACTTCGTGTTCGGTTCGCTCTCGACGGGCTACAAGGCGGGCGGCTTCAGCGACAAGCAGAATATCTGCGCGCGCGGCCTGGGCGGCAACTGCGCCGACCGCACGCCGGGCCCGCACTACACCTTCCTGCCATGGAAGCCCGAGACCCTGACCAACTTCGAGGTCGGCTACAAGGGCCGCATGCTGGACAACCGCCTGTCGTTCTCGGCCACCGCCTTCCACAGCCGCTACAAGGACATGCAGATGACCGGCGCGGTCGAGCTGGGCAAGATCATCCCGGCGATCCCGTGCACCGCCGCCAACCCGTCGTGCGACTCGGCCGTCCTGTACGGCACCACGAATGCCGCCGAGGCCAGGATCTCGGGCCTGGAACTGGAAGGCAAATACCGTCCCTGGACCGGCGCCGAAGTGAACTTCCAGTACTCGCACCTGCGCGCCAAGGTGGCCTCGTATCCCGACTATACCCAGACCTGGCGCGACGTGCCGTGCGGCCCGTTCCGCGAGACCTACGGGGTCGAGCCGTGCGTGCGCTACACCGGTCCCAACCCGGCCCTGGTGGGCCGCTTCCCGGCCGATGTGGTGGGCAACGACCTGCCGAACGCGCCGCGCAACTCGGCGCGCATCGAGCTCTCGCAGCGCTTCATGCTGCCCGGCGACTACGAGCTCACGCCGCGCCTGGCCGCGCGCTGGCAGGACAAGATGTACTTCAGCATCCAGAACCTGGACAACCCGCACGTCGGCAATGCGCAGGGCGCGTATGCGACCTACGACGCCTCGCTGCGGCTGACGGCGCCGGGCGGCAACTGGCGCGCCGAGGCCTATGTCCAGAACCTGACCGACGTCTTCGCCAAGAACAATGCGCGCATCGTCGATCCGGGCTACGTCATCGGCCAGTACAACGAGCCGCGCATGTTCGGCGTGCGCGTCGGCGCCGACTGGTAAACCAGGGCCATCAACAAGGGGAACGGGATGCGCGATACGACGACAGGTGGGCGCGGGATCTTGGGCGCGGCGATGGGCGCGGGTCTGCTAGTGCTGGCCGGCTGCGGCGGCGATGCGCCGCAGTCGGGCGCGCAGCAGGCGGCGCGCCAGTCGATGGCAGGACCGGCTGCGATGGCGGCTTCGCCGTGGCCGGTATGGTCGGGCTGGGATTTTCCCTTCAACGAGCCGCCGCTGGCCGCCGCGCCGGCGGTCGCTTTCGGGATCTCGAAGCTGGACCAGGCGGGTGCACAGACCGTGTTCCGGGGCGCGCACTCGCTGGCGCCGGGCAGCGTGCAGGACTACCGGATCGCCGTGTTCGTGCATCACGACGTGTTCTATTACCAGGCCGATGCGGTCGCGGTCATCGATGCGGACGGCAGCTTCACGGTGACTCTGCCGCGTTCCGTCGGTACGGCCGACCGGGCGGTGCTGGCGCTGCATCCGGCCAGCCTGGACCCCTTGTCGGGCCCCAACTGCCATCGGGCCGGCGGCTATTGCAGCGGGCAGGCGAGCGGCGTCACCAAGCTGTCGCTGCCCCTCGATCCGGCCGTGCTGAGCGCCTACACGGCAGCCTATTTCCCGGCCGCCGCGAGCTCGTCGAACGCCCAGATCGCGGCCCTCCAGCGCATGATGAACACGCCGCTCGTGAGCGGCGGCCAATATGGAAGCGGGCGCCTGATCCGCAGCTTCCACGACATGGACTCGGCGTTCCTGTACGACCAGGCGCTGGCCGTGATCGCGTTCAGCCTGGCCGGAGAGCGGGCCCACGCCGAGCAGATCCTCAATGCGCTGGCGCGCCTGCAAGGCCCGTCGGGCGCCTGGGTATTCGCCTACCTGGCCGACGGCGCGGACGCCAACCAGGGCGTGGACATGCGCATCGCGGGGGCCAACGCCTGGATGGGTATGGCCCTGAACGCCTACCAGAAGGCGTTCGGCAAGCGCTATCTCGCCATGTCGACGCGCCTGCACGACTACCTGCGCGCCGAGCTGGTGGCCGTCACGATCAACGGCGCCAGCCGCAGCGGCCTGCGCTTCGCGCCCACCGATTACGCGCTTGGGCGCAGCAGCATCTTCGCGCTGGAACACCAGCTCGACGCCTACGCCAGCATGCACCAGTACCACGCGCTCAATGGCGGGGCCCCCTACCTGGCGGCGGCGAACGCCTTGCGCGGCATGGCCGAAAGCCTGTGGAACGGCAGCCGTTTCCTGGGCGGCTACGACGCCACGACCGGCACCCTGAATACCGACGAGCGCTACCTCGACACCTACTCATGGTCGGTGCTGGCGCTCGGTAATTCCGGGAGTGCTGGGCAGAATTTCGCAGCCGCGCTGCCGGCGATGTGCGATTACTTCAGCGCCGGCGGCGAGTTGATCTACCCGTCGCGCAAGGTGACCGGCATCGTCGGCTTCCACGACGCGATCCACGGCGGCGTGCCCCCGCAGTCGCCGTTCGTGTGGAGCGAGGGCAGCCTGGGCGCCATCATGGCGATGCGCCAGGGCGCGCCAGGCATGCAATGCGCGGGCAACGGCGCCGACCAGATGCTCGATTCGCTCAACTACATGGTCGACAAGCTCGGGAGCATGCCCTACGCGACGCGCAGCCCCAATCCCGACTTCACCAGTTCGGGCAGCGTGGCCGGCACCGCCTGGCTGTATTACGCGAACCAGCGCAAGAACCCGTATGCGCACTACTTACACAAGGCGACGGCGGACGCCGTCGATTCGATGGACCGGCAGGATGGGAGAGATGTTGACTAAACGAGGCATGGTTCGTGGCTGCGCGCTGGCGTCGCTGTTGATGGCGGCGCAGATCGGGCCCGGCGCGGCGGCGCCAGCGCAGGCCCAGGCAATGGAGGCGACCGCGCCGGCCGCGCAGGGCGCCGCGCGGGCGGCCCGGCTGCAGATGCGCTGGGAACTGCTGCGCAACGAGTACACCGAGCAGCTGCCGCAGGGACGCTCGCAGGCGCGCATGAGCCTGACCAATGGCGACAGCAGTGGCTTGCCGGCCACGGGCTGGTCGATCTATTTCAACGCAATGGACGGCGTGGTCACCGGCCCGGCGTCAGGCCAGGTCGCCATGGAGCAGGTGGCGGGCAATCTGTACCGGATCCGGCCACTGGCCGGCTTCCCCGGCCTTGCACCCGGGCAGACGCTGCACATCGATTACTACCACCCGCAAGTGGTCATCAAGATGGCGCGCGCGCCGATCGGCCCCTACCTGGTCTACGACAGCGCGCCCGACACGGGCATGGCGATCGCCGATTTCGCGCTGCTGCCGCCGACGCGCCCGGAGCAGCTCGACAAGGGCAATCTCGGCCTCAAGGATATCGTGACGCCGCAGGACACCTACCGCAGCAACGCGCGCGCCGACCTGCTGCCGGCGGCCGCCGTGCCGCCGGTGCTGCCCACGCCCCTGCTGCTGGAGCAGGGGAGGGGCGCGCTGCGCCTGCGCGCGATGCCCACCGTGCACGCCGCCGCCAGCCTGGCCAACGAGGCGGGCCTGGCGCGTGCGGTGCTGGGCGACAGCCTGGGCCCGGACCTGCCCGGCGGCGGCCCGGCGCTGCGCCTGAGCGTGGGCAAGGTCGAAGGCCAGTCCTCGCCCGAAGCCTACCGCCTGTCGGTCCGCACCGATGGCGGCATCGCCATCGTCGGCAACAGCGCTGCGGGCGTCGGGTATGGTGTGCAGACGCTGCGCGACCTGCTGCCGCTGCCCGGCGCGCGCGCGCCGGCGCTGCGCGAGGTGACGATCGTCGACGCCCCGCGCTTTGCCTACCGCGGCTTCCAGCTCGACGTCTCGCGCAACTTCCATACCAAGGAGACGGTGTTCAAGTGGCTCGACCTGATGGCGCGCTACAAGATGAACAGGTTCCACTTCCACCTGACCGAGGACGAAGGCTGGCGCCTGGAGATCGCCGGGCTGCCCGAGCTGACCACGATCGGCGCCGTGCGCGGCCACAGCGCCAGGCCGGGCGTGCGCCTGCAGCCGGCGTATGGCTCCGGGCCCGACCCGCGCGATCCGGGCGGCAGCGGCCATTACACGCGCGCCGACTACATCGAGATCCTGCGCTACGCGCATGCGCGCCACATCGAAGTGATACCCGAACTCGAGATGCCGGGCCACGCGCGCGCCGCCGTGCAGGCGATGCAGGCGCGCTACCACCGCCTGGCCGCGGCCGGCGACCCGGACGCGGCCAAGTACCTGCTGAACGATTTTGCCGACAAGTCGGTCTACAAGTCGCCGCAGCTGTACAACGACCATGTGATCAACCCCGGCCTGGAATCGACCTTCACGTTCGTCCAGCACGTGGTGGACGAGGTCGTGAAACTGCACCGCGAGGCCGGCGCGCCGCTGCACACCATCCACATGGGCGGCGACGAGCTGCCCAACGGCGCCTGGGAAAAGTCGCCGGCGGCGCAGGCGCGCATGGCCAGCCTGCACCTGGAAAGCACGGCCGACCTGTGGGACTATTTCTATGAGCGGGTGGACGGCATGCTGCGCCGCCACGGGCTGTACACCTCGGGCTGGGAAGAGCTGGCGGCGCGCAAGACCGTGCTGCACGGCCGCAGCAAGCTCATTCCCAACCCGCGCTTCACGCGCCAGGGTTTCGTGGCCTGGGTCTGGAATAATACCGAAGGGGCCGAAGACCTGGCCTACCGCCTGGCCAATGCCGGCTACGACATCGTGCTGGCGCCGGTCACCAAGATGTACATGGACATGGCCCATAACGCCAATCCCGAGGAGCCGGGCGTGAACTGGGGCGACTATATCGAACTGGCGACCAGCTACGACTTCATCCCCTTCGACTACCTGAAGAACGCCACGCCGGCCGAGCGCATCGGGCGGGACGGCCTGACCGACTACGGCAAGCGCCGCGTGCGCGGGCTGGAGGCGACGCTGTTCACCGAGACCGTGCGCGACCCGAAGCGCATCGACTACCTGGTGATGCCGCGCCTGCTGGCGGTGGCGGAACGGGCCTGGGCGGCCGATCCGGCCTGGGCCACCGAGCCGGACGCCGGCAAGGCGGCCGCGCTGCATCGCGGCGCCTGGTCGGGCTTCGTCAATGCGCTGGGCCAGCGCGTGCTGCCGCGCCTGGACCTGGAGCGCCGTGGCGTGGACTACCGCATCGCGCCGCCCGGACTGCTGCTCCAGGACGGGCAGGTCCTGGTCAACCATGTCCTGCCCGGCATCGCGCTGCGCTACACGGTCGACGGCAGCGCGCCGGTTGCCACCAGCAAGCCGGTCACGGGTCCGATCACGGAGCGCGGGCTGATCCAGGTCGCCGCCTTCGACCGCAACGGCAGGCCGGGACTGGTGGCGCGCATCGACCGCCGTTGAGCGCCATGGATTTGGGCACCCGTCGAATCAGGCCGGCGCCAGCAGCGACGACACGTACAGCAGCAGCCTGTCTTCGCTGCGCGCCAGGTCCAGCCCGGTGAGTTCGCCGATGCGGCGCAGGCGGTAGTCGAGCGTGTTGCGGTGGATGCCGAGGCTGGCCGCGGTGGCGGCCGAATTCTCGTCCCTGGCGCTGGCCCGACACCGCGGCGCCTTCGATGCCGGGCAGGGTGATTCCCATCCAGCGCGTGTAGGGCAGGGCGCATTTCTCGTCCACCAGCTGCGAGAGTGCATCCGGGCGCCACTGCGGCGTGGTCTCGAAGCCCTTGGGAAGCACTGATTTATTCACGAGGGCGGACTTGGCCGCAAAAATAGGCGTCCTGCGGCGTTGCAAAATCTTGCAATAGCTAGCTATTGCTGCGATTTCGCGCCTTGCGGGCCACCTTTTTTGCTGGCCAATCCCAACCCTCAGAATAAATCAGTGCTTCCCTTGCGGCCCGGCTCCCAGGCGTCAAGCAGCACCGTCCTGCACGGGCCCACGGTGGCCGTCAGCGCATTCCGCGCGCCGCGCCAGGATGTGCGTCGGCAGGCGCTGGATTTCGCACTGTGCGCAGCGTGGCGCTGTTGAAGCCGCGCTGGTCGCCGCCGACATTGCTGCTGGCGCGGTCGGCCAGGCTGTTGACGTTGGCGGACATGCGGCGCAGGATCTCGGGGGCGGTGGTCACACCGGCTTTCTCGATCTCGGCGCGCGAAAGCATTGCTCGCGGCGAAATAATGAATTGCGGATTGCATGGATTCCCTGCGTTCGTCCCGTTGATGAGAATGACCCCACGACAAACTCCGCGAGCCCCCGGCATGCCCGCCCGGCCTGAAGGTGCGCGGCGTGCGCACGATGCCGGTCGCCGCCCACTAATGTGCAAGCTGATTTCCCACCCACCACCGATGAGGTCCGCCATGACAACGCCCCCCGCCGTACGCCCGCCGCTTCCGCCATTCACCCGCGCATCCGCGATCGAGAAAATCCGCCTGGCCGAAGACGGCTGGAATTCGCGCGACGCCGCCAAGGTGGCGCTGGCCTACAGCCTGGACACCTCCTGGCGCAACCGCGCTGAATTCGCCAACGGCCGTGACGAGGCGCGTGCCTTCCTCGAGCGCAAATGGAACAAGGAGCACGACTACCGCCTGATCAAGGAGCTGTGGGCCTTCACCGACAACCGCATCGCGGTGCGCTATGCCTACGAAAGCCGCGACGATTCGGGCAATTGGTACCGCTCCTACGGCAACGAGAACTGGGAGTTCGGGCCGGACGGCCTGATGGTCAACCGCTACGCCTGCATCAACGACCTGCCGATCCGGGAAGAAGAGCGCAAGTTCCGCTGGCCGCTCGGACGCCGGCCAGACGATCACCCGGGTCTGTCGGAGCTGGGATTGTGAGCGCCGCTCGGTAAACCTGCGGGAAGGCTGCATTCGCAAGAATTCGCTTGGCATACGAGGCGTATGCGAGTATGCTGGAGTTCATACGCAGCGTATGTCAGTGGCGGCGCGATCCGCCATGCATCCGTCAGCCTTATCCTTGAATTCTACCCAGGCGTCATGACACGATTTGCAGACCACCGCGGCTACGCCTCCATGTTCCGGCAACATCACCTGACCGTGGGCGTCTTCTTCCCGATCGAAGCCTATGCGGGCGCGGTGCCCGAGATGGACATCGCCACCCAGCTCGCCAGCGCGCGGCTGGCCGAGGACAGCGGCTTTGCCGCGCTGTATTTCCGCGACGTGCCGCTGAACGTGCCGTCGTTCGGGGACGTCGGCCACATCTACGACCCGTGGGTATTCATGGGCTTGGTGCTCGGGCAGACTTCGCGCATCGCGCTCGCCACCGGCAGCATCGTCAGCACCCTGCGCCATCCGCTGCACCTGGCCAAGGCGGCGGCATCGATCGACCGCCTGTCCGGCCAGCGCCTGGTGCTGGGACTGGCGACCGGCGACCGGCCATCCGAATTCTCCGCCTTCAATGTGCCGGCCGAAGAGAAAGGCGAGCGCTTCCGCGAAGCGCTGGCCGCCTTGCGCACCTTGTGGGCCGAGGACTATCCAGGGATCGCCACGTCTCGCCTCAACATGCAGGACGGCGACTTGCTGCCCAAGCCGCTGCTGCGCGACATTCCGGTACTGGTGACAGGGAATTCCCGCCAGAGGTTGGAATGGATCGCCGAGCAGGGGGACGGTTGGCTGTTCTATCCGCAGAGCGTGGCGCAGCAGGCGAGCACCGTGCGCCAATGGCGCGCGGCGACGCCGACTTTCAAACCCTTCGCGCAGTCGCTGTATATCGACCTGGCACAGGACCCGAACGAGGCGCCGTCACCGATCTTCCTGGGGTTACGCACCGGCCACCGTTTCCTGATCGACTATCTCGAACAGCTGCGCGACATCGGCGTCAACCACGTCGCCCTGAACCTGAAGTACGGGACGCGTCCTGCACACGAGGTGGTGCAGGAACTGGGCGAGTTCGTGACGCCGCACTTCTCCGCACTGGTGGGCGCTTGAGCAGCAGGCCCTCGATCAGCTGCACGAAGCTGTCGACCGCCTGTTTCGATATGGCTTGCTGGTCGTCGGCCTGCGCAATCCACAGCGAGGCGCTGAGCAGGGCGCCATTGAGCAGGCGCGAGGTGGCCAGTGTGTCGACCTCGCGGATGGTGCCTTCCGCGATCAGCCTTTCCAGCGTGCGCTGGGTGCTGACGATGCACGCATTCTGGACCTGGTAGCGCGCCGGATCGCCCAGTGCGGCAGGGCCGTCGAGCAGCACGATGCGCTGGATCTCGGGTTCGGTCGCCATCATGATGTAGGTGATGCTCTCGTCGATGAAACCTTCCCAGGCGGTCGGGGCGTTCGCCAGGGACGCCTCGAGCCGCGCCATGATCTCGGCGTCGATCTGCGCGATCACCGCCTTGAGCAAGCCCTTCTTGTCGCCGAAATGGTGGTACAGGGCGCCGCGGGTCAGGCCGGCCTTGGCCGTCAGGTCATCCATCGAACTCCTGGCAAAGCCCTTGTCGGCAAAGGCGTCCCTGGCCGCCTTGATCAGCTTCGCCCGCGTTTCCACAATCATGTCCGCACGTTTTTGTGCCATCGGTTCTCCGGTTCTCTCTTCCAAAATAATTTAACATACGCGGCGAATGTCATTTGACATGCATCATGTATGTGTCTAGTATGCCTAGCATACGGCGCGTATGTGAGTCAGAAGCTTGCGCGCGTGGTTCAGGAGAGGGCGCGCCATGCTTGAAGCATCGAAGACATCGACGATCGGCCTGATCGTCAATCCCATTGCCGGTATGGGTGGCCGGGTTGGCCTGAAAGGCACCGATGGCGCGGCGGCGCTGGACGAGGCCCGCCGTCGCGGCGCCCATCCCTCCGCGCAGGAACGCGTACGAACGGCCCTGGCACGCCTGGTCGCGGCCGGCCCTGCGCTCAGCATGCCTCGCGTGCTCACCGGTGCTGGCGCGCTTGGCGCCGACGTCGCCAGGGCAGCGGGACTCGCGTCAACGGTCGTGCACACACCTGCAAGCGCTGCGAGCACCGCCGAGGATACCCGGGCCGCGGCGCGCGCCATGCTCGATGCCGGCGTTGACCTGCTGCTGTTTGCCGGAGGCGACGGCACCGCGCGCGACATTCTCGATGTCGTGGGGGACCGCGTTGCGCTGCTGGGGATTCCGGCCGGCGTCAAGATGGTCTCGGCCGTATTCGGCACCACCCCCGACAATGTCGGCACGCTCGCCGCGCGCTTTCTCGAAGGCCATCCGTCGGTGCGCGTGCGCGAAGCCGAGGTCATGGATATCGACGAGGACGCCACACGCGGCGACCGTGTCTCCACCCGATTGTACGGCCACGTCCGGAGCCCCTATGCGCGGGCATTGTCGCAACATGCCAAATCGGGTTCCAGCCTGCGCGACGATGTTGCGCTGGAAGCCGTGTGCCGCCAGGTGGCGCGCGAGATGGCGCCCGGCCGCCTGTACATCCTGGGGCCGGGCACCACCACGCGGCGCGTGCTGTCGGCACTGTCGCAGCCGTCCACGCTGCTCGGGGTCGACGCCGTCCTGGACGGCAAGCTGGTCGGTTCCGACCTGGCCGAAGCCGACCTGCTGCGTCACATGGAGGGCAGGGAGACGTCGCTGGTCGTGGGCGTGCTGGGCGGCCACGGCAGCCTGTTCGGACGCGGCAACCAGCAGATCAGCAGCGATGTCATTCGCCGGGTGGGGCGCGAGCACCTGATTGTCCTGGCCTCGATGGAGAAGCTGCTCCAGCTTTCGCCGCGAACCCTGCAGGTGGATACCGGCGACCGGGCGCTCGACGCCATGCTCGCCGGCTACCTGCCGGTGCGTACCGCGCCCGACCGTTCCATTTTCTTCCAGGTCAGGTCGTGACCCGGTTTCACCCGCAGTAGCCATCGCCGTACCAACCGCCGTACCAACCGCAGTACCAACCGCAGTACAACCGCAGTACCAACCAGGAGGTCCACATGCCTGACCATACCGCCCATCCCTACATGGCCAACTCGGTGCCGGCGATCAAGCAGGAAATGCTCGACGCGATCGGCGTCGCCAGCATCGAGGAACTGTTCATCCAGATCCCGCAGGATCATCGCACCACGCATCCGATCGCACTGCCGCCGGCCCTGACCGAGCACGAACTGCGCCGGCACTTGACTGGCATCCTCGCGAAGAACCGCACGGTAGAAGACAACCTGAACTTCCTCGGCGCTGGCGTCTGGCAGCACCACGTGCCGGCCGCCGTCGACGAGGTCGTGCGCCGGAATGAATGGCTGACGTCGGTGTTCGGCGAACCGAGCTCGGACCACGGCCGTAACCAGGCCTGGTTCGAGTTCTGCAGCCAGCTCGGCGAACTGCTGGAACTCGACCTCGTCGCCTTGCCAGTGCGCAGTTGGGGCATGGCTGCGGGCTATGCGTTGCGCATGGCGTCACGCCTCACCGGACGGGACGAAGTGGTGGTGGTGCGCGCCATCGATCCGGAGCGCCTGGCGGTGATCGAGAACTTCTGCGAACCGGTACAGATGCCGGGCCATATCGCGATCCGCGCCGTCGACTTCGATCCGGCTACTGGCATGATGGACCTCGACCATCTGCGTAGCCTGGTCGGCGCGAACACCGCCGCCGTCTACTTCGAGACGCCGTCATACTTCGGCGTCATCGAGCAGCAGGGCGCCGAGATTTCCGCTATCGCCCACGCGGCCGGTGCCGAGGTCATCGTCGGCGCCGATCCGATTTCGCTCGGCGTGCTCGCCGCGCCCGCGCGCTATGGCGCCGACATCGTCGTCGGCCCGATCCAGCCGCTCGGGGTGCACCTCAATACCGGCGGCGGCGTCGGTGGCTTCATGGCCTCGCGCGACGAAGAGCGCTATGCCCGCCAGTTCCCGGCCGTGTTCATCAGTATCGGCCAGACGATCCATGCCGGCGAGTACGGCTTCGGCCTGAGCCTGTTCGATCAGACGTCCTACGGCCTGCGCGACAAGGGCAACGACTGGACCGGCCACTCGGTCTATATGTGGGCGATCGCCGGCGCCGTGTATATGGCGATGATGGGACCGAAAGGTTTCGAGGAAGTCGGTGAACTGATCCTGCAGAACGCGCACTACGCGGCGCGCCGGCTGTCCGCCATCCCCGGTGTACGCATTACTTTCCGGGACGGCTTCTTCAAGGAGTTCGTCGTCAATTTCGATGACGCTCCGGTGAGCGTGGCCGAGATTAACAGGCGCCTGCTGGCGCGTGGCATTTTCGGCGGCAGGGACCTGAGCCGGGATTTCCCGGGCCTGGGCGCCAGCGCGCTGTACTGCGTTACCGAGGTCCATACCCAGGCCGACATCGAGCGCCTGGCCAATGCCATCAAGGAGGTAATCAACCATGAATAAGACTGTCAAGGAATACCGCGCCCCCGTGTGGAACGAACCCGTCATCATGGAAATGGGTTATCCCGGACGCCGTGGCGTCCTGTTCCCGCAGGCCGGGGACGAGGTCCGCAAGGCGGTTGGTAGCGGCGCCGCCCTGGTGCCCGAGAAGATGCGGCGCGAGAAGCGGGCAGCGCTGCCTGAGATGTCCGAACCCGAGGTCTTGTACCACTACCTGCGCCTGTCGCAACAGACCCTGGGGATGATGAACATCAGCCTGTTCGGCACCTGCACCATGAAGTACAACGCCCAGGTCAACGAGGCGCTGGCCTGGCGTCCCGAGGTGACCCATGTGCACCCGCTGCAGGACGAAAGCACGCTGCAGGGCTCGCTGGAAATCGTCCATGGCATGGACTTGATCCTGCGCGAACTGTCAGGGATGGATCAATTCGTGTTCCAGGCGGGCGGCGGCGCCGATGCCGCCTATACCAGTGTCGCAGTGACACGCGCCTACCACGCCGCGCGCGGCGAGCTGGAGCAGCGCAACGAAGTCATCACCACGATCCAGACCCACCCGAGCAGCGCGGCCACCGCCGCTGCGGCCGGTTTCAAGGTCATCACCCTGATGATCGACGAGGCGACCGGCTACCCGCCGCTGGCGTCGCTCAAGGCGGCAGTTTCGAACCGCACCGCCGCCCTGATGGTCAACAATCCGGACGATATGGGCGTGTACAATCCGGAGATCAAGGAGTGGACCCGCATCGTGCGCGAGGCCGGCGGTCTGTCGTTCTATGACTCGGCCAACTTCAATGGCGTGATCACCCGCCTGCGCGCCCGCGAACTGGGTTTCGACGCCTGCATGTTCATGCTGCACAAGACGTTCGGCGCGCCCAAGAGCGGCGTCGGCGGGCCGGCCGTCGGCGCCTATGGCTGCTCGGCCGAACTGGCGCCCTTCCTGCCCAAGCCCATCGTGGTCTTCGACGGCGAGCGCTATCGACTCGATTACGACCGTCCGCAAAGCTGCGGCAAGATCCGCGAATTCTGGGGCAACGTCCCGGTCATCCTCAAGGCTTATGCCTGGTCGCGCGCGATGGGAGCGGCCCGCATGGCCGAAGCGGCCGATCTCTCGGTACTGGCGAATAACTACATGGAGAAGGGCCTGCTCGCCATCCGCGGCGTGACCCGCTCGCATGCCGACCACGCGACACCGCGTATCGAAATGACGCGCTACAGCCTCCAGCAGATGAAGGATGAGACCGGGGTCGATGTGCTGGATGTGCAGAACCGGATGAGCGACTTCGGGATCGACCCGCTGTGGACCAGCCACCATCCATGGCTGGTGCCGGAACCGTTCACGCCGGAGGCCGGCGAGATGTACGGCAAGGAGGCGCTCGACACCTGGGTCGGGGTGCTGGCGAAGATCTCGGACGAAGCCTATTCGACTCCGGAACTGGTCAAGACGGCGCCGCACAACGCGGCCGTCCACCGCCTGCAAGGCCATCTCGACGAGCCGTCGCAGTGGGCCATGACCTGGCGCGCCTGGAAGCGCAAGCACAGCTGACCCGGGCCGCGCCACGCCCACGCGTTCGACGGCCGCACGCGTGGGCCGGCCGACGTCTCGAGTTCGGAGGAATGCTCGATGCGTTGCAGTTCAGCGAGACCGTCTGCGGCCTGGGCGCCGGCATCTTCTTCCTTGGGTATGTGACCTTCGGCGTCCCCGCCAACCTGATCCTGCAGCGGCTCGGTGCACGGCGCTGGCGGGCATGCTGCTGGCCGCGCAGTTCCCGGGCAATATTGTGATCGTGACGGTGGGCCTGAGCCTGGCCACGACGGGGCGCTGGCCGGCCTGCCGCTGTTCTGGCCGCTGCCGTCGGCGTTTCTCAGCAACGCGGCGGCGGCCGGTGGCCTGGCCCTGATCAACTCGATGGGCCAGGTGGCCGGCTTCGTCAGCCCTTTCCTGGTCGGCTGGATCAAGGATGCCACCGGCAGCACCGCCCTCGCGCTGACCATCCTGTCGAGCATGCTGTTCGCAGGCGCCAGGCTGGTGCTGGTGGTGCCGGCGCGGCCGGTCAACCGCTGACCGCGGCGTCAGACGGGACTCGAGGAGGGGTCAACAAGGACGACACGTACAGCAGCAGCCTGTCTTCGCTGCGCGCCAGGTCCAGCCCGGTGAGTTCGCCGATGCGGCGCAGGCGGTAGTCGAGCGTGTTGCGGTGG